>ERZ772816.437-NODE-437-length-46775-cov-12.404944_pt1 | contig 46775 bp, 37 predicted proteins | sample MGYA00511359_ERZ772816 | MGnify/ENA primary metagenome ERZ772816 (study PRJEB29015, sample SAMEA2737710) | human gut metagenome | biome: human gut; feature: human-associated habitat; material: faeces | place: China | collected 2012 ...
CGACAAGCGCTACGTCCGCCTGGCGGTGGAGGGATACGGCGGCATGAACTGCGCCAGCTGGCTGGACCGGCCCCTCACCGTGGCGGGCCGGGCGGTGGTGCGCACCCCGGCAGGGGTGGAGGGGCGTCTGGTCTATCTGGACCGGGATCTGCTCACCATCCCCAGCCTGGCCATCCACCAGCAGCGGGACGTGAACCGGGGCCACGACTACAACGCCCAGAAGGACATGCAGCCCCTCTACGCCCTGGGCGGCGGCCCCTCCCTCACCGCCCTGCTGGCGGAGGAGCTGGGGGTGGACGTGGGGGACATCCTGGCCACCGACCTGGTGCTCTGCCCCCGGCAGGCGCCGGTGCGCATCGGGCCGGAGGGTGAATTCTTCCAGGCCCCCCGCATTGACGATCTGGGCTGCGCCTACGCCACCCTGGAGGGGTTCCTGAGCGCGAAGGGCACGGAGCGCTTCGGACAGCTCTACTGCCTCTTCGACAACGAGGAGGTGGGCAGCGGCACCCGCCAGGGGGCCATGAGCTCCTTCCTCCCCGACGTGCTCACCCGCATCGGGGAGGCGCTGGGCCTCTCCGCCCAGGCCCGCCGCCAGGCCCTGGCGGGTAGCCTGCTCCTCTCCGCCGACAACGGCCACGCCGTCCACCCCAACTTCCCCGAGAAGGCCGATCCGGCCAACCGGGTCTACCCCAACGGCGGTGTGGTGATCAAGTACTCGGCCAACCAGAAATACACCACCACCGGCCTCACCGCCGGGCTCTTCCAGGCCATCTGCCAGAAGGCCGGGGTGCCGGTGCAGGTGTTCGCCAACCGGGCCGACGAGCCGGGCGGCTCCACCCTGGGCAACCTGTCGAACATGCAGGCGAGTATGCACGCTGTGGACGTGGGCCTGCCGCAGCTGGCCATGCACTCGAGCTACGAGACCGGCGGCGTGCGCGATGTGATGTGCGCCATCCGCGCCCTCACCGCTTTCTACGAGCGCGACCTGAACATCAACGGCGCCGAAAGTGTAGAGCTCTAAAACCTACCAAAAAGGGATGTTAATTTTGGCAGGTTTTATCTGGGCGAATGCCAGCGGCATTACAAGCCGCTGAGTCCCTAAAGCTTTGCGGGTAGAGAAAAAGTCAGCGAGAGCCCGTCTGGGCGAGCAAGGTGCCTTGAAAGAGGAGGGCATTGGCCTTCTGGCCATGCCCGACGATTGAAAGGCAGATTGCCGTCCAGACGGGCTCGTAGCGTCGGCTCATTACGCCGTTCGTTAGAACGGCGTAATACCTAGTGCTCAATCCAGCAGCGTAGCGTCTCGCCAGCCAGAAGATGGCGTAGATTCTCGGCGGCGATGTCGACCACGTTGTTGAGCGTGGCCTCTAGGTGGAACCAGCCCGAGATATGCGGCGTGATGAGCATGTTGGGAGCGTCCCACAGCGGGCTTGTCGCGGGCAGGGGCTCGGGGTCGGTGACGTCGACCGCGGCGCCGGCAAGATGTCCCGACTCCAGGGCGGCAACCAAGTCGTCGGCGACCACAAGGTCACCGCGGCCGCCGTTGGCAAAGAAGGCGCCCGGCTTCATTGCGGCAAAGAACTTGGCGTTCGCCAGACCGCGGGTCTCGGGCGTGCTGGGCATAAAGGATGCGACGATGTCGGCCTCCGCCAGGCGCTCAGACAGGGCATCCATGCCGTCCATGTCCTCAAACACAATGGGGTAGACGAGCGGATGACGCTTGATGCCGCGGACGTGCGCGCCCATGTTGCGGCAGAGCGTGGCGAAGTGACCGCCAATGTCGCCCGCGCCCAGCACCAGCACATTGGCATTTTTGAGCGAGGTGACCGGGCCCAAGTCCTCCCAGCGATGCTCGCGCTGCAGGTCCTGGTAGCCGGGCAGGCGCTTCATCATTGACAGCACCATGGCAAACATGTGCTCGCTTACGGCCTGACCGTAGGCGCCGATCGAGCAAGACAGCTTGGCGTCAGCCGGCACGGTGCCGGCGGCCAAGTAATCGTCATAGCCCGCGGTCTGCAGTTGCAGTAGCTGGAGGTGCTCGCATGCGGTAAGCAGGGCAGGGTCTATGTTGCCCAAGATTACGTCGGCGTTGGCGACCTGCTCGCACGTGATGGCGTCGGCGCTCGTGTAGATAAAGTCCTCGCCTGGAGCGCTCGACTCGAGGATCGCTCGATGACGGTCGTTGACGGGCAGCAAAACTAGGATGTTCACAAGCAGTCCTCTCCGCTTGACCTACCAAAAAGGGACAGGTTTATTTTGTCAGGTTTTATCAGGCAAAACGTTCAAATAAAAACGCCGGATGCAAGACGAGCGTGCCCGTCAGCATCCGGCGCATCCACGGTTACCAGCTCAGCAGCTCGTAACCGTCCTCGGTCACCACGAGCTGTACCTCGCATTGAGCCGAATCGCTACCGTCTTTGGTGCGCACGCACCAGCCGTCGCCCTTGCTAATCTTGATGTCGGGCGCTCCGGCATTGACCATGGGCTCGATGGTAAAGACCATGCCCGGAGCCATGATGGTGTCCACATCGGGCGCCTCGGTGGTAAAGCCCACAAACGGGTCCTCGTGGAACTCCTTACCGATTCCGTGTCCGCCGTACTCGCGCACCACGCTAAAGCCGGCGTCCTCGACGGTCTTTTGCACAGCCTCGGCCATCACGGACAGCGGCAGCCACGGCTTGACGGCGGCAAGGCCAGCCTCCACGCTGGCGCGGGTGACGTCGACCAGGCGCTGGCGCTCGGCCGAGACCTCGCCGATGCAGAACATACGGCTCGAATCACTAAAGTAGCCGTCCAAGATTGTGGAACAGTCCACGTTGATGATGTCGCCCTCGTGCAGCACATCCGCATCGCAGGGGATACCGTGGCAGACGACGTCGTTGATTGAGGTACACACGCTCTTGGGATAGCCCTCGTAGTTGAGGTCGGCCGGCGTGCCGCCGTGCTCGACGGTGTAGTCGTAGATCATCTGGTCGATCTGGTTGGTGGTCATGCCTGCGGCGATATGCTCGCCCACGTAATCGAGCACGCCCACGTTGATGGCTGCCGAGCGCTTGATGCCCTCGATATCGGCGGGCGTCTTGTAGAGCGTGCGGGGCAGAACCTCCCAGCCCTCTTCCCACAAGCGCTCGAGGCGCTCATCAAAGGCGCTATGGCATTTCTTGTATTTCTTGCCGCTGCCGCACCAGCAAGCGTCGTTGCGGCCAGGCACGGGTCCTTTGTCATACATGGCTAACTTCCTTTCATTTGCAGCTAGTATAGCTCACCCGCAGACCAGCTCATTTGGGACGGGGCTTTTTTAGCTACCCTGTCAGTTGAGGATGATTTGCTGGCGGGCGGCCGCGCTAGTAGCTCACCTGGCAGGGAATGCCGAGGGCGCGCACACGTGCGGCGATCGCATCGAGCGCCTCGGGCGCTGCTTTGGCAAGGCCGGCGATCGGTGTTTCGCGCGCTACCGTGTAGATGGTCGCCTCCTGTGGGCGAATGCGCTCGAGCGCCGCGAGCCAAGGGCCGACATACGCTTCGCCGGTGTTATCGAGGGACTTGCCCTGATACTCGCCGGTCAAAAAGATCGTCTGGATAATAACGTGACCGTCAAAGCTCGCGAACGTCTCGATCTGGTGCTCGACGTCGTAGGGGCCAACAGGCTGGTCGAGCAGCTGGATAAATGTCGGGTCGACGGTATCGAGCTTGAGGATGTTGTCGTCGACCATCATGAGCGCATCGTGCACCTCGGGGCGATCGGTGCGCGTGCCGTTGGAGAGCACGGCGATCTTGGAGTTCGGGGCAAGCTCGTCGCGCAGCGCGACGGCGCCGGCGATGGCCTGCGGAAACTCCGGTGCGGCGGTGGGCTCGCCGTTGCCTGCGAAGGTGATCACATCGGGGAGCTCGCCCTCGGCTGCCATCTCGCGCAGCTTTGCCTCGAGCGCGTCGAGTACCACGGCAGCTGTGTTGTACGGCTCATGGCAGGGGCGCTCGGCGTTGAGGCCGTTCTCGCAGTAGATGCAGTCAAACGTACAGATCTTGCCCGATGCCGGCATCATGTTGACACCGAGCGAAAGGCCCAGACGGCGGCTGCGCACCGGTCCAAAGATGGGGCTGGCATTTAAAAACGTAGACATAGACATATGCTCCTTGGGACAGTTGTGCCTAAGCATAGCATCGGCGCCAAAGTCTGGTTTGGGCTTGTGCTCTTAGGTTTCGTTTTTTCATTCTGCCCTCGATGCCTGCGATATGAAAGGTTTCGGGTCGGGTACAGTTCATGTGTTAACAAGGCACAAGACGATGGGGCATAACATGGATTTTACGGTCGAGAATGCGGGCACTACGATTGCCTGTCGCGAGTTTGCCGAGTCGGGCGTGCCGTCGGATGCGCCTGCCTTGATATGCGTGCACGGTGCCTGCGTCGATGGCACATTTTTTGAGGGCATCGCCCGCGAGCTCAGCCAAGTGTGCCGCGTAGTTGCCTACGACCGCCGCGGCTGCGGCGAGAGCGGCGACGCCGCGGACGGGCGCTACGACCTCGCCGCCCAGGCCGACGACCTGCAGGCCGTCATCGAGCATATCGGCGCTCCGGCAAACGTGCTCGCGCATAGTGCCGGTACGCTGGTGACCCTGGAGCTTCTACGTACAAACCCGACCATTGTCTCGCGTGCGATTCTGCATGAACCCGCCGTGACAAACGAAGGCGCCGGCCTGGGTGCGGCCCCGGTTTTACTCGAGATGATTGCTGCGGGAAAGGTCTCGAGGGCGCTAAGGGCCTTCCTGGGCGCCATCGGCGATTCGGACCCTCAAGCCCCCAAGTTAACCGAGGCAGAAGCCAAGCATGCCCTGCGCAACGGCCGCAGTTTCATGGCAAACGAATACGAGATCACTATGACCTGCGTTCCCAATTGGGATGGCGTCCGCGTATCGAAAACGGTGGCCGCCGTGTTTCTGGGCGAGCTCTCGATTGGCACGCCCCGCGAGGCGGGCACGAGAACGGCGGCTGAGCTTTTGAATTGTCCGCTCGTAGTAGTTCCCGGCGCGCACAACGGGCTGCGCGATCGCCCGACAGCGGCCGCCCAGGCCGTCCGTGGCATCCTGGGGCTCTAGCGGCCGAATCATCAAACGGGCTTCTTTCGTAGACGTTTCGGCTGTGTTAACAAGGGTGCTCAAAACCCAACGTCTGCGGCTTCAGCCCTACCCCGTGGTGCGTTTGCTGTCGGCCGACCAGATTAAGGGCGACCCCAACTGCCTGCTCGCCGGCGATCGGTGTCCCTGTCTGCGCCAGTCAGGTCTGGAGGTCTTGGCAGGCTCCGATGAGGTGTCGGAACGGCTGCTCAACGATGGCGTTGAGTACCGCGCTCGCCTGCGCCCTCTGAAGGTCGAGGGCGAGCCTCACGTCCTGCTGATGGTGCGTCCGATTGATGGACAGGAGGCCGCAGAGGAGGATCTTGTCTACATCGACGTGCTGACGAGCGTGCGCAATCGCCGATATTATGAGGAAAAGCTTCGCAGCGCCCGCATGCAGGCCGGTGTGGCGATGAGCTGTCGCTCGTGCTGCTGGACATTGTCATGCCGGGCATGAACGGCTTTGAGGTGTTGGGCGATCTGTCGCGCCGGTCGATTATTGACAATCTGCCTGTCATCATGATCTCGAGCGAAGATTCCGACGATGTGGTGCTGCGCGCGTACGAGCTGGGTGCTTCGGACTATGTCAACCGCCCGTTTGACTCCCGTGTCGTGCGCCGCCGTGTAAGCAACACCATCCGCCTGTACGCCAAACAGCGTCGTCTGACGAGCCTGCTGTCCCAACAGTACAACGAGCGCGTCAAGAACAGCCGCATGCTCATCGACATCATGGCCGGCGTCATGGAGCTTCGCAATGGCGAGAGCGGCAGGCACGTTACGAACATCAAGAAGCTGACCGAGCTACTGCTTGGCTGCCTGGTCCACCGTAGCGACAACATCTCCCTCGACAACGAGGAGCGCTCCACGATTGCCTTGGCTTCGGCGCTGCACGATATCGGCAAGATGTCGATTGACGATGCGATTCTCAACAAGCCCGGGCGCCTCACGCCCGAGGAGTTCGAGATTATGAAGACGCATACCACGATCGGCGCCGACATGCTGCATGAGCTGGGCCGCCATCACGCCGGCAATGCGCTTATGGAATATGCGTACCAGATTGCGCGTTGGCACCACGAGCGCTGGGACGGCAAGGGTTATCCCGACGGCCTTAAGGGCGACGATATCCCCATCGCCGCACAGGTGGTTTCGGTGGCCGACGTGTACGATGCGCTGACGAGCGTTCGCGTGTACAAGGATGCCATCCCGCACGAGGAGGCGATCCAGATGATCCTGGACGGTAAGTGCGGCACCTTTAACCCGCTGCTGCTGGACTGTCTGCTCGAGGTGCAAGACCGTATTGCCGAGACGTTGGCACGCCCCGCCGACGTTGTCGCGTTTCCCACGATTTAGTTTGACCAAAGGAGTTTCAATCCATGATTTCCATGCGTGAGGCGTATAAGAAGATCGGCGCTAATTATGATGACGCGTGCGCTCGGCTGATGGGCGAGGAAATGCTTGCCCGCTTTGCCCTCAAGTTTTTGGATGACGAGAGCATGGACAAGCTGGAGGCCGCCATGGCGGCAGGAGACGCCGAAGGTGCGTTTATGGCAGCGCACACGCTCAAGGGCGTGAGCCAGAACCTGGGATTCGATAATCTGTACGAGCCGGCGGTTGTGGTGACCGAAGCGCTGCGCGGCGCCGATGCCGTTGACGGCGCTCGCGAGGGGATGCATGCGCTGCAGCAGCAATATACAGCTACGATGTCGGCCTTACGCGAGGCGGCTGAATAAGAGCTTGCGAGCTTTGATGCGCGCCGGATGCATATAGGCAAAAGGGCGCCCCGTCGGACCATGTGGCCGGCGGGGCGCCCTTATTTGTTGTGCTGTCCGTGAACTAACGGGCCTGCTTAACCTTTGCCGCTGCCTCGACAAACGACTTCCACAGGTTAAAGTCGGTCTCGAGCGTCTGCCAGGTGTACTCGGGATGCCATTGCACGCCTAGGCAGAACGGCTGGCCCTCGACCTCGATGCACTCGGGTACGCCGTCGGTTGCCTTGGCGACCAAGCGCGTGCTTTTACCCAGACGATCGACGCAGCAGTGGTGTGCGGAGTTGGTCTGGATCAACCTGTGCCCGCCAACCGCGCGCTCCAGCAGCGAGCCCGGCACGACCTCGACAGGATGCACAGGGTCGTTGAGCACGTGGGTATGGCGCCACTGCGTGCGGCCCTCGCGCGCGCCCAGGCTCGGCACGTCCATGCACAGGGTGCCGCCGGTGGCGACATTGAGCAGCTGCGTGCCTCGGCAGGTGGTAAAGAGCGGCTTCTTGGCGCGAAGCACCTCGTTAACCAGCTTAAACTCAAAACGGTCGCGAATCTCGCAGCACAGCGTGGGATCGTAAGGACGCTCGTCGCCCCAGCGTTTGGGGTTGACGTCCGGGCCGCCAGGAATGGCGATGCCGTCGGCGATTTCCACGTAATGACGGATAACATCGATGTCTTCGGTAATAGACATCTGCAGCGGCAGGCCGCCGGCGGCAAGGATGGCATCGACAAAGACGCTTGCGATTTCCTCGTTGGGGGAGAGCATCTCGCTTAAAAACGGCTTTGCCTCTTCCCAACGCGGCGCGACGAGGATGAGAGGACGGTCGGCGGGGGCAACGTCGACGTGCGGGGTATAGGACGATGAGGTGCGAGTTCCGATCATGGGTGTGGCTTTCGAATCCGGGTGGACATAGCACAGGGGTGACGCGGGACAAACGCTGGTGATGAATTAGTCCCGCGTGGCAATGGGGTTAGTGGCCCTTGATGGAGTTGAGGAAGTCCTGGGCGCGCTTGGTCTGGGGGTGGTCGAAGAACTCGTCGGGCGTGCCAGTTTCCACGATCTGACCGTCGGCCATAAACACGACGCGGTCGGCAACGCGGCGGGCAAAGTTCATCTCATGCGTAATCACGATCATCGTCATGCCCTGTTGGGCCAAGCGAACCATGACCTCGAGCACCTCGTTGATCATCTCGGGGTCAAGGGCGCTCGTGGGCTCGTCGAAGAGCATGGCCTTGGGCTGCATGGCAAGCGAACGGGCGATGGCGACGCGCTGCTGCTGACCGCCCGAGAGCTGTGCGGGCACCTTATCGGCCTGCTCCGCAACGCCTACGCGACTCAACAGGTCCATGGCGCGCTCGCGAGCCTCATCCTTGGAGATGCCCAGCACATCGACCGGTCCCAGCATGACGTTTTGCAGCACCGTCATATGTGCGAACAGGTTGAACTGCTGAAACACCATGCCCAGCTCGGCGCGCATGCGGGCAAGGTCCTTGCCTTCCTGCGGCAGGGGCTCGCCCTCGATGAGGATCTCGCCTGAGTCGATGGTTTCCAGGCGGTTGATGGTTCGGCACATGGTCGACTTGCCCGAGCCCGAGGGTCCAATCACAACGACGACCTCGCCGCGGTCGACCGAGAGATTGATGTCGTTGAGGACGTGCAGATCGCCATAGTGCTTATCGACGTGTCTGAGCTCGATCAGCGGCTGATTGCCGGTGGAAGAGGTGCTCTGTGCCATGGTGCTTGGCTCCTTATGACTCGAAATGGTAAAGCGTTAGCGGATGATGGTCGCGCCGGTCTTGTGCGAAACATAGACAGCGGCCTTGTTGATCGCGACGTTGATGAGGATGTAGATGACCGCGATAACCAGGTAGACCGACACGAGGGCGTCGTAGTTGGTAATGAGCACGCGGGCGTTTTGCATGAGGTCGGGGTAGCTCACCACGTAGGCAACGGTGGTGTCCTTGACTACGACCACAAGCTGCGAAATCAAGGACGGAATGATAAACCGAATCGCCTGCGGCAACACGATTTTAAAGGTGATTTTAGCTTTGGAGAGACCGAGTGCCTGGGCGGCCTCGACCTGGCCGCGCGGCACGGCGTTGACGCCGGCACGGAAGATCTCGGCAAGCACGCCGGCCGCAGCGAGCGCGACGGGAAGCGTGAGCATCCAAAACGACGGCAGCGCAATCTTGTACTGGGGCAGCACCAAAAAGAAGAAGTAGATGAACAGCAGGCTCGGCACACCGCGGAAGAAATCGGTGAGCACGCGGCAGACCAGTTGCAATGGCTTAATTCCGCTGGTACGGCCGAGCATAAGGGCAAGACCCAGCACCAGCGCGATGGCGCCGGCGGTGAGTGCGACTTTAACGGTGCCCTCAAAGCCGGCAAGCAAGAACTTCCAGGTGGTGAGGTGCGTAAAGAAATACCAATAGTGGACCGAAAGCTGACCGGTCACATAAAAGCGCTGCAGTACCAGGACGGCGAGCGCGGTGACAGCAACAAGCGAGATGGCGGTGCCGATGCGAATCTTGGCGCGCATCTTGGGGCCGGGAGCCTCGTAGAGCGCATCGCGCATGGTGAGCGCGGGAGAGGAGTGCTTGCTCATCGGAGGATCCTTACCTTCTTATCGATGTAGTTGCCAATGTGGCTCACCACAAAGGCCGTGCCCAGGTAGCCGAGCGCCGAGATAAAGAACGCGGCGACACCGCCGAGCGAGCGCGTGTTGATATAGCTCACCACGCCGGTGAGTTCCTGGGGTTTAAGCGGCACCTGACTGCCGAGCGCCGTGGTGAGCATGACGGCGATAAAGAGGTTGGTCATGGGCAGCACGCTCGAGCGCAGTGCCTGCGGGATCACGATCTTGGCGAGGATGCGGTTGAAGCTCATGCCCAGAGAGCGGGCGGCTTCTACCTGACCGACGCCGACGGTGTTGATGCCGCTCATAAAGTTCTCGGAGCCAAAGGCCGAGCCCAGCAACACCGTGGCGACGATAACGCAGGTGCGGTAGGGCAGGACGACCTTGAGCGGCGGCAATGCGTAGACGACGATAATGAGCAGTGCGATGCCGGGGATGTTACGGAAGACCTGAACATACAGGTCGCCAAAGACGCGCAGCGGCTTGAGCGGCGACACGCGCATCACAGTGACGGCGACTGCCAGCACCATGGCGATGGCAAACGACTCAAGCGTCATGCCCCAGGTTGCGAGCAGCGCTTCAATGTAGTTCTGGCCATAGAGCGACCAGAGCTCGGAGAGACTCATGCGGACCTCCCGCCGATAAGGAAAGGGGCTCCCGTGTGTACGGAAGCCCCGACAACTCAGTGAAGAAACAGTTTAGCGCAATAAAGCGAATCGCGCGTTTCCGTATGGTTTCGTAGTGGCCGTTACTAGGCGTATTGCCTAGGCGCCGATTTCGGGCAGCTCGGGAACATTGGTGTCGCCCGTGCGGTCGCCGATGCAGATCTGCCACAGCTCGGTCCAGGTGCCATCGTCCTCGATCTTCTTAAGGAAGTCGTTGACAAAGGCGACGCCGTCGGAATCGAGCGGCAGGCCGATGCCGTAGGGCTCCTTGCTGCCGAAGGGCTTGCCGGCAATCTTGTACTTACCGGGCTCGCGGACCAGGGCGCTCTGCTGCATGTTGTTATCGATGACATAGGCGTCAACGCGACCCTGCTGGAGTGCCTGGCGGGCCTCCTCGTCGGTCTTGAACTCCTGCTGGCTGGCCTTGGGAGCGAACTCCTCCAGGATGGCAGGGCCGTTGGAGCCGGACTGGACGGCGACGTTCTTGTCGGCCAGGTCATCGACGCTCTTGATGTCGTCGTTGTCGGCGAGCACCAGGATGGCCTGCTGGGTGTAGTAGTAGGGACCGGCAAAGGAGATGAGCTTCTTGCGCTCGTCGGTGATGGTGTAGGTGGCAAAGACGGCGTCGACCTGGCCGTTCTGCAGGACGGACTCACGCGTGTCCGAGGTCACCTGGGTGATCTCGACCTTGTTCTCGCCCAGAATGTAGTTGGACAGAAGCTGTGCGATACCGGCGTCGAAGCCGCGGGTCTGACCGTCCTTCTCGTTGAGGAGGGAGAAGAGCGTGGAGGTCTGAACGCCACCGATCTTAAAGACACCGGCATCCTTGACGGCCGTGGCCCAGGTGCTGGCGGCGATGGCGTCGTCATCGGCCTTGGGGCCGTCGTTGACGAGCTTGTCGAATGCCTTGGCGTCGAGCGTGGTGGAAGCCTCGGTATTTTCGGAGCTCTTGGAAGAGCCGGCGGCGGAACCCTTGTCGGCCTCGGCGCTGGTGTCGGAGCAGCCGGCAAGACCAAGGCCGGCGACGGTTGCGAAGGTGGCGGCAACAAAGCCGCGGCGGTCGAGAACGACCTGCTGGGAGAGGTTCTTGCTCATGGTAGAACACCTTTCTCAATAAAATCCCTAGCGGTTGAGTAGAGTTATACCCTATTGCGCTCAAATGGGTCAACACGAAATAACTCAGAAACATACTTACCTTATAGGTTATTCTACCTACCAAATAGGGACAGGTTTATTTTGGCAGGTTTTATCTGGGAAAACGTCGGTTATTGCAGCTGAGACGCCGCCTTGTGGGCGGCGCGGTCGCTCATGGTGGTCGTTATATAAGTAAGGAGATCGCGTATGAACGGTTATTCATTCTTCGCATCGACCATGACCTAAAACCACCACAAAGGGGACAGGCACCTTTGTGGTGGTTCTTGCAGATGTGGCGGCCTGCCCCGCTGTTTTGTCTCGACCTGTAACAGTTAGACGGGAATTCGGGTCCTAGATGTTACAGATCGAAATAATTGAGTTGGGGGAAATAAAAACCTCCGCAGGGGTGCTTCCCTTGCGGAGGTTTTCTTACTCGTTGAGCAGCCTTACGGCCTCGGCAGCCATGTTCTCGACCGTCATGCCGCTCTGAGCGAGCAGCTCGTTGGGGTCGTAGCGGTCGGGGAAGCCCTTGGCGATGCCGAAGGTGCGCGTGCGCACGGGCGTGCAGGCCAGGTAACACGCCACACGCTCGCCCCAGCCGCCGTCCAAGATTCCGTCCTCGAGGGTGACGACAACGCGATGCTCGGCGGCAAGGCTGTCGAGGAACTCGCGGTCGAGCTCGGTTGCAAAGCGCGGGTTGACGAGTGTGGCCTCGATGCCGTACTCGGCAGCCAGGCGGTTTGCCACGCGCTCGCCCAGCTCAAAGAAATCGCCAAGCGCGAGCACGGCCACATCGCGGCCCTGGCGCACCATGTTGTAGCGAACGGCGCTGTAGTCGGCGTCTTCGGCGGGCGCCAGATCGGGGCGGCTTACCAAGCCAATGCCCGGCACGCGAATCGCCACGGGATGCTCGCGGTGATCGAGCGACCAACTCAGCATGGACAGGTATTCCTCCATGCAGGAAGGCGCCAGGTAACGCATGTTGGGAAGACCGCCCAGCATGGAAATATCAAAGAACGAAAGGTGCGTCTCGGACGTGGTGCCAAAGATTGACGCACCGAACACCAGGATGGTTGCGGGGGCGTCGTTGAGGCACAGGTCGTGCCACAGCTCGTCGTAGGCGCGCTGCAAAAACGTGCCGTACACACCAAAGACTGGCTTGGCGCCCGAGCGCGCAAGCGCGGTGGCAAAGGTTACGGCATGCTCCTCGGCAATGCCCACATCGACGAACTGTTTGCCGGCGGCAGCGCGAAGCTCGGGTGTAAAGCCCATGATGTAGGGCGTGGCGGCCGTGATGCCCACGACCTGCGGATCGTGCTCGATGGCGGCGCTGAGCGCCTCGCCCGTAATGTCGGCATAGGTGCGCGGCGCAGGCTCGCTCGGATGGCCCGGGCAGAGCTTGCGCCCAGTCGCCATGTCAAACGGACCCACGTGGTGCCAGCGCTCGGGGTCGTTCTGGGCTGGCTCAAAGCCCTTGCCCTTGGCGGTGGAGACGTGCAGCACGATGGGATGATCGATATCGCGCAGCTCCTGCAGCGTGTCGACCAGGGCCAACACATCGTTACCGGCATCCAGATAGCGGTAGTCGAGTCCCATCGCGCGGAAAACGTTGCGCTCACAGGTGCCGTTGCTGGCGCGCAGCTCGGCCAGATTGCGATACAGGCCGCCGCGGTTTTCGGCAATGGACTGGTCGTTATCGTTGACGATGATGATCAGGTTGCTATCGAGTTCGGCGGCATTGTTAAAGCCCTCAAACGCCAGGCCGCCCGAAAGCGAGCCGTCGCCAATGATGGTGATGACGTTGTACGCATCGCCCGCCAGGTCACGAGCGTGCGCCAGGCCGCAGCCCAGGCTCACCGAGGTCGAGGTGTGGCCCATGGCGAACAGGTCGTGCTCGGACTCGTCGGGATTGGCAAAGCCAGAAGCCTCACCATAACGCTCCGGATCGATATAAGTGTACGCGCGCCCAGTCAGCGCCTTGTGGGCGTAGGTCTGGTGCGAAACATCAAAGACAATCTTGTCGATGGGGGAGTTAAACACGCGATGAAGCGCAACCGTGAGCTCAACGACGCCCAGGTTGGGGGCAACGTGCCCGCCGACGGCGGCGGAGCTTTCGAGGATGGCGTGGCGAATCTCGCCGCAGAGCTGCGGGAGCTCGGCGCGATTAAGAGCCTTGACGTCCTCGGGCGTTGTCGTTTGCGTAAGCAGCATCGTTGTGGGTTACTCCATGCGAATCGAGCGCCGGCGCTCCCTCGGCCGGCACAATTGCACAAGACAGTCTCGCACATTTTGGCGTTTGATATGTGACGGCGGCGCGGTAATTCGCCAACTGGCGGGGCAAAACGTTTTGCCCGATGCCATACTGATAAGTTCCATGATGATTTTATTCATTGCGTGCAGGCTGTGGCTTGCCGCCGAGAGCCGCTGGAAGGAGGCCGCATGTCCGATACCGTTCGTGCCAAGAGCATCGCGCGCGAGGTCGACGATGCCGCCCGTCAGCTGGCCCAGGCGGGCCGCTTGGGCCTGACGCACGAGTTTATTCAGCATGGTGACGTGACGGTTTATGCACATGTGACCTCGGTGGCGCGGGCGAGCCTGTCTTTTGCCGAACGCCTTGGCCGTGCTGGCATTTCGGTCGACCGTGCCTCGCTGCTGCGCGGAGCCCTGTTACACGACTACTTTCTCTACGATTGGCACGACCCCGACCCGAGCCATCGACTGCACGGATTTCGGCATCCATTTTTTGCCCTGGCGCGTGCCGAAGAGGATTTTGAGCTGACGCCGCGCGAGCGGAATATCATCGTGCGCCATATGTTTCCGCTGGTACCGGTTCCACCGACGTGTCGCGAGGCATGGATTGTGTGCCTGGCCGATAAATGGTGCGCTCTGCGCGAGACGATCGCCGGCCGTCTGCCGCGCAAAGGCGGCGCGAACGATTTGAACGAGGGCTCGAGTGACGGCTCGAGCAAAGATTCGAGCGAAAAGAGGAGAGAGTAGACGGTGGGGACCGCGATCGACATGGCATTTGACGGCGCGACGCTTGCCGCCTGTCCGCTCTCGGCGCTGGTGCTCTCGTTTGCCTTCTACGGTTTTTGCGGCTGGGTGTGGGAGTCGACAGTCTGCGCCATGCTCAACCACGGACGATTTGCCAACAGTGGCTTTTTGCTGGGGCCGTGCTGCCCCATCTATGGCGCGGGCGGCATTGCCTGCTGGCTGCTGTTGCGCGGAATTCCGGATGCCTCGAGCCAGTTTGTCGCTGCAGCGCTCGTATGCAGCGTGATTGAGTACAGCGTGGGCGTGCTGTTGGAAAAAACAACGGGCGCTCGCTTTTGGGATTACTCGCACTTGCCGTTTAACTTGCACGGACGCATCTGTCTGTACTGGGCCTGCGCGTTTGGCTTGGGTGCGCTGTGCATTTGCCGTTTAGTGGAGCCGGCATTGCTGGGGCTGCTCGGCCATCTGCCGGTGCTGATTGTGCGGCTGTCCGCCTTTATCGTCGCGGTCGCGATGATGGTCGACGCGGTGTGCTCGTTGGCGAGCTGGCGGCGCCTGTCTGATCAGCTGGAGCGCGTCCGGGCCGACCTTGCCGACCGCATCAATGAGTCGCTTGCCGATGCCTCGGATTCAATGCTCGAACGTATTCCCGATTCTACGATTGACTCGGTGGCACAGACGCACATTCGTAGCCGTGCCGTTAACGCGTGGCTGGCCGAGCTGGGCGACGCCGCGCTCGATGCCCTGCGCGAGAAGGCTTCGATGCCGACGTTTATCGCGGATGGTGCTCGCGGCCTGGCGCTTGCCGCCCGCCGCGTGGCCGGTGCCGCGCCGAGCATGCCGCGTCCGTCGCTCAGTCGTCGCCTTGCCGGCAAGCGCATGAGCCGTCCGGTGCCAAGCGTGTCGCTCAGCCGACGCGACCTGCGCTTCTTCAATGCCTTCCCGCGCTTGCGCATCAACCGCTACGAGGGCGTCATCCGAGCCACCGACCTTCGCGACCGAGCCCGCGAGCTGTTCCGGCGCTAGCCGGGACGGATGCGCTCACGGCTCCCTTGCTTGCGTATTTCCCGTTCGTTTCGCGTCCGTTGCCGCGCCGTTTCCAAGATTGCGGCGCCGTTTCCATTCGACAACGCCGCGTTTAACAACGCCGTATCTGGTCTACACCAGTTGTCCCTCGGCCGCATTATGGGCGCCGACAACGTTCATGCGACCAAGGGGGAGCGAATGTACGATACAGGATCGACAACGTTTATGCTCATCTGCACCATGCTCGTGTTTTTAATGACACCGGGTCTGGCGTTTTTCTATGGCGGCCTGTCCAGGCGCAAAAATGTCATTAACACCATGCTTATGTGCTTTGGCGCCATTGGCCTGGTCGGTGTGCTGTGGATTGTTGCCGGCTGGTCGCTGGCCTACGGCGGCGACGGCTCGAGTCCGTTTATTGGAGGCCTTGACCAGCTGCTGTGCCTGCCGGTGCTCAACCAGGTGCTGCAGGCGGCCGAGGGCAACGTCGCGGACGGCGCCGTCTACCCCCAGATCATCAACATCGCCTTTCAGATGGCGTTTGCCATGATCACGGCCGCTATCGTTACGGGCAGCCTGGCCGGCCGCGTTAAGTTTGGCGCCATGACGGCTTTCCTGGGCATTTGGCTGCTCGTGGTCTATGCGCCACTCGCCCACATGGTCTGGGGCGGCGATGGCTCTTTTATCGGCGACATCATCGGCGCGCTCGACTTTGCCGGCGGCGACGTGGTGCACATTTCGTCTGGTCTTACCGGCCTGATCCTCTGCTTAATGCTCGGCCGTCGTCGCGGTTTTGGCATGGTGAGCTATCGCCCGCATAACGTGCCGTTTGTGGCGCTCGGCGCCGGCCTGCTTTGGTTTGGTTGGTTTGGCTTTAACGGCGGCAGCGAGTTCAAGGCCGATGCCGTGGCTGCGCTCGCCATTCTCAATACCGTGACGGCCAGTGCGGCGGGCATGGTCTCGTGGCTTGTCGTGGAGCGCGTGCATACCGGTCGTCCCACGCTGGTGGGTGCCAGCACCGGTCTGGTCGCGGGCCTTGTGGTGGTCACGCCGGGTGCGGGCTTTGTCGAGCCATGGGCGGCGCTGGTCATGGGCTTGATCGTGTCTCCTGTCTGCTATCTGGCTATCAGCCATCTTAAGACGAGGTTCGGCTACGACGACGCTCTTGATGCGTTCGGCTGCCATGGCATCGGCGGCATTTTGGGCGGCGTGCTCACGGGTCTGTTTTGCGTGCCGGAACTCTCGTGGACCGGTAAAGGCGGCCTGTTCTATACGGGCGACGCGTCGCTGCTTGTTTCGCAGGTCCTGGGCATTGTAGTGACGGTCGTTATCGTGCTGGTGCTCGACGTGGTGATCGCCGCAGTGGTCAAGGCACTGTTCCACGGCAGCCTGCGTGTGGACGAGGCCGACGAGGCGCTGGGCCTGGATGCGAGCCAGCACGGCGAGAGCGCATATCCTTCTTTCTCCGGACTCGATTAGCAGCTTCCCCAGGCTCCGCACCTTGCCGTTCGATCGTCGCGCGGCTTCCCCAGGCACCGCACCTTGGGTTTCAAACCGTCGCTTGCGTACAAAAGTACGCGGCGCTCCTCTTTCAACCCAATCTGCGGCACCTGGGAAACCCGCCTCATTGAATGGCAATTCATTTCTTTTATTGAGGAGAGGAATTCACTATGAAGAAGATTACGGCGATTGTTCGTGCTGAGAAGCTTGAGGTTCTCAAAGACGCACTGTTTGCTGCCGATGTTCGCGGCATGACCATCAACCAGGTGCAGGGCTGCGGCGCGCAACATGGCTGGAAGGAATACGTGCGCGGCAACGAGTTGCTCGTCAACACGATTCCCAAGGTGCAGTTCACCCTCATCTGCGCCGATGAGCATGTCGACGGTATCGTTGAAATCATCTGCAACGCCGCTCGCACCGGTGCCGTCGGCGACGGCAAGATTTGGGTCGAGCCGGTCGAAGAAGTTATCCGCATCCGCACCGGCGAGCACGGCCCCGCCGCGGTGTAGAATCGACCGCTTACCATCCGCAACGTTAAAATACTGCAATGAGGCATAAGGCTTGCGTTGCGGATGGGCGGATTATGGGTCGTAATAAATATCCCGAGGAGACGGTCGCGAAGATTCTCGACGCGGCGCTGGAGTTATTCTGCGCACAGGGTTATGAGGGGACGAGCATTCAAGATATCGTCGACCGCCTCGATGGCATGACCAAGGGCGCTGTCTATCATCACTTCAAGAGCAAAGAAGAGATTTTCAACGCCGCGTTTGATCGGGCGATGACTCCGATTGTTGAGCACCGCCGCTCGATGCTTGGCGTCGGTAATATGACCGGCGCCCAAAAGCTAAAAAGGCTTTACGCTCCCGAGTCCGTCGTTCCGCAAATTGAACTATGGGCACGCATACATCCTGCGGCAGATCCGGTAAAAAGCTCGCGTCTACTGGCGATGCAGTACCAGGGCTCATTTGACGATGCGGCCGATGGCTGTTTCTTGCCAGTGATCGAGGAGGGCATCGCCGACGGCTCCATTGCGTGCGAATGCCCGCGCGAAGCGGCAGAGGCCGTATCGTTGTTGGCGAATCTTTGGCTGCTGCCATTGTTCCGTCCGCTCGAGCCCAAGGAGCGAATGCTCGCTCGCGCACAATGTTTGGCGCAGATGGCTGCCGCGGTGGGGCTCGATTTGGGTAATGAAGTGCTTCAGACAACGGCGCAGATTTGGGACGTATGGGACCGCGCCGGGTGGTAATATAGATACCAACGGTATGTAATTGATTTGTGAGGGTAGCCATGGCTGCCCTTTTTCAAGTCGATAAATACATACTAGCGGTATGTATAGGGGGTAGGCTTATGGCTGGAATGCGGAGGAGTAGCGTCTCGTTGACGCAAAAAACAGTGCAATCTATCAGGCTTTTTGGCCTTCTTGTTGCGCAGCTGTGCACGTTTTCGATGCTGTCGGCGCTGTGCTTTGCGTATCCGCTTTACTTGTTCGATTACAGTGGATCGTCAACGTTATATGGCGCCGTTGTGGCGATAGCGTTCATACCCGGCGTACTCGCAGCTCCGGCTGGCGGAATCTTGGCGGATAGGGGAAGACATCGCGAGGTCCTCGTGGCCCTCGGCATTGCTCTGATGACTGTATCGCTGCTGTCTATCCCCATGAAGCGCTCGTTGCCTCTTGCGGTCGTCGTAGTAGCGATACTTTGTGTTCAATATGGCGTTCAATCGCTGCTAAAGCCAATGCTCCAAATTGAGACGGTGCGCATGGCGGGTGAAGAGAAGGTTGAGTGGGCCACTGCATTGGTTTCGCAGATGACCATGGCGAGCAATATCTTGGGCCCTGTGGTCGGGACGGCAGTCTATGGGTGTTTTGGTATCGATGCTCTTTGCGCGACCGCGTCGGTGACGTTTGCGATTTCAGCCCTGCTGTTTGGGGGCGCACTCAAGCAAAATGCCTCATCTGGAACGATGGGAGACTGCGCGACTCGTACGACATGCCGAAACGATTTTCGGGAGTCGATTCGGTATCTGTTGCAAAATGCATCATTGGCCGCTGTGATTTTGCTTGCGGCCGTTTTGAACCTTGCGTTGGTTGGGCTAACGATTGGCGCTCCCATTATTGTTACAAAGCATCTCGGCATGCAATCGTCCTGTGTTGGGATAGTTGAGGTTGCTATGGGCTTGGGTGGTCTTGCCGGCAGTGGCTTGGTCGGCATTTGGCCGTATCGGTTTTCTTTCAATGGCATATGTCGATATGTTGCGATGATCTGTTTAGGAGTCGTACCGATTATTGTCACGCTACTGTTCAGCACAGATGTATGCGTGTTCACCGTGTTTACGGTTGGTTCGGCATGGGTCATGGTGTGGGCAGCCATTGCGTCGGTTGAAATCATCGTGTTTGTTCAGCGGGCAGCGCCGACTGAGCTCTGCGGAAAAGTGCTTTCGGTCGTTACATGGTCCTTTCCTGCGCAACGCCTATTGGCCAATTGGTCTACGGGCTCGCATATGATCGATGGACTCCGGCGATTGTATTCGCAGGAATGTTGGCGGTGCTGACGTTGACGACGGCGCTGTTTTATCGGCTGAAAAGTCGCTTGTGGCGATTGATTTAACGCGCTGGGGCACCGTTGCTTTGCGGAAGCGAATGTCGCGGAGCGTTGGAACACCCTTGCATGGGCGCGCCTCTCCTTCGTCTACAATATCGTGCAGACGAAGGAGAGGCACGCCCATGATCAAGATGTTTGCGAGTGACTTAGACGGAACGCTGCTGAACGCCCTGCACGAGGCAGATGGGACCATCCGCCGTGCCATTCGTGAGCTGATCGAGGCTGGCCTGCATGTGGTTCCCGCGACCGGACGCTCGACGCTACCGATCGGCGAGCATGGCTTTACGGGCCTGGCGCTTGACGCCTGCTGCTCCAATGGGTCCATCGTGCGCGACAGCCATGGCGAGGTGCTCAAGACCTGGACCATCGACCCACAGATCACCGAGGAGCTGCTCAAGGAGTTTCCGGATATCTGTTTTGACTGCTCCACGCCCGACGGCATGTTCTCAAGCGGTTCATTCGAGATGCACCAGGCGGGCTTTAAAAAGGACAGTCCTATCAAGCGCATCGTGATGCGCGGCATGCGTGCGCGTGGCGGGTATCACGAGGAACAGTATTTCGACCAGTCGATCGGTGACATCCTGTGCCACGATGTGTGCAAGATCAACTGCCGCGTGACCTCGCCCGAGCTGGAGCGCGACCTTAAGGCCTATCTTGCCGAGCGCTCGGACCGCGTGGTCAACGCACCGTTCGATCCGGTGATGTTCGAGATTACGGACGTGGCGTGCAACAAGGGCGAGAGCGTGGCCTGGCTGGCGGGCTACTACGGTATTGCCGAGGACGAGGTTGCGGTTTACGGCGACGGCGGCAATGATATCGCTATGCTCAAGCGTTTCCGTCACAGCTACGCGACCAAAAACGCTAGCGATGCAGCTAAGGCCGCCGCGAGCGCGACCATCGGCAGCTGCATGGTCCACGCCGTCCCCAAACACATGCTCGCCACCATGCGCAAGCAAAACTCCCACACCATCATTGAATAAGGGACAAAGGGACAGCCCCTCTGTCACATGGGAGATGCCGGCTTTTGGCGTATAGGGCTGTTACGCTTTCGCCACCAACATATTTCGAGTTATTCGGCCTGTCGGAGGTCGTTAAATGGCTAAAGATGCCCTCTCAGGAACATTCACACTTCTAATGGTGTTTGATTCGGTGACGTAAGTGAGCAAATGGGCATGTATGCGCTCAAATAAGGACAAAAACTCTCAGATAATCCCGGCGGTGCATTTATACAGAACCAGCAGCGTGGCCGAATAACTTGAAAAATGTAGGTAGCAGTTCGGCGACAAGCTCGGGTATGGCAAAGGAACTGTTCCTTCGCCATACCCGAGCTCCGATCTTTAGATATGCGAACAAACATTCGCATATCTAAGTGCGCTTTGATAGAATTGATGCTGTTGGCGGCAGTTCCATGTGCCGGGCAGCGCCCTCCATTTGATGGGAGGTGATGCCCATGACCGATTCGATTGATTTTGTGAGGCTTCTGACCGCCTTGGTTTCGCTCCTCACGACGCTCATCGGACTTTCCGAGGCACTTAAGCAACGTTCGAAGCGCAACAGAAGGGGTCGCCGCCGCTAAGGCGTTGACCCCCTAATGCAAACAACGGCGCTGCCCAGCTAGCTACAACTTGGGCTGCCGTCGACACTATTCTACCCACGAATGCCATTTTGGACAAACGGTAATGCCGCCCCGGGATGTGACAAAGGGACAGTCCCTCTGCCACATTCCAAATATTGCCTTTACGTGTTGATGCACACGGTGTGCAATAATACTCGCACTGTGCAATAGCGCACAGGATGAGTAACAAGGAGGACGCTTGTCCCAGCTCGAGAAATGTGATCGCCGGTCCCTTCGCTCGCAGCGTGCCCTTCGCCAGGCACTTGCCAGCGAGCTTGCCGAAAGCGGCGACCTTTCGCGCATTAATGTCGCGTCGCTCACCGAGCGCGCTGGCCTTACGCGTCGCACGTTCTATTCGCACTACCGCGATATTCCCGACTTTATCAATCAAATCGAGGACGGCTTGCTGGCCGAGATTCGTGAGCGCATTGAGCTCATCACTGCAGCTCAGCTGCCCGATCTCTATCACAACATCGATGAGCTCGAGCCGGCGCCCGGTTCGGTTGAGCTGCTGCGTTATCTTGCGGCCAACCGCGACTTAATCGGTGCGCTGCTGGGTCCGGGCGGCGACCAGGCCTTCATTAAAAGGATTATCGACACCGCACGTGAGGCCGTGGCGCCGCGTGCGCAGACGGGCATTTTGGGCCTAGCGCTGGGCACGTTCTTTGACTACTACGTCACCTACGTCGTGAGTGCCGAGGTCGGCATGATTCAGCGCTGGTTTGAGCGTGACCTTTCCGAATCGCCCGAGACCATGGCGCGCATCATGACGGTTATCGCCTTTGTGCGCCCCGGCGACCTGTATGGCCAACCCATCGATATCAACGTGCCGGAATACGGCATGAAGCTATTGAATCTGCAGCTCGAGGACGCGGCCGACACCGCCGCAACCGTCGAGTCCAACAACTAAGAGGAGAAACAGATGAGCAAACTCGTCGAGGGCATTAAAGACCGTGTGGTCGCTGCCGCACGCGAGGCCGCGCCCGCCGTGGTGGACGCTGCGCAGAAGGCCGCGACCGCCGCTGCCGAGAAGGTCGCCGAGGCAGTTGCCGATGCCAAGAACACGGCAGGGGAGACGTCCATCGCTAGTGAGCCCGCCATCGCCGCCGAGCCCGCAGCCGCCACCGCCGCCCAGGCCCCCGAAGGCGCGATCTTCAACCCCGAGGCCGCCCGCGGCAACCTGCACCTGGGCATCGATGTGGGCTCTACCACCGTCAAGCTCGCCGTGCTCAACGACGACAACCAGATCGTGTACGCCAAGTACCAGCGCCATCACACCGACGTCCGCGCCTGCGCCCGCGACCTGTTCGAGGGCGCTGCGACCGTGCTGCCGACGGCCCAGATGACCTGCGCCATTACCGGTTCGGGTGGTCTGCTGCTCTCCCAATGGCTCGACCTGGAGTTTGTCCAAGAGGTCATCGCCAGCAAGCGTGCCGTCGAGACCCTCATCCCCGCTACCGACGTCGCCATCGAGCTTGGCGGCGAGGACGCCAAGATCATCTACTTTGACAACGGCATCGAGCAGCGCATGAACGGCACCTGCGCCGGCGGTACGGGCGCCTTCATCGACCAGATGGCAACCCTGCTGCACACCGACGCGAGTGGCCTCAACGAGCTCGCGGCCAACGCCACCACCATCTATCCCATTGCCAGCCGCTGCGGCGTCTTTGCCAAGACCGACGTGCAGCCGCTGCTCAACGAGGGCGCCCGCCCCGAGGACGTGGCCGCTTCCATCTTCCAGGCTGTCGTGACTCAGACCATCTCGGGCCTGGCGTGCGGCCGCCCCATCCGCGGTAACGTCGCCTTCCTGGGCGGCCCGCTGCAGTATCTCTCCGAGCTGCGCTACCGCTTCTACCTCACGCTCAACCTGGACGAGGAGCACCGCATCGTGCCCCAAAACGCCCACCTGTTTGTGGCGAGCGGCGCCGCCATGGCGCACGAGTCCAGCAAGCTCAGCACGTTCCCGCAGCTCATCGAGGCCATCGATAGCCTCGGCGACACGCAGGGTGCCGAGGTCGAGCGCCTGGATCCGCTCTTTGCCACCGACGAGGACTTTGCCGAGTTCAAGAACCGTCATGACACCGAGGTTGTCCCCAAGGGCAAGCTTGACGGCTACACCGGCCGCGTGTTCATTGGTATCGACGCCGGCTCCACCACCATGAAGGCCGCGCTCGTGGGGGAGGACGGTCAGCTGCTGCACACCTGGTACGGCAACAACAACGGCGACATCCTGGGCACGGCCAAGGTCATCATGGCCGATTTCTACAACCACATCCCCGCGGGCTGCACCATCGGCCACGTGACTACCACCGGTTATGGCGAGGCCCTACTCATCGAGGCCCTCAAGGCCGACTCCGGCGAGATCGAGACCGTCGCTCACCTGCGCGGCGCCAAGGCGTTTTTGCCTGGGGTCGAGTTCATTCTGGACATTGGCGGCCAGGACATGAAGTGCCTGCGCGTCAAGGACGGCGTCATCGAGCACATCATGCTCAATGAGGCCTGCTCGTCGGGCTGCGGCAGCTTTATCGAGAGCTTCGCCGTCTCTATGAACATGGACGTGCGCGCGTTCGCCGACGCCGCCATCCATGCCAAGGCCCCCGTCGACCTGGGCAGCCGCTGCACGGTCTTTATGAACTCGCGCGTCAAGCAGGCGCAAAAAGAAGGTGCCACGGTGGGCGACATCGCGGCCGGCCTGTCCTATTCCGTCATCAAGAATGCCCTGTTCAAGGTCATTAAGCTGCGCGACCCCCAGGAGATCGGCAGTCAGGTGATCGTCCAGGGTGGCACCTTTATGTCCGATGCCACGCTGCGCGCGTTTGAGCAGCTCACCGGCGTGCACGCCGTGCGTCCCGACATCGCCGGCTGCATGGGCGCCTATGGTGCGGCCTTGCTCGCCCGCGATCGCGCCGGCGTCGACGGCACCTCGACCATCCTTTCGGCTGAGGATATCGCGCACCTCACCGTGACGCAAAAGCATGTCCGCTGCGGCCGTTGCTCCAACAACTGCCAGCTCACCGTCAACGACTTTGGCGGCGGCAGGCGCTTCATTACCGGCAACCGCTGCGAGAAGGGTGCCGGCCACAAAAAGCAAAAGACCGAGGCCCCCAACCTCTTCAAAAAGAAAAACGAGCTGCTCTTTGGTCGCGAGGTCCTGAGTCCCGACGAGGCCCCGCGCGGCACCGTGGGTATCCCGCGCGCACTCAACATGTACGAGAACTACCCCTTCTGGCATGCGTTCTTTACGCGCCTGGGCTTTAGCGTGCAGCTGTCCGACCAGTCGAGCAAGAAGACCTACCAGGCGGGCATCGAGTCCATGCCGTCCGAGAGCGTGTGCTATCCGGCCAAGATGAGCCACGGCCATGTGATGAACCTCATCGACCGTGACGTCGACTTTATCTGGATGCCGTGCGTGCGCTGGGAGCGCAAAGAGGACCCGACGGCTGGTAACTGCTACAACTGCCCCATCGTCATGAGTTACCCCACGGCGCTGGCGCTCAACATCGACGAGATCCGCGAACAGAACATCGAGTTCCTGTATCCGTTTGTGCCCTATCACGATAAGACCGAGCTCAAGCGCCGCTTGTACCAGGTGCTCGCCGTCGACCGCGTGGCCGACGCCGAGGCCGGTCGCGGTCGCGTGCGCGGACCCAAGATCACCCGCTCCGAGATCGACGCCGCCGTCAATGCCGCCTATGAGGCCGATGCGCGTTTTCATGAGGACATCCAGACCATGGGCGAGGAGACCCTTAAGTGGGTCGAGGACCACGGCGGCCACGGCATTGTGCTCGCCGGCCGTCCCTACCACAACGACCCCGAGATCAACCACGCCCTGCCCGAGCTTATCTCGAGCTTTGGCTTTGCGGTCTTTACCGAGGATTCGCTCGCGCATCTGGTGAAGCCCGAGCGCCCGATCCGCGTTGTCGACCAGTGGATGTACCACTCGCGCCTCTACGCCGTGGCCCGTTTTGTGACGATGCGCAACGATCTGGACCTGATCCAGCTCAATTCCTTTGGCTGCGGCCTAGATGCCCTGACCACCGATCAGGTGCAGGAGATTCTGGAGGCCAGCGGCAAGATTTACACCGTGCTCAAGATCGACGAGGTGTCCAACCTGGGCGCCGCGCGCATCCGCATCCGCTCGCTCATGGCGGCGCTCAAGGACCAGGAGGCCGAGCGTCTGGCCGAGGCAACCGCTGCGGGTGAGGCCTACGAGCAGGGCGATGCCGCGCCGGTGGCGCCCTCCACGGATGCCCCTGCGTTCGCGAGCCGCAAGTACACGTTCGAAGCGCAGCGTGAGAGCGCCTCGACTGCATGGCCCAAGGTGCCCTTTACCGAGCAGATGCGCGACGAGGGCTACACCATTCTGTGCCCGCAGATGGCGCCAATCCACTTTGACCTGGTCAAAGAGGTGTTCCGTGGTGCCGGCTACAACCTGGAGCTGCTGCCCTCGACCGATCACGACGCCGTCGAGGCCGGCCTGCGCTACGTAAACAACGACATTTGCTACCCGTCCATTTTGGTGACCGGTCAGATTATGGAGGCCATCGAGAGCGGCCGATACGACCTGTCCAAGACCGCCGTAGTCATCAGCCAGACCGGCGGCGGCTGCCGTGCCACCAACTACATCGCGCTCATCCGCAAGGCCCTGCGCGAGAGTGGTCATCCCGAGATCCCCGTGATCTCGCTTTCGGCCGTGGCGCTCGGCGAGGACAACCCCGGCTTCAAGATTACGCCGGCGCTGCTTAAGCAGGCTGTGTACGCGGTGCTCTTTGGCGACGTGATGATGCAGATGCTCTACCGCTGCCGCCCGTACGAGGCCACGCCCGGTGCCGCCAACGCGCTCTACGAGGAGTACATGGCGCGCGCCCGCAAGCTCGCGCCCAAGTTCAACAGGCATAACTACACCAAGCTTGCTCGCGAGGCCATCCGCGCGTTCGACACTATGCCGCTCGTGGGCGAGGGCACCAAGCCGCGCGTGGGCGTGGTCGGCGAGATCCTGGTCAAGTTCCATCCCACGGCCAACAACCACGTGGTCGATGTCATCGAGCGCGAGGGCTGCGAGGCTGTGGTACCGGGTCTGCTCGACTTCTTCCTGTATTCCATGAGCAATGCCGAGCTGCAGAAGGACGAGCTGGGTAGCTCTGCTACCACGCGCGCTGGTATGCAGGCGCTTATTAAGCTCGTGGACTGGATGCGCACGCCGGTGGAGGAGATGCTCGAAAAGTCCCGCCGCTTTGAGGCGCCCGAGCGCATCGGCACCATGGCGGACAAGGCCCGTACGGTTCTTTCGGTGTGCAACAACATGGGCGAGGGCTGGCTGCTCACGGCCGAGATGCTCGACCTGATCGATCACGGCGCACCCAATATCATCTGCACGCAGCCCTTCGCGTGCCTGCCCAATCACGTGGTGGGCAAGTCTGTGATTAAGGAGCTGCGCCGCCAGCATCCCGAGAGCAACATCGTCGCGGTGGACTACGACCCCGGCGCGTCCGAGGTCAACCAGCTCAACCGCATTAAGCTCATGATCAGCGTGGCCAAGGAAAACATGCGCGCCGGCAAGGGCTTTAAGCTCGAGAAGGTGGCGCCGCTCGCGATGGACGAGGTCACCGGCCAGATGCGTGCCCACGATGGCTGCGTGAGCTGCGGACCGGCCAGCGAGGAGGCCGTGGCGTCGGTCGCCGAGCGTCTGGGGCGTGGCATTAAGAAGTAACTGGCCTGCTATGGGCTAGATATGAGACAAACGGGTGGTAGCCGTACCGGCCACCACCCGTTTTTGCTGGACATATGTTGCGTAAATGGGCTTGTTAACGCCTTCAGCGGACTCGGATTTCGGAAGTGCGGGGAAAAACGCGAACCTCCCGAGCACACTCCTCTTTTGGGCTCTCGTTACCTGCGGTTTTGTTGCTAGAATAGTCGGTCTGGTCGACGAAACTCATTTTTTCACCGCACTTCCGAAAACGACGTCTCGGTGGCACAAAAAATCGCCCTCGGAGCCCTGAGTTAATGAACAGGTGTAGCCGTTCACCGCGTAAAAGCGTCCGTTTGTAGAACCAGCCCCCCGGCTCGTAGCCTCCATACGGTTGAATAAAAACACATCTATGGAATTACGTAAGAGAGGACCGTTTCATGAGCTACAAGACCGTTTGCGTTGCCGGCGGCGGCGTGCTGGGAAGCCAGATTGCCTTTCAGGCTGCCTACTGCGGCTTTGATGTAACGATTTGGCTGCGCAGCGAGGGCAGCATCGGCCGCACCCAGCCCAAGATCGATCATGTGCGCGAGGAGTACATCGCTGCTATCGAGGGCATGGCGGACGGCACGGGTGAGTGGTGCGCCGGTATCGCCGATAGCGACCAGACCTTCGACAGGGAGGCGGCACTCGCCGCCGTTGAGCGCGCCTACTCCACACTCAAGCTGGAGCTCGATCTTGCCAAGGCAGTGGCCGACGCCGACCTGGTCATCGAGTCTATGGCCGAGGACACCCAGGCAAAGATCGACTTCTACAAGAAGCTCGCCCCGGTTCTCCCGCAAAAGACCGTCATCGTCACCAACTCCTCCACGCTGCTGCCGAGCACCTTTGCCAAGTACACCGGCCGCCCCGAGAAGTACCTGTCGCTGCACTTTGCCAACTCTATCTGGAAGAACAACATGACCGAGGTCATGGCCCAAAGCCAAACCGACAAGCGCTATTTCGATGAACTCGTCGACTTTGCCAACGACATCCGCATGCTGGCGCTTCCCGTCAACAAGGAAAAGAACGGCTATCTGCTCAATTCCATGCTGGTGCCATGGCTGCTTTCGGGCCTCGACCTGTATGTCTCGGGCGTGAGCGACCCCGAGAGCATCGACCTCGCGTGGACGCGCGGCACCGGCGCTCCCAAGGGCCCGTTCCGCGTATTCGACACCGTGGGCATCCAGACGGCGTACAACATCGTTATGCAGTATCAGAAGGTCCCGGGCCTGGTGAGCCCGCTGCTCAAGAAGATGATGATGCCCTACAACTTTAAGGCTATGGCGTCCGTCCTCAAGAAGATGCTCGACGAAGGCAAGATGGGCGAAAGCTCGGGCGAGGGCTTCTTCAAGTACTAAAAAATGATCCCTCGGCAACATTGGGAAACGTATCATTTGCAGCGTCATGCGCCGCATGGCCCGTGTGCTATTTCGGCGCATGACGCAAAAGAAACTGATGTGTGGGGATAGAGGGGAAACGGTAATGAATCGGCAAATCGTGCTTAAGCGGGATATCCTCGACGCGCTTTCCGCCGTCGGTATGTGCGCAGGGCAGACGGTTATGGTCCATTGCTCGCTCAGCGCGCTTGGATATGTGTGCGGCGGCGCGCAGCCGGTGATCGAGGCGCTGCTCCAGATGGTGGGCGAGGCCGGTACCATCATGATGCCGACGCAATCATGGAAAAACTTGGACCCCGAGAGTGGTGTCCATTGGCAAGAGCCGCAAGAATGGTGGCAGCTGATTCGCGATAACTGGCCTGTCTATGACAAGCGCATTACGCCCACCAACACGATGGGTGCCGTGGCTGAGATGTTCCGGACGTGGCCGGGCACGTTTCGCAGCGATCACCCAGCGCGTTCAGTGGCGGCAAACGGCCAGCATGCGCAATTCCTGACGGAGAACCACGACCTGAGCAACATCTTTGGCGATGGATCGCCCATCGCGCGTCTGTACGATTTGGACGGCTATGTCCTGCTGGTGGGCGTTGGCTATGACAAGAATACGTCACTGCATTTGGCAGACGCCCGTGCGCAGTACCCCGGCAAGCACGACTGCGTGGAACACAGCGCGATCATGGAAAACGGCCAGCGCGTGTGGAAGGAGTACCGCACACTTTTTGTCGACGGCGAGGACTTCGACGAGATCGGCGCTGCTTTTGAGCGTGAATGCCCGGTGCGTACGGCGCCTCTCGGTAACGGAATGATTCGCTTTATGCGCCAACGCGAGCTTGTCGATTTTGCCGTGGACTGGATTGAGCGGCATCGCGGCTGCCTTGAATAGTTCGGGGGCGGAAGCATTGGGGGTTTACGGTAGTATGCGACAAGATCTGAATAGGTCGAGCAAGAGCTGTGGCGCGCGTTGACGTTTGCCCAATAGAACGCAAAAAAATGCACCGTTCGCCGATACTCCTCTCGCGAGTGGTTGCCATATGGTTTGATGTTAGAAACATTATCTGGTGAGCACCAAACCGGCGTTTATGGTGGAGTCTGGCGATGTCGATGTGGACAGTTGATTCACGGCAATAAAACAGCGAGCGGGGCGCGGTCGTGAACTGCGCCCCGCTTTTTGCGCGTGTTCTTGTCGCGTCTGCGCCTCATCGTGACTTGCACCCGTGCGCATCCATCCTGCGCTCGGATCACTTCACGTCAAACTCTACGCGGTCGAGTTCGGGCACGTTGAGGTCGATGAGTTTGCGGGCGACGTGGCGGTCGTGTGCCCCTAGCGCCTCGCTTGTCGTCACGTGGGCGACAATCTCACGCTCGACAAGGCTGTCCTTGTCGCCCTCGGTAGCCGAGGTCTCGACGGCGACGGTGTAATCCTTAAAGCTTGGCAGCACCGCGGCAAGCTCGCGTGTGGTCTCGGTGACGCCGTAGCCGTCTTGCACGCCGGCCTGCGCCGAGCCAATGGAACCCGCCGTCATGACGATGCAGGGGATGGCAAAGATCATCGTGCCCACAATGATGCGGCGGCGCACTTTGCGTGACAGCTCGTCGACCTCAGCGTTTTCCTCGGCGGTCACGACGCCGTCGCCGTTCAGGTCGCGCTTGAGCGGCACGCGCAATAGAAGTAGCACGGTTTCGGCAGCCAGTGCGATAAAGACCACGTTGATGCCAAACTCGTAAAGCGCCGAGAGAAACAGCGATCCGCTTGCGATGGCGATGCCGTAGCCCGCTGCGCACAGGGGCGGCATCAGCGCGGTCGCTACGGCCACACCGGCGATGAGCGTGGCGGGTTCCTGGTCGCGCGAGTTGCCCAGGCCACCCGCAAAGCCGCCCGCGAGCGCGACGGCAAGGTCCCACACGGTGGGCGTCGAGTTGTCGATGATGGCGGCCGTGGTGGTGCCGAGCGGCGAGAGCTTAAAGTACAGCGTGGATGTGATCAGGCATAAGGCCATCTGCAGTGCGAGGCCGGCAATGGCCTCGACAGTAATCTCACGGTCGAGCGTGGCAACACCGTATGCCATGGCAAGGACCGATCCCATGAGCGGGCAGATGAGCATGGCGCCCACGATGGCGATGCCCGAGTCGATATCGAGGCCGATGCTTGCGATGAGCATGGCGATGATGAGGATGCACAAGTGCGAGCCGGTCAGGCGCGCCCCGTTTACAAAACGCTTGCGGATCACGTGGTAGGGTGCGCGGCCCTCGCGAATGTTGAATGCGCGCTTTAGGAAGCGGGCGGCGTTCTCCATGGCCTCGCTATGGGCGGGGCGGATGCCGTGGCGCCGGTGATGGCGTTCGCGTAGTCGCTTGATCTGTTGTTTATCGAGTTCCATGTCCACCTCGTTCTGGCGCGGGCCGTACGCCTTGCCCCTCGTCCTTACTCTACACCGTGGCGGGCAGGTTGGTTATCCTGCCATGGAGTTTAGGCGAGCAGACAAACGAGGACGCATCATCTGCGGATACGGCCGAGGGTTTTGGCAGATACAAAAAAGCGCGGGATCGGATTGGCTCCGACCCCGCGCTTTGTGTTGGCGCGTTGTTGTTGGGCTTAGCCCAGCAGGCTCAAGCCGACGGAGATGAACGCCAGGATAACACCGACGATGGACTCGCCGCCGAGCAGGCCGCTGGCGACGACCAGACCCTGCTCCTGGAAGGCGGCATCCTTGGCAGCCTTCTCATCGTCCGAAAGACCGGCAGTGGCGTCGCGGTGGGCGGACCACTTGTCGTAGGCGAGCTTGACGCAGGAGCCCAGGAATGCCGTGAGTGACATGTAGAACGGCAGATACACGCCCAGGCCGATCATCATGGCCGGAATGCCGAGCCAGTACATGACGATGCCGGCGATAAAGCCGCCTGCAAACCACGGCACGCTCGGAATGCCCGAGACCATGGTGGCGACTACGCTTGCCTGCGCGGCCACAAAGCTCTTGTCGGGGCCGAAGGCGTCCGGACCATAGGCGGTTACGAGCGCGACCATGACGGCGGCAGCGACCAGGGCACCCACGATGCCGCCGATGGCCTGCCCGACCCACTGTGCGCGCGGGTTGGTGCCCAGCACGGCGCCGGCCTTAAAGTCGTTCATGACGTCGCCCGCAAGGCCGCACGCCACGGCCACGATGCCGGCGATAAAGAACAGCTTGACCTGCGCGAGCTGCGCGAAGGCTGCCACGATGAGCATGACGATGAGGCCAAAGATTTCCATGGGGTCGATACCCGTCTGGCCGCAGCTCTGTGCGCTCATGATGGTGGTGACAAAGGTGAACAGCGTGACGATGACGGCCGGAACGGGGCCGAGGTCGAGTGCGATGGCAACGATCACGGCGATGGCGGCGGTGCCCAGGCCGATGATGCCGGCGTCGAGCTTAAGCGAGCCCGAGATGAGCGACTGCTCGTCGGTGTCGGTGGAGCTGTCGGCGGCGAGGCCACGGACGATGCCGGCGACCTGCGGTAGGATGTCCTTAAGGACGACGGCGACGCCAAAGCCCATCATGAGGCCCATGCCGAGCGACTTGACGATGCCCTGCGCAGTCACAACGTCGAATAGACCGGCAGCGGTGCCGCCCACGATGATGCCAAAGTTACCTAGCAGCGCACCGGCAAACCAGAAGGCAACCGGGGCGAAGCCCACCAAAAAGCCGATGGAGAGCAGCATGGGCGAGTTATAGATGGCAAAGGTCACGCCGGGGATATTGAGCGTGCACAGCATACTGGGCACCACGCCCAGAGCGTCGCGAAGCACGCTGTAGATGCCTGCGATGGCCATGGAGCCAAAGAGCTGCTTGCCGGTCTTGCCGCCGGCCTCGGTGGCGCGCAGTGTCTGAGCTGCGGCGTTGCCGGTGGGAAACTCCAGCGCGGCGTCCACGATAAAGTGGCGATGGATGAGCGCCGTTGCCAGAAGGCCCAGGATAGTGCCGGCGAGTGCCACGATAAACATGTCGAGCCAGCTGATCTGATCGGCATAGCCCAGCATCCAGGCGCCCGGGATGGTAAACGCCAGACCGCCGGCGACCATGGCGCCCGCTGACATGATGGTGTGGGTGACGTTGGCCTCGTTGAGGCTGGCGTTGCCCATGAGTTTGAGGAAGAACAGCGAGATGACGGCAGCGAAGATGATCGGCCAGGGGAGCGCGCCCATCTTGAGGGCGGTATAGGCCGAGCTTGCCGTGATGATCACGCAGCCAAGGACGCCGATGACGACGCCGCGCAGCGTGAGTTGCCCGCGCATCGAGGTGCGGTTCGAGGGATTGCTCATATAGAACTCCTTTGCGTATATCCGCTTCCCCCGGGAGCGCCGCTACGGATACGGCGCGGGAAGTCGGGTTACCAAGGGCCGTCGCGTGAGCTCGCGCACGACCGCGCATCAGTATAGCCGCAAGGTAGTCATTTTGGGACGGGGCTATTTTAGCTACCCTTTGACAGTCGACGAATTATCTGGGATTGGGGCAAATATCAACCGACATATTGGGGTAGCTAAAATGGCCCCGTCCCAAAATGACTACCTGGGATGGCTGGTTCGGGTAGGCGATATACTGCTGGGCAGACGAAAGGAGCGCCGATGATGCTTAATGGGTGCGCATACATATTGACGGTCGACGTGGGCAACACGTTCATTCGCTTTGGTCTGTTTGCCGAGGATTCGGCTGCGGCGCAGGAATGCCCGCTTGCGACGTGCGAGGTCACGACGCCGACCCGTATTACGGCCGATGAAGCGCGTATGCGTCTCGCTCAAGTCATGGCCGCGCTGGCGGCCGATGCGGGCATGCCGGGCACACTTGTGCCCACGGCTGCCGTGCTGAGCTGTGTAGTCCCGGCGCTCGAGCGCCCGTGGAAGACGGCGCTTTCTCGCACCTGTACGGGGCGCGTGCTCACTGTGGGACCGGGCCTCAAGACCGGCATGCCTGTGCACTACGATGACCCGGCCGAGATCGGTCCCGACCGCATCGCCGACGCCGTGGCGGCCCGTGCCGTCTACGGCTCTCCGTGCATCGTGATCGACCTGGGCACCACGACCAATATCGAGGTCATCGACGCGCACGGCACCTTTGTCGGCGGCGTTATCGCGCCGGGGCTGGCGCTCGGCGCCCGTTCGCTCTCGGCAGCTGCGGCGCGCCTGCCGCAGGTTGAGCCCTCGGCGCCGACGCATGTGATCGGTCGCAACACGCGCGAGGCCATGCGTTCGGGCGTGGTTCTGGGCGAGGTGGCCCGCATCGACGGCATGCTCGACATGGTGCTCGCCGAGATGCGCGCGACCAAGGCCGCGGGGGAGGGCGACGTGCCCATCGTCATCACCGGCGACGATGCCGACCCGCTCGCGGCGTTGGTCGGCCACAGCCTGACGGTCGACGACGCGTTGACGCTGCGGGGTCTCGCCGAGCTGTACCGCATCAACCAAAAGCCCCGCCGCGTGTAAATGTGAGGGCGCCGGTGGGACAAACGCCCTACCTTTCACCTGCTACAATGGGTCAAACTATTGCGATTACGGAGGTGTCTGCCATGTCGGACGATCTTCATCAAACTTCGTCAGGCAAGCGCCTGGACGTCATTAGCTGGGACGAGTTCTTTATGAGCGTGGCCATCGCCGCGCAGCGCCGCAGCAAGGACCCCAACACACAGGTGGGTGCGTGCATCGCCAGCACCAACCACCGCATCCTTTCGGTGGGCTACAACGGTACACCCTCGGCGCTCAACGACGACTTTTTCCCGTGGGGTACGAGCGACGACCCGCTGCAGGACAAGCACAACTATGTAGTCCATGCCGAGGCCAACGCCGTGCTCAACTACCGTGGCTCGCTCAAGGACCTCGAGGGTTCCACGGTCTACGTCACACTGTTCCCGTGCCACGACTGCGCCAAGATTTTGGCGCAGGTGGGCGTGGGCGAGGTTGTCTACCTGGACAACAAGTACGCCGACACCGATGATGGACGCATCAGCCGCCGCATCCTTGACTCCTGCGGCATCAGCTACCGCCAGGTTATCGTCGATGTTCACATCGGCACCGAGGGGCAGGCTCGGCAGTAGCGCGTGGCAACGCCAGCTGGCAACAAAAAGCAGCTAAAAGAGCCCCGTCCTAAATTGACTGCTCGTGAAAGTCGTGTCCGCACGCATGGCTGGCGCCTAAGCGGGTACATGGCTGTAGTAACATAGCCCCTGTCCGCGGGCGTGCCCGCGTTATTGTGAGAAAGGAGCCCCTGTGGCTGTTAACGAAGAGCTGCTTAAGAAGGTTCTTGAAGAGATTCGCCCCAACCTGCAGGCCGATGGCGGCGATATGGAGTATGTGGGCGTCGACGACGAGGGCGTTGTCAAGCTGGAGCTGCAGGGCGCCTGCGCCGGCTGCCCCATGAGCTCGCTGACCCTGTCTATGGGCATCGAGCGCATCCTGAAGGAGCACGTGCCCGGCGTCACCCGTGTCGAGCAGGTCAATGCTTCTGGCGAGACCGACGACCTGTACGACGAGTACGCGCCGTTCTAAGCTGCGAAAGCTGCGGACGGCATGCTCCGCATAGACGTTACGCCCAGATATGCGGCTGCGAGCGCAAGGCCCGCGGCCGCATTTGTATGTAGGGAGTAGGAGGGTCGACATGCTCAACGACTTCTACCATATGCTTGATCCCGTCGCGATTTCGGCGGGGCCTATCACGATTTACTGGTATGGTCTGGCCTATGTGGTCGGCGCCCTGCTCACGGCGGTCGTCATGTACCGCACGCAGCGTCGCTGGGGCTTTGACATCACGATTGATGACCTGACGAGTGTCGTGGTCGGCGTGGTCTTTGGCCTCATTATCGGTGCGCGCCTGTTCTACGTCGTCTTTTACGGTGATGGCTACTACTGGGCGCACCCGCTCGAGATCTTTGCCACCAACGAGGGCGGCATGAGTTTCCACGGTGGCCTGGTCGGCGGCATTATCGGCGGCATCATCGTGTGCCGCATGTATAAGCTCGACGCCTGGACCATTGCCGACCTTGCAGTTATCGGTGCTCCGCTGGCGCTGTGCCTGGGCCGTTGTGCCAACTTTGTCAACGGAGAGCTGTGGGGCAAGCCGACCGATCTGCCCTGGGGCGTGGTCTTCGGTGGCACCGCGGGGGATATGCCGCGTCACCCCTCCCAGCTCTACGAGGCATTTCTTGAGGGCATCGTGCTTTTTTGCATTCTGCAGGTGCTCAGCCGCAAAAAGCCGCTACTGCCCCAAGGCACGTTTATGGGCGTGTTTGTGATGGGTTACGGCATCGTCCGCTTCCTCATTGAGTTTGTGCGTGTGCCCGATGCGCAGCTGGGCTATCTGCTGGGCGGCGTCATCACCATGGGTCAGCTGCTGAGTTTGCCGCTCGTGATCGCCGGCCTGGCGCTCATTATCTTCGCCCGACACCGCAATCGCCCCCAGCGCATCTACCTCGACGCCTAACCACCACATACCACCACAAAGGGGACAGGCACCTTTGTGGTGGTTTTGCCGAGTTTGATAGGTTTCTAGAAAGGCTCTTTGGACTGTGAAGGATTCCGACCTCTCCACAACGGCTGCGCGCGACGCTGCCCGCATCGTCTGGTTTAAGCGCTACCCCGCCAAGCAGACGCTCATCGCATTTTTGCTCGCGCTGTTGGCGACCACGGCGTTTTCCATCGATCCCGCGCCGGTGTCGAGCAACGCAGTCTTGGCGATTGACCCCAAAGCCTCGGGCATGCTGTACGTGTGCTACGAGGTGCTCCTCTCGTTTGCGGGCCATACCGACGCGGTCATGCTGCTTGCACTTGCCTGCCTGCTCACCTTGCCGTTTCGCTACGTATTCTTTGGCCGCGGCGACGCCTGGCGTCCCTCGGTGATCCTTCCGTCGCTGTTCTTTGCCGTCTGCATGGTGTTCGGCCGCAGCTACGACCTCACCGACTCGGCCGAGATCGTCCTTGGCGACAAAGCTCGCATCATCTGCGCCTGGATTGGCGGCGCGGGCTGGATGCTCCTGGCGATCGTTGCCTTCTACCTTGCCTTTGAGTGTCTAGATTGGCTGAGCTCTCGGCGCATTCCGTTTTCGGAAGCGCACTTTGGCCGCATATGGCGTGTGGCTCACGCCGTACTCTCGGTCCATCCCTTTGCCGGGCCCTTCCTGGTGCTTATGATCGCCTGGGCGCCCACGCTCATCGCTTCGCTGCCCGGCCTTTTTATGGGAGATACGGGTGCGCAGATTCGCCAGTGGTTCAACTATCCCAACGGCACGAGCGACTACCTGCGCCTACTCAACCCCAACGTGCTGCTCAACGGACATCACCCCGTGGTGCACACGGCCATTATCGGCTCGTGCGTTCAGCTGGGGCTTTCGCTGTTCAACAGCGCTAACGCGGGCCTCATCATCTATACCTGCACTCAATTTGTCATCACGGCTGCCTGCATGGCCTATTCCATCTCGTCGCTGCGCAAACTGGGCGTGAGCCTGCCGGTCCGCGGTGCGATCCTGCTGTTCTTTGCGTTTATGCCGATGTTCTCTAACTACGCGGCGTTGCTCACCAAAGATGTGCTGTTTGCCGACGCGTTTTTGGTGCTGCTGGTACAGACCGTCAAGCTCGTGGCATGTGGCTTGCCCCGTCGTGATGCCAATGTCGAGCGAGCGGGCGAGAAAGCCCCCGTGCTCTTTGCGCGCCACGACTGGCTGCTGCTCGCTCTGGGCGCCATGGGTTCCACGTTTCTGCGCAACGGCGGCCTGGTGTTTCCCCTGGCGGCATGCGTAATCGCGTCGGCGTTTTGCGCATGGGACGCGCATGTGGCTCGTCGTGCAGCCAAGCAGGCTGGTGCTGCGCCTTCGGGCGCCATCTCGCGCTTCCGCTGGGTGGGAGTTCTTGCGGTGCTTGCACTCTGCCTTGCCTTTAATATGTACTTCACCAAGGTCTTTATGCCGGCGCACGACATCACTCCTGGTTCCAAGCGCGAAATCCTCTCGATTCCGTTTCAGCAGACCGCTCGTTTCGTCCAAAAGCACGACGGCCTCAACTCGGGCGTCAACCCCACGGTTAAGGAGGACGGCACCATCGTGGAGGCTCCTTGCGACGGCTTGGTGACCGACGAAGAGCGTGCCGTGATCGACCGTGTGCTCAAGTACGAGAATCTGGGCCGCCGCTATAACCCGGATAAGTCGGATGCCGTCAAAAATTGCTTTAACGAATACGCCTCGCAGGAGGACATCAAGGCCTATTTTGAGGTGTGGGCCCAGATGTTCAAAAAGGATCCCGAGTGCTATATCTCGGCGCTCATCAATAACTATTACGGCTACTTTTATCCGAGTGCCCGCGATGCGTGGGTCTACAGCACGGCGCGCAGTGCCGAGATTATGGCGCGCCCCGATAATCTCAAGTACTTCGACTTCCATCCGGTCGATAGCAAGGTTGTGCGCTGGTGCGACCACCTGATCAACCTGTATCGCGTGGCGGTGCAGCGCATCCCGTTTATCTCGCTCACCATGAGCTCGGCCACCTATGTGTGGATCATGATCGCCGTGGTGGTCTACCTGCTGCGTCGTCATTCATGGCGTGCGCTGGCGATTTGGGTGCCACTGATGGGTGTGCTCGCCGTGTGCCTGATTGGCCCGTGCAACGGGTCGACCTACATGCGCTACCTGTATCCGGCCATCGCCTGCATGCCCTTCGCCATCGGCGCCACCGTCACCCGCAGCGACTTCCTCTGGTCCTAACTTGGTGCATTGGGGTCAGGTTACTTTGCACCAAAGGGTGGCATCATCACGACGCCTTCATTTTGGGGTTTATCTCGCAGGCCAGTAGGTATATCATAACGACGTTTGTTTATATTGCCCGAGCATCTGCGCTGGGCTTTAGGTCGAAACCGATAGGAGACACGTATGTCCGGACACTCTAAGTGGGCCACAACCAAGCATCGTAAGGGCGCGCAGGACGCTAAGCGTTCCGCCCTCTTCTCCAAGCTCAGCCGCAACATCACCGTTGCTGCCCGTCTCGGCGGTGACCCGCTGCCCGAGAACAACGCCAGCCTCGCCGCTGCCGTTGCCAAGGCCAAGGCTCAGTCCATGCCTAAGGACAAGATCAAGTCCGCTATCGACAAGGCTTTTGGTTCGGGTGCCGATGCTGCCGTCTACGAGAACATCGTGTACGAGGGCTACGGTCCCGCCGGTGTCGCCGTCTACGTCGACTGCCTGACCGACAACCGCAACCGTACTGCCGCTGATGTCCGTTCCGCCTTCTCCCACGCTGGTGGCAACCTGGGCACCTCCGGCTCCGTTGCCTTCCAGTTTGAGCGCAAGGGCCAGATCGTCGTCGCCAAGGAGATTCTGGACGAGAACGCCAAGAAGGAGACCATGATCGCCAACGGTGCTGCCGGTGACGAGGATGAGTTCATGATGGCCATCGCCGAGGCCGGTGGCGAAGACTACGAGGACGCCGGCGAGGAGTGGATCGTCTGGACTACTGCCAACGAGGTCATGGCTGTCTCCAAGGCGCTCGAGGAGCAGGGCGTCCAGGTCAAGGGCTCCGAGACCACCATGGTCCCGACCACCCCGACCGAGGTCTCCGGCGCCGACGCCAAGAAGGTCCAGCGCCTCATCGACCGTCTTGAGGAGCTCGACGACGTCCAGGATGTTTACAGCACCATGGACATGACCGACGAGGTCATCGCTGCCCTCGAGGAGGAGTAGCACCCGCACGGGTTAAGCCGTGCATATCTGGGCATAATGAAGCGAGCATGCAAGCCTCGTGAAATAGATGAGCCGGATCCGCGTGCGTAGAGCACCGGACCCGGCTCTTTTATAATGATGCGAACCGTTTTGCATTTCGAGAGCCGAGATTTGAAGGGAGCGCCGCGTGCGCGTACTCAAACGAGCCCTAGCGATCGTGTACCTTGCCGCCACCATCGTGGCGCTGGGTACGCTTGTCTGCCAGTTTTGGGGGCCGTATACGTATCGCTTTATGTTGCTGATGCGCGACCCCATGCCGCGCATCGTCGTCACGGCGTGCGCCGGCGTCGTGGCGATCGGCGTGCTGGTAAGCTTCTTCCGCCTGATGTTCGCCCGTCGCGAACCGTCCTGCGTGCATCCGGCGGGGGAGCGCAATATCGAGGTTACCCTCGCGGCGCTTTCTTCGTGCGCCCGGGCTGCTGCCGAGCGCGACAACCGCGTGATGGTCGAGCATGTCGAGGCCCGCGTCCAAGGCTCCGACGACTCGCACGTCCGTTTTAAGGTCGAGGCTATCGCGCTTGACGATAAGGACGTGGCATCTCTGGCTACCGCGATGCAGCAGCGCATCGAGAAAGCTTGCGACACCATGCTCGGCACGCCGGGTACGACTACGCACGTCCGTTTTTTGCCGTCCAAGACTACCGTCCAGACCGTGGAGGTTTCCGGTGAGTGATACCAATCAAGATAAGACCGTCCGCACCCCGCGCCTGACCATCGATCAGAGCGCCGCGCCGGCAAGCGAGGTCGTCGATCCCAAGGTAGAGGGCACCGAGTCGCGTGACGCGGTCGTCGACGACTTTGACGAGGCCATGGGTCTCATTAAAGGCACGGGGGCGGCTATCTGGAGCTATGCCGTTCGCCATCCCAACACCACGCTCGGCGCCGTCGCGGGTTTTGTGCTCGCGGTGCTGGTGCTCACGCTCGGCCTGTGGGACACGCTGGTCATCGCATTCTTCGTGCTGATCGGGGCTGTGATCGGCCAGATTCGCGATGGCGAAAACGGGATCGTCAACTTCTTCGGCCGCCTGTTTAGCGGTCGCTAGCATGTATTCGACCGCCGCGTATGCGGTGGGCATAAGGAGGAACCATGGCTTTTAACACGAAGGTCGATGTGACCGATACCGAGCTCGAGGCGGATGAGACCGTCGTCGCCGAGGCCGAAGGCGTGACGCTCGAGGACGAGGCGCTTGTCGAGGCCGAATCCGAAGACGAGGTTGACGAGGACGACGAGGAGGCTGACGAGTCCGAGGACTCGCTGACCTATTCCAACGGCGTGATCGAGAAAATCGTCGCCATGGCCACCCGCGAGGTGCCGCACGTCTTGGGCATGAAGGGCAACCTCATGCACTTTGTACAGGAGCAGTTTGGTGCCGAGAACCTGACCAAGGGCGTGACGGTCGAGGTCACCGATGACAACCGCGTGGTCGTCAACATTTCCGTCATTATCGAGTATGGCGCCTACGCGCCCGCGATTTTCGACGACGTTAAGGCGCGTGTGACCGAGCGCCTCGCCGCGATGACCGGCCTTGAGGTGGCGGGCGTCAACCTACGCATCGAGGATGTCATCACCCCCGAGGAGTACGAACGCCGCACCAACCAGCACGAGTAACCTGCCAAAAAGGGACAGGTTTATTTTGGCAGGTTTTATCTGCCAAAACGTTAAACGGCCAGTCACGCAGGCACATGCGCGGCTGGCCGTTCTTTGTATGCCCCCGATGCGGGCATACCGCTCGTCTAACTAAGGGTTGCAATTGCTGCGTTCCGCGTTACCCTAATGGGCGCATTGTTTCCAAATTGTTAACGAGGGGTTGCCGTAATGGCTGACGAGCACGAAACAGAAAGCAAAGCATGGGCGATTGAGACCGCTGCGGCAGAGGCGGCATCGCGTGCTGCCGAGGAGGTGCATCGTCCTCCCGTGGTGCCGATGGAGCGCGTGGTCGATCGCGCCGATATCGAGCGCGGCGAGCGTGCCGGCCAAAAGCGCAGCCAGGAGCCGGGCTTTCCGCGCTTTTTCGCCGAGCTCAATCTGGGCCTGATTCTTACGGCCTTTGCCATCGTCGCGTTTAAAACCCCTAATCACTTTGCTTTTGGCGGCACCTCGGGCGTGTCGGTCATTCTTTCCACGCTGTTCCCGACCCTGCCCGTCGGCGTCTTTATGTGGATTATCAACGCGGTTCTCGTCATCTTGGGCTTTATCTTTTTGGAGCGCAAGGCAATTCTGTGGAGCGTTTTCGCCTCGTTTGCGCTTTCCGCCTATGTTTCGCTGTTCGAGCTCTTTATCCCGACCGATGTCTCGATGACGGGCGATATGTGGCTCGACCTGTGCTTTGCCGTGATTCTGCCGGCCCTCGGCAGCGCCATCGTCTTCGATATTGGCGCCTCGACGGGTGGCACGGACATTCTGGCCATGATCCTCAAACGCCGCACCACGCTCGAGATTGGCCGCGCGTTGCTGCTGGTCGATATCGGCATCGTAACTATCGCGGCCTTTTTGTATGGCCCGCGCGTCGGCCTGTATTGCGTGCTCGGTCTGTTTGCCAAGACGCTTGTGGTCGACAAGGCCATCGAGAGCATTCACCTTCGTAAGGTCTGCACGGTCATTTGCTCCGAACCCCTTAAGGTCGAGGAGTTTATCGTCAAGCATCTCAACCGTACGGCGACCATCAGCCGCGGCTACGGCGCCTTCTCGGGCAAGTGCGTGACGGTGATCATGAGCGTGCTGAGCCGCCGCGAGGCTGTGCAGCTGCGCCGCTACGCGCGCGAGGTCGATCCGGGCGCCTTTATCACGATCGTCGACAGCTCAGAGATCGTCGGCAAGGGCTTCCGTGGAACGAATTAACGCGGGCGCGCTCGTCTAACAATCAAATAACGCCCTGCGCGTTGCAAAAACGTCATCTAGGAGAATTTGTCCTCACATTGGGTGATAATGATGACAAGCCATCGTTTGCGATCCGGGTGATTCGCTCAAGATACGAAGGGATGATTTCGATGTTCTGTTCGCAGTGTGGCGCTCCCATGGGCGATAACGACAAGTTCTGTGGCGCGTGTGGTGCTCCTAATGCAGCGGCCGGTGCGGCTCCTCAGGGGCAGCCTCAGCAGGTCATGACGCAGCCGCCCGTGGTCAACGTGCCCAAGGGCTGTGTGGCTCAAGCGTTTGAGGATATGACCAAGACGCCGGGCGTACTACAGCGCGTGTGCCAGATCGCCTTTTTGCCGGCGCTTATCTGCGTCGTGTCGGTGCTCGTGCTGTTCATTCCCGTTATCGGCGGTATCGCGGCTGCTATCGGCTTTTTGGCAGCCTGTGTGGCAAGCGCGTGCGGTTCTGGCTTTGGCATCGAATGGGGCCGCGACCTGTCGCTCAAGGTCGATGACGGCATCGACCGTCCGTTGATGCGCTCCACGTCGTTTGGTCTCGGAGTCTTTTCGGGCGTCATCTCGAGCGTGCTCAAGGTCATTGCTGCCATTCCCGTTATTGGTGTAGTGCTCTCGGTAATTGAGGGCGTTGCGCTCGGCGCCGCAGGTTCGTACTCTTACTACGGCTCCTATGCGCTCGAGGCCGCGCTGTTTGGCTCGCTGGGCCTGCTTGTCCTGGCTCTGATCGCTTCGGCGGTCCTGGGCGTCTTCTTTAAGATGTTCGCCGACATCGCCGTGATGCACTTTGCGGTGACCGGTCGCGTTGAGAGCGCGTTTTCGCTCGATAAGGTCTGGGCCGCCTTTAAGAACAACAAGACCAAGCTGTTCTGTGCTTCGTTCCTTCCCGAGTTTTTGACGGGCCTGGTCGCCAACGTTGTCACATGGATCTTGACGGTTGTCTTTGGCGCCATTGCCTCTGTCGGTATGTATAGCTACTACTATCGTCCTACGGTTATTGAGGCGCTTGTTACCGGCGGTGGCATCACACTCGTGCTGTTCCTGGTGCTGGTCGCTTTTGTCACCGTATTTCTTACGGTCTTTGGCAAGATGCTCAAGCACCGTGCCGTTGGCTATTGGGTTGCGCGCTACGCAAGCGAGTGGGCCGACGAGGACAAGGACGACGTCCTGACGTTTGTGCTGCCGTTTGAGAAGAAGGCCGCTCCTTCGGGCTATAGCGCTCCGGATGCTGCGCCCGCGCCCGAGCCGGCGCCTGCACCCGAGCCTGAGCCTGCGCCGGTGCCCGAGCCTGAGCCTGCGCCGGTGCCCGAGCCTGAGCCTGAGCCCGCCTCTGATTCCGAGCCCGCACCAGAGCCCGCACCAGAGCCGGCGCCCGAGCCCGAGACCGAGCCGACGCCTGAACCTGAGCCCGAACCCGAACCCGAGTCAAGTTCCGACGAGGACCTGCAGGACGAGTAGCCCTGCCGCCTGCCATTTGGGGACGGGGAGAAATGGTAGAAATAGAGCCTGACAAATGAGCGGGGGCGAACGTTGAGATAGCGTTCGCCCCCGCTTTGACATCGCGATGCGGCTATGACTGCGAGATAGTCGCGAATCGACTACTCGTCGTGCTTCTCCTCGCGGCGAGCGGCGGCGCGAGCTTCGTGGATGCCCTTGATCGCGGCATGGCGGGCGGTGCGAGCATCGTGCATGGCGTCGCGCGCCTCAGCGGCAGTCGCCTTGGCAGAGCGCAGCCTGGCGGCCAAGTCGGGGTTGGTCTCGGCAACCGCGGCGATCGTGGGGCCGTCGAGCTCCTCTTGCGTGGGCTCGGCCAAAAAGTCGATGGCATACTGGGCGGCCACCATGGAACCCTTGGCCAGTACGGTCTCGTCAATCTTGTAAAAGCAGGAATGTTGGGCGTACGTGGCGCCAATCTTGGGGTTGCGCGTACCTACAAAGGCGAGCACACCCGGTACGCGGCGCAGGTACTCCGAAAAATCCTCGCCCGAGAGCGTGCCGCGATAATGGCCTTGGCCGGCGGGGCCGAGACATTTAATTACAGCCTGACGGCAGCGCTCGCTCGAGGCCGCGTCATTTTCGACCTTGTAGTTGGCGATGGTGTAGTCGGTGAGCTCTGCCTCGGCGCCCAAGGCTGCCGCAGTATGCTCCACGATGCGGCGCATAAGCTCCGGCATTTCCTCGTGGGTCGAATCGCCGTAGGTGCGCACCGTGCCGGCGAGGTAGGCCGTGCCGGCAATAACGTTGCGCGCGGTGCCGCCGTGCAGCTCGCCGACGGTGATGACCGCCGGCTCGTAGGGGCTAATCTCGCGCGAAACGATAGTCTGCAAGGCGTTGACAATCTCGGCGGCAACCATAACGGCGTCGTGGCCGCGCTGGGGCATGGCGCCGTGGCATGAGGTGCCGCGTACGTCGATGCGGAACCAGTCGGTGTTGGCCATGCGTGGACCGGGCTCGCAGCTTACGGTGCCGGCATCGACCTCGCTCCAGATATGCGCGGCGTAGGCGCCATCGACGCCGTCGAGCACACCTGTGCCGATCATGAGCTTGGCGCCCTGGCCGTTTTCCTCACTGGGCTGGAAGACGATGCGGACCTCGCCGTGGATGTCGTCGGTCATATGGCGCAGAATCTGCAGCGTGCCGAGCATCATGGCGATGTGGCAGTCGTGGCCGCAGGCGTGCATGCAGCCCTCGTTGACGCTAGCAAACTCCTCGCCGGTCTGCTCGGTAACGGGCAGGGCGTCGATGTCGGCGCGCAGCAGGATGCGGCGGCGCGGCGTGCCGTCCTCGCGGTAGGCATCGGGCGCGGTGCCGCGAAGGGTTGCCACCAGGCCCGTCTTAAGGGGGCGCTCATAGGGGATATTCATGGCATCGAGCTGATTGGCGATGTCAGAAGTCGTGCGCTCCTCGGCGAGGCTCAGCTCCGGGTGCTTATGGAAGTGGCGGCGCTGCTTGATGATATAGGGCTCAAACTCGGTAGCGATATCTTTGATGGCTGCGGTGACGTCGTCAGCCGCGCGAGCCTCGGTCGCCGCCATAATCTGCTGTGCCTTGGTCTTCGTCATGGTCGATTTGCTCCTTGCTGGGTTGATCGCAAAATCGTACAGGCTCTCTCCAGTATGCCACCTGCCGCTAGGGCTGGTAAAGTTGCCGTTTGCCGCTTGGGGTTTTGTTACAAGGGCGGGGGAGTACACTCGGGGGTGTTGAATTTCCTGCCAGAGATGGGGATGCCCATGCAACATATCGATCGGATTATCCGCTCCAAGAACGTCTTTACCGCGCAAGACGGCATCGATACCGCCCGCGAGCTGGCGATTGCCATCGCAGGCGACCGTATCGTCGCAGTCGGTGCGCCCGATGACGTGATCGCCGCCGCTCCCGCCGCAACGCCCGTCGTCGACTATGGCGACCAGTTTGTCTGCCCTGGCTTCCATGACGCGCATCTGCACTTCTTCCATACCTCGGTTGGCGCCTCGCCGTACATGCTCATGGATATGGGCACGTCCGAGGCAGCACTGGTACAGCACGCGCTCGAGTTTTCCCAGGACCTGCCCGATGACGCTTGGGTTGTGACGCAGGGCTGGCGCGACTACCGTTGGGACCCGACCGAGCATCCTACCAAGGCGTCGCTCGATGCGGCATTCCCCGATCGCCCCTGCGTTATGTATTCGGGCGACGGGCACACGCTGTGGCTCAACAGCCGCGCGCTCGAGGCGCTCGGCGTCTCGCGCGACAGCGAGCCGCCAGCGGGCGGCAGTTACGACAAGGATGCAAACGGCGAACTCACGGGCATTGCTCACGAGGCGGCTGCCATGCAGCTGCTACCGCGCTGCCTGGAGTGGCTGGGCGAGGACCGCATCGCGAGCGCTTACGCCGACCAAATGAAGCGTATGGCAGAGCAAGGCATCACCTCAATCTGCGATATGTCGCTCATGCCCATGCCGGGCTGCGACTTTATCCGCGACGACGTCTACGACAAACTACAGGCAACCAGCAAGTTGGGCATCCGAGCCCATCTGTTCCCCACACTGCTGGATGACCAATCGCGTTTGGAAGAGCTGCAGGCACGTTACGCGAACAATGTGCTGCTCTCGGCGCCGGGCTTTAAGCAGTTCTTCGACGGCGTGTCGAGCGAACACACGGCATATCTCACCGAGCCCTATACCAATCCGCGCTTCCCGGGCGACCAGGGCCGTCTGACGGTTCCCGCCGAGCGCATGCGCAAGCTAGTTCTGGCTGCCGCGGAGCGCGGCCACACCGTGCGCATCCACGTCATTGGCGACGGTGCCATCCATGCCGCGCTCGATATCTTCGAGGAAGCGGCCGAACTGTACGGCCTGCCCCAGCACGGCCATAACACGCTCGAGCACCTGGAGAATTTGCTGCCTCAGGACATCGATCGCCTGCGCAAGCTCAACATCATTGCCTCGAGCCAGCCCTGCCACATCACGCTCGACCCAGGTGGTCCGGAGCGCGACCTGGGCCTGGAGCGCAGCCGCATCATGTGGCCGTTCGCGACCTATAAGCAGCGCGGTATTCGCCAAGCCTTCGGTACCGACAGTCCTATCACGCCCGTTACCAGCATGAACGTGCTCTACACGGCTATCACGCGCCAGGACCCCAAAAGCCACTGGCCCGAGGGCGGCTGGCTGCCGAGCGAGCGCATCGATGCAGCAACAGCCCTGCGCAACTACACCCTGGGCAGCGCCTATGCAGCGGGCGACGAGCAAAACCTCGGCAGCTTGGAGCCCGGCAAGTATGCCGACCTGGTAGTCCTGGACCAAAATCCGCTCACCATCGACCCCCAAGAACTGCAAGCCACCAAGGTTCAGGCCACCTACCTGGCAGGCAACCTGATCTACGAGCACTAACCCCATCCGCATCGCCATTTTGCTGCACTGACTTTTCTGAACGCCGGGCCCGGATAAGTTACCCCAGCTCCCGGGGCGGACCGGAGGGCATGAAGTTTGTCGCGAGTTCCGCACGCAAAGGAAAGCACTTAATGTGCTTTCCGTCTT
>ERZ772816.443-NODE-443-length-46360-cov-4.384429_pt1 | contig 46360 bp, 37 predicted proteins | sample MGYA00511359_ERZ772816 | MGnify/ENA primary metagenome ERZ772816 (study PRJEB29015, sample SAMEA2737710) | human gut metagenome | biome: human gut; feature: human-associated habitat; material: faeces | place: China | collected 2012 ...
GAGTGCGCATCCTCGCGGAGCGTTTTTTGTTTCATAGGACGTAATTTCCTATGAAGCAAAAACCCTGGCACGCCCTTTTCCCTGCACCTGCCATCTTGTTATTTTACATCTTATATCCCAGAAAGCATCCATCCTCATGCGACTCAATCCGCCCGACCGCCTGCAGATACGAATAAATAATCACCGTCCCGGCAAACTTCATCCCACGCTTTTTGAGATCTGCCGACACTGCATCTGAGAGCGGCGAGCTGACCTTGCCTGTCTCATGAATCACCGCGTCTCCTGTCCAGTGAGTCAGATACGCGTCAAAACTCCCATATTCATTCTGAATTTCCCGGAATATCCGTGCATTCGTGACAGCGGCATGAATTTTCAGCCGGTTATGTACAATTCCCGGGGCGGTCCGGAGTGCTTCCTCCTTCGCCTCGTCGTAACCGCACACCTTGTCCAGGTCAAATTCATCGAACGCGGCGCGGAACGCCTCCCGCTTATTGAGGATGCACTCCCACGAAAGCCCTGCCTGAAAGCATTCAAGGATCAGCATCTCAAAGAGCTTCGCATCATCCCGAACCAGCTTTCCCCACTCCTCGTCGTGGTAACGGATATACAATTCATTCTTTGGATTCGCCCAGCGGCAGCGGTGTCTTCCGTCGTGCCATTCCATACGTTTATCTCTCCCTGTTCGTCATTTGCTCTCACATTTTTTGCTTATTTATCCTTGTTTTTCATTCAAGAAAACATAAATATGCCATATTTCTCGTTTTGAAGTTCTACATAAGCGGCGCCAGAATCCGCAGCGCCTTCCCCGCAAACCGCCGGATAAACGGATACTTCCGGCAGTTTTCCAGAGTAATCCGCTCGCTCTTTGCAAGTGTTTTCTGGAAATCTTCTTCCACATCCATCACAACCGCATTGCGGAAGAAATAGGACGCGCACTCAAAATGCAGATACAGGCTTCTGAAATCAAGGTTGATCGTTCCGACCACCGCCTTCTCATCGTCGCTCGTAAACATCTTCGCATGGATAAAGCCCGGCGTGTATTCATAGATCTGAACACCAGCCCGCAGAAGCTCCGCGTAGTAGCTGCGCGCCAGCAGGTACGCATATAACTTATCCGGTATATGCGGCATGATAATAATGACCTCCACGCCGCGCTTTGCCGCAAACTTGAGCGCCGCCAGCGTCGTATCGTCGAGAATCAGATACGGAGTCGTGATGTGCACATACCGGCGTGAACGCCCTAAAATATCGAGGTACACCGACTCGCCGACATTTTCCCCGTCGAGCGGACTGTCCGCATATGGCATCACAAAGCCACCGTAGTCCAGCCCCTCCGGCATATGAAATTCCGGCGGACATAAAAATCGGCGGTACTCCTCTCCATCCCGCTCCGTCACATCCCAGAGCTGCAGAAACATCATCGTAAAACTATCCACGGCTTTTCCTTTGATCATGACTGCCGTGTCCTTCCAGTGCCCGAAGCGCACCCGCTGGTTGATATACTCATCCGCCAGGTTCACACCTCCAGTAAACGCAGTATGACCGTCAATCACGCAGATCTTCCGGTGATCGCGGTTGTTCTGGTAACTCGAGAGAGCCGGACGCACCGGCGCAAAAATCTTACACTGGATCCCCTTCTCCTGCATCGCCTTCTCATAGCCGTGCGGCAGCGTAAAGAGATTTCCCATGCCATCGTACATGAAACGGACTTCCACGCCCTCGGCGACCTTCGTCTCCAGTATCTGTAAAATCGCATCCCACATCACGCCGTGTTCTACGATAAAATATTCCATAAATATAAAATGTTCCGCTTTTTTGAGTTCTTCCAATAATACTGGAAACATATCATCTCCCAGCGGGAAATAGCGTGCCCCCGTATTTTCATACGCCGGGAAACGTCCGTACTGGTTCATATAGCGGACGAGATTACCGCCACTGGCGCTGATGCTCTCATAGTGTGCCAGCACCTCCGGATCCTGTAAAAGATATGGACGCAGTTTTGTCCCAACCTCCTCGATCCGCCGATTAATACGGTGCGTGCCAGGCTGCAGCGTCAAAAACAGATAAAACAGTGTTCCAAACACCGGAAATACCAGGATCGGCACAACCCAGGACAGCTTGATCGTGCTGTTTCCTTCATCGCTGATAATATAGATCAATATCAGGGCACTGAGTATCGCAGATCCGCCATACATATAGATCAGGTACTCTCTAAACCAGTTAAACCCGGCAAAGAGCACAAGAATCTGTATCAGCAGAAACAGCGTTCCCAGCGTGGTACGCCCGAAGATCAGACGCAGCAGTTTTTTCAATTTTTTAAGTATTTTCTCCATTTTCTACCAGTCCATTTCTCTATCTCGTTCATCAGGCATCTGCCATATCATTTAAAACTACAGTGCCATCTCTCATAGTATGACAGATTTTTGCAAATAAAACAAGAGGTCAGCCAGAGACTGACACAGATTTATGTGTCATCCCGACTGACCTGTCATTGCAAGCGCTTATTTTAACAACCGCATTGAAACATCTCACTGATATTCCGCATAAGGCTTATATATCGCCATTTTCTGGAATTTTAGTCCTCCAGTGCCTGACGGATATCCTCGATGATATCATCCACATTCTCAATTCCGACACTCAAACGGATCAGGCTTGGATCAACGCCTGCCTCCCTGAGCTGCTCATCGGAGAGCTGACGGTGAGTATGGCTTGCCGGATGCAGAACGCAGGTTCTCGCATCGGCAACATGGGTTACGATGGCTGCCAGTTTCAGCTTATCCATGAACTCGCCAGCTGCCTGACGACCGCCCTTTAAGCCGAAAGAAATAACGCCGCATGTACCGTTCGGCATATATTTCTGCGCCAGTGCATGGTATTTATCATTTTCAAGTCCCGGATAATTCACCCAGGCCACATCTTCACGGCTCTGTAAATACTCGGCGACCTTCTGTGCATTCTCACAGTGGCGCGGCACACGCAGATGCAGTGTCTCCAGACCGATATTCAATAAGAAGGAATTCTGCGGGGACGGGATGGAACCGAGATCACGCATTACCTGTGCGGTTGCCTTGGTGATATAAGCCGCCTTACCGAATTTCTTCGTGTAAATAATGCCGTGGTAAGACTCATCCGGCGTCGTCAGACCCGGGAATTTGTCTGCATGTGCCTCCCAGTCGAAGTTGCCACTGTCCACGATGCAGCCGCCAACGGTCATCGCATGTCCATCCATATATTTTGTAGTAGAATGCGTTACAATATCTGCGCCCCACTCGAACGGACGGCAGTTGATCGGAGTTGCAAACGTATTATCTACAATAAATGGAATACCATTTCTGTGTGCAATCCGGGCAAATTTTTCCAGATCCAGCACTACCAGAGCCGGGTTTGCGATCGACTCACCGAAGATACACTTTGTGTTCGGGCGGATCGCCTTCTCGATCTCCTCTTCCGACGCATCCGGGTCAACTAACGTAACATCGACGCCCATTTTTTTCATCGTAACGACAAACAGGTTCGATGTGCCGCCGTATACGGTTGCCGAGCAGACCAGATGATCGCCCGCGCCGCAGATATTAAATACCGCATAAAAGTTTGCCGCCTGTCCGGAGGATGTCAGCATTGCTGCCGCGCCGCCCTCCAGCTCACGGATCTTATCTGCGACTGCATCATTGGTCGGGTTTGCCAGACGGGTATAAAAATATCCGTTTTCCTCCAGATCGAAGAGTCTTCCCATCTGCTCACTGGTTGAATACTTAAAGGTCGTGCTCTGGTAGATCGGCAGAATTCTCGGCTCGCCATTTTTCGGCTGCCATCCGCCCTGGATGCACGTTGTTTCCATTGAACGTTTCATTTTTCTTCTCCTTCATATGTTTATTTTTAAATAATTATATAGTAATTGAGCCCATTTTTTAGTACGGCTCTTTTACATCACCATATCAAACAGCGAAAGCTGATTGCTCTCCGGCAACCCCGTCAGAATTCCCAGCTCTGCCATCAGATCGCACACCGTCTTCGTAACCTTGGTGCGATTGATAAAGTCCTCTTTTGACAAGAACTTTCCGTCCTCCGCCGCAAAAACAATCGCGTCTGCCGCTTTCTCGCCCAGTCCGTCGATACTGCTTAACGACGGCATCAGCTTTCCGTCTATAATCTGGAAATTGCGGGCTTTTGCCCGGTAAATATCGATCGGCATGAACTCAAATCCGCGCGCGTACATTTCCTGTACGATACGCATATCGCGCAGCGTGTCCTGCTCTTTCTTGGAAAGAGAATCCGACCGGCTCTTGTATTCCGCCAGATGGTACTCCAGCTTATCGCGCCCCTGGCACATCAGCTTGTAGGTAAATCCACTCGCACGGATGCTGAAATATGCCGCATAGTACGCCAGCGGGTAAAATACCTTACAGTACGCCACACGCCATGCCATCATAACGTAAGCCGCCGCGTGCGCCTTCGGGAACATATACTTGATTTTCAGGCAGGAATCAATATACCACTGCGGCACATCGTGAGCTTTCATCTCCTCGATCCACTCCGGTTTCAGTCCTTTTCCTTTTCGGACAGACTCCATGATAGTGAAGGAGAGTCCCTCTTCGAGTCCTTTCTGAATCAGATAAATCATAATATCGTCTCGACAACAAATCGCCGTCTGAATCGTCGCCTGTCCGCTCAGGATAAGGTCTTTCGCGTTTCCTAACCATACATCCGTACCGTGGGACAGACCGGAAATCCGCACCAAATCCGAAAAATATTTCGGTTTGGCATCGATCAACATCTGCATCGCGAAGTCTGTACCAAACTCCGGAATGCCAAGCGCCCCGAGCTTACAGCCGCCGAGATCCTCCGGCGTGACACCGAGCGCCTCCGTGTTCTGGAAGAGACTCATGACCTCCTTCGAATCCAGTGGAATATCCTTAACCGGGTCGAGTCCCGTCAAATCCTGCAGCATACGAATCATGGTCGGATCATCGTGTCCGAGAATATCGAGTTTCAACAAGTTGTGGTCGATGGAGTGGTAATCGAAATGCGTCGTGACGGTACGTGTCGTCATATCGTCCGCCGGGTGCTGCACCGGTGTAAACGTGTCAATCTCCTCTCCGAGGGGCAATACGATGATACCGCCCGGATGCTGTCCGGTGGTACGCCGCACACCGACGCAGCCGGACACGATGCGCTCAATCTCGCACCGGCGCTTACGAATTCCTTTATCCTCATAATAATGCGCCACAAAACCATACGCTGTCTTATCTGCCAGCGTACCGATCGTCCCCGCACGGAAGGTTTGTCCTTTTCCAAAGATGACCTCCGTGTAGCTGTGCGCCCGGCTCTGATATTCACCGGAAAAGTTTAAGTCGATATCCGGCTCCTTATCGCCCTTGAATCCCAGGAACGTCTCAAACGGGATGTCGAACCCGTCTTTTTTCAGCGGTTTTCCGCACTTTGGACATATCTTATCCGGCATATCACAGCCCGCCATACCCGAAAACTTCTTTACGTCTTCGGAATCAAAATCGTAATAATGGCAGTTCGGGCAGTAATAATGCGGGCTCAGCGGATTTACCTCCGTGATACCAGACATCGTCGCCGCCAGCGAGGAACCAACGGATCCTCGCGAACCAACCAGATATCCATCCTCATTCGACTTCCAAACCAGCTTCTGCGCGATGATATACATAACGGCGAATCCATTGGAAATGATCGAGTGAAGTTCCCGCTCCAACCGATCGACTACCACCTTCGGCAGCTTATCGCCGTACATATCATGCGCGTGGTTGTAGCAGATGGTACGAAGCGTATCATCCGAATTCGGAATAACCGGCGGACACTTGTCCGGGCGTACCGGTGAAATGCGCTCGCACATCGCCGCGATCTTGCGCGTGTTTGTGATAACGATCTCCTCCGCCTTATCGCTGCCTAAATATTCAAATTCCCTCAGCATTTCCTCGGTAGTCCGCAAATACAGCGGTGCCTGATCGTCTGCATCCTTAAAGCCCTTGCTCGCCATGATGATACGGCGGTAGACCTCATCCTCCGGATCGAGGAAATGGACGTCGCAGGTCGCGCAGACCAGCTTGTTCCACTGTTCGCCAAGTTCAATCACTTTGCGGTTCAGATCCTGCAGATCCTCCCAGGTATTGACCGAACTTTTCTCATCCCGCAGCATAAATGCGTTGTTTCCAAGCGGCTGCACTTCCAGATAATCGTAGAAATTCGCTATTTTTCCCAGTTCCTCCTCCGGAACCCCGCGCAGGATCGCCTGAAACAGCTCGCCCGCCTCGCACGCCGATCCAAGAATCAGCCCCTCGCGGTGGCTCGCCAGCAGACTCTTCGGAATCCGCGGACGTTTTGCAAAATACGTCAGGTTTGACTGGGAAATCAGCCGGTACAGATTGATTCGCCCGACATCATTCTTCGCCAGAATAATAATATGGTAGGTCGGCATCTTCCGGATCATTTCCGGCGTCATTTTGCTGAGTTCGTTGAGCTGCGTCAGATTTTCGATATCACGAGCCTTTAACATCTCGATAAACTTGACAAAAATCTCTGCCGTCGCCCCCGCATCATCGACCGCCCGGTGATGGTTTTCGAGGGAAATTTTAAGCTCTTTCGCTACCGTGTCGAGCTTGAAGCGGTTCAGGTTCGGCAGCAGGACACGCGCCAGCGAAACCGTATCGAGAACGGTCGGCTGGAATGTGAGTCCCTGCCGTCTCGCATTTTCTTTGATGAAACTGATATCAAACGACGCGTTGTGCGCGACCATGACCGCACCCTCGCAGAATGCCAGAAACTCCGGCAGAACCTCTTCGATCGTCGGCGCGCTGATTACCATGCCGTCGTTGATGCTTGTCAGCTGTTCAATGTCATAAGGGATTGGCACTTCCGGATTGACAAATGTGCTGAATTTGTCCACTATCTTTCCATCCGTCACGCGCACCGCACCGATCTCAATGATGCGGTTCTTGATCGGGCTGAAGCCGGTCGTCTCGATATCGAATACAACGCAGGTGTGATCTAACGTCTGTCCTTTCTCATTCTCCGCCAGTTCCTTCATATCATCGACGAGATAGCCCTCAACACCATAGAGGATCTTGAAGTTTTCGCCCTTATCGACCGCATGGTTCGCATCCGGAAACGCCTGCACACAGCCGTGGTCGGTGACAGCGATCGCGTCCATGCCCCACTGTTTGGCACGTTTGATGATATCCTTGACCTCGGAAACACCGTCCATATCGCTCATCTTTGTGTGACAGTGCAGCTCCACTCGCTTGACCGGACTGTTGTCCATCCGCTTGCTGGTGAAATCTTCGCATTTCTTGATGCCGGAAACCGAACCGATCGTCAGCTCGCCGTCAAATTTATCAATGTTGGCAACACCCTTGATGCGGACAAACTGTCCCGCCTTGGTCGCCGTCTTCAAATCATCCAGCGTATCCTCCCGTGCAAAGATCTTGACGCCGATTGTATCTGTAAAATCCGTTACCGAGAACATAAACAGTGTGTTTCCGCTGCGGAGCTCCCTTAGCTCGCAGGTCAGGATCTTTCCGCGGATGACAACCTGCCCAACCTCGCCTTCCAGCTCCTCGATCGGGCTCGCCTCCTCATCGAAATCGCGCCCAAACAGCACATCCGGATTGTCGGATTTCTTCATATAGCCCGAACGGCGGTACTCGCCGCCCTTGCCAGATCCAGCATTTGCGCTGCCTGCCTGGTTTCTGCCTCCTGCCGGATTCCCCCCGGCTTTCAGCTTACCAACCGGTTTTAAAACAGTCTTTCCCTCGTCAAATGGCAGATCGACACCGCCAGAGGCAGGTTCTGCCCCCGACGGTTCCATATACGCCTCATTGGCACCTGCTGCTCCGGCAGCCGCGCCGCTTCCGCCTGCCGCGCCACTCTCGCCTGCCGCCTGCGGCTTCATGTAGATGATCTCCGGCTCAGTATTCTTCCTCTCAACCGGACGGTAGGAAGTCTTCACAACCACCGGCACATTGCAGCGCTCGGTGAAGATTTTCTCCAGAATCCGCACCAGCTCCGGTGCCTTATCGCGCACGATCATCGTGTCCTCTAGCGACAGCTTCAGGTATCCTTCTTCTTCAAAATTCATCTCCGCCTTACGGAACATATTATAAAGAAGGATACTGTAATTTTTCAGCTCCATCAAAATGCTGTCCCGGTATACATTCATGAGTTTTTCCGGCGTGTACTGGCTGGACAGATGGTATTTCTCCAAAATCTTGATCGTCACCCGTTTGCCCGGAAACAACTGCTCCTTGATGCCTTTTTCCAGATCGTAGATACTCTGCTTGTGCATCAGGCGCGGGCTGTCGATGTATACGCGGATCACGCTCCGGTCACGGTTCGTCGAGATCTTCTCGATCCCGACCATTTCAAGCAGTCCCCGCACATTTTCCGCAATATGTAAATCTGGAAATACCTCCAGAAATGTTTTCATCCTATCATTCCTTTGCTTTTTTCTCTTCCACCATCCGGTCAAGCTCCGCTTTGAGCGCCGGTAAAAGTTCACTCTCCGGCAGTTTTTTCACAATCTCGCCCTTGCGTATCAGAAGTCCTTCGCCGATACCGCCGGCTACACCGAGATCGGCTTCCTTCGCCTCGCCCGGTCCGTTGACCACGCAGCCCATGACGGCAACCTTGATATCCAGCGGATATCCCTGTACCAGCGTCTCCACCTGGTTTGCCAGACCGATGAGGTCGATCTGCGTGCGTCCGCAGGTCGGACATGAAACAACTTCCACGCCTCCCCGACGAAGGCCCAGCGTCTTCAAAATCAGCTTTGCCGACTTGATCTCCTCCAGCGGGCTGCCTGTCAGGGACACGCGGATCGTATCACCGATTCCCTGACTCAAAATCAGTCCCAGACCGACCGCTGACTTGATATTGCCCGCAATCACAGTTCCCGCCTCTGTGATACCGACATGCAGAGGATAATGAGTCTTTTTTGCAATTAGTTCATGTGCTTTTACACACATCATAACATCCGAAGATTTGATGCTGATAACCAGATTGTCATAACCCATCTGCTCAATCAGGGCAACCTTATCCAGCGCACTCTCAACGAGTCCTTCCGCTGTCACGCCGTCATATTTCTCTACCAATGGCTTTTCCAAAGAACCGCTGTTGACGCCGACACGAATCGGCACGCCATACTCTTTTGCCTTGTCAACCACCGCCTGGATCCGCTCTCTGGAACCGATATTTCCCGGATTGATACGGATTTTGTCCGCGCCGCACTCGATCGCCGCGATCGCGAGACGATAGTCAAAATGAATATCCGCCACCAATGGAATATGTATCTGGCGTTTAATCTCCGTCAGGGCAGCAGCCGCCTCCATTGTCGGCACTGCCACACGGATAATATCGCAGCCCGCGTGCTCCAGCGCCAGAATCTGCTCGACGGTCGCCTTCACATCCTCTGTTTTCGTATTACACATCGACTGGATCAGAATCGGATTGCCGCCGCCGATCTGTCGTTTTCCAATCTGCACCACTTTCGTCTCGTCCCGGTATCCCATATCGTTCCTCCCAAACCATTCTTCTCCAACACAAAATTTCCGGCCTTTTTCGAGCGAATCTTTCATGCCTTTGAATCAAATGAATTATCATTACAATAAATTTCTAATATCATTAAACAATACAAATAACATCAGCGTCATCAACGCCGCCATGCCCGCCATATGGACCATGCCCTCTTTTTCCGGATCAACCGGCTTGCCGCGCAGCATCTCCAGAATGATAAAGACGAGCCGTCCGCCGTCCAGCGCCGGGATTGGAAGCAGGTTCATGACACCCAGATTGGCGCTGAGCAGAATACACATATTTGCCAGATTGACAAGCACAATCATAAGTCCGTAGCTCTGGCTCTCCTTGACCGTCGTGCCGATCATCGACACAATCCGCACCGGACCTGCGATATCGTTCGAGCTGACCTGCCGCTTCAGAATCATTCCAAGGCTGCTGAATGTCACACGGATCCAGTAGCGCACTTCGCAGAAGCTATACTGCGCTGTCTGAATCACAGACGCCGGTTTCTGGTAAACGCCGCCGCTGATTCCGATAAGATAGCGTCCCGCCTCCTCGGAATAACGCGGAACCATCTGCGTCGTGTGGGATTTCCCATCCCGCACATACTCCACCGTGACACTCTTTCCCGGATGGAACTGCAGATACGTCTGCACATCGCGGTACAGATAGGTGCGCGTACCATTTAAGCGCTCGATCGTATCGCCCGCCTGCAGCCCCGCCTCCTGTGCCGGATAGCCGTCCTCAACACTGACAACCGACGCCGCATCAAATCCCACACAGCTGATCACGAAAAAGGCACAAAACCATGCCAGAATGAAGTTGAATACAGGTCCTGCCACCACGACTTTAAAACGTGTCCAGGCAGAAACCGCATTAAAATAAGTCCCCGTTGCGCCCGGAGGCAACAGGAGCCGATCCGTTTTTCCATCTGTCAGACTCTGGTTCTGATCGCAGGAACTCCCTTTTTCCGTCTCATCCGGCGCATCATACCCTTCATCTTCCCCCAGCATCATACAAGAACCGCCAAACGGAAGCAGCTTCAGCGAGTACCGCGTCCCGCCTTTCACAAAACTGAAAAGTCTAGGACCCATGCCGAGCGAAAACTCAACGACGCAGATTCCGCCCCGTTTTGCCAATAAAAAATGTCCAAATTCGTGAAACAGCACGATCAGGCTGAATACAATCAGCGCCGCCAGCAAACTTACCAATCTACCACCTGCTCTCTATAAAATCATAGGTTTCCTGTTCTGCTGCCAGAATCTCTTCGACCGTCGGATTCTCTTTCACGGTGTGGTGTTCCATCGCCGCCTCAATCATATCAGTGATGGTCAGATATCCGATCTCGCGATCGAGGAATTTCTGGACTGCCCGCTCATTTGCCGCGTTGAACACGGTCGGAAGCGTACCGCCGCGCCGTCCGGCTTTGTATGCCAGGGAAAGTCCGTGGAAATTCTCAAAATCCGGCGCTTCAAAGGTAATCTGTGCCAGCTTTGCAAAATCCAGCCGGTCGCCCGCCAGGAAGCGGCGTTCCGGATAATACAGCGCATACTGGATCGGAAGCTTCATATCCGGCGTGCCGAGCTGCGCTATCACCGCGCCGTCCTCGTATTCTACCATTGAATGAATCACACTCTGCGGCTGCACAACCACCTGCACCTGATCCATCTCCACGCCAAAGAGCCATCTTGCCTCCATAACTTCCAGACCTTTGTTTACCATCGTGGAACTGTCGATCGTGATCTTGCGCCCCATCGTCCAGTTCGGATGTTTCAGCGCATCTTCGACCTGAACACCTTTCATCTGCTCTCTCGTCCATCCGCGGAACGGTCCGCCAGACGCTGTCAGGAGAATCTTGTGGATCTTATTTCCCGTCTCACCGTTCAAACTCTGGAAAATCGCGCTGTGCTCGCTGTCCACCGGCAGAATGCGGACATGCTTCTCCTTTGCCAGCGACATAATGATATGCCCGGCCGTTACCAGGGTCTCTTTGTTTGCAAGTGCAATATCTTTTCCAGCATTCATCGCTGCGATCGTCGGGCGGATACCGATCATTCCGACTACCGCTGTCACCACAATCTCCGCACCCAGCTCCGTTGCCACTGCGAGAAGTCCATCCATGCCGCTCTCGACACGGATATCCAGATCGCGCACACGGTCTTTCAGTTCTTTTGCTTTTTCCTCGTTCCAGACCGCCGCGATCTTCGGAGAAAACTCCCGGATCTGTTTCTCCAGAAGATCAATATTGCTTCCAGCCGCCAGAGCCGTTACTTCTATATCTTTATTCGCCCGGACCACTTCCAATGTCTGTGTTCCGATCGATCCGGTTGATCCAAGTATCGCAATTTTTTTCATTTCTTATTCTCCTGTTTCTGTATTTTCATACATGCTTCCGTTTTATCGTAAAAACGTCAGTGCAAAATAAATCGCCGGTGCCGTAAAAATCATGCTGTCGAAGCGATCCAGCACGCCGCCGTGTCCCGGAATCAGGTTTCCGTAATCCTTGACATTGTGGTTCCGCTTGATCGCCGACGCCGCCAGATCCCCGATCTGGGAAATGACCGCCGCAATCGCACACGCCACCGCGCATGCCACCATCGGATTGCTGACCTCGTCCATCTTCGCACCGAAGAAATACGCATAAATGCAGCCTAACAGAGCCGATCCAACCACACCGCCGACGGCGCCCTCGATCGATTTTTTCGGGCTTAAAACCGGTGCCAGACGGTGTTTTCCAAGGAGCATTCCCGCGCAGTATGCGCAGGTGTCACAGCCCCAGGAGCTTAAAAAGATCAGCCAGACAAGGTATTTTCCGTCCGCCATTGCCCGCACCTGATACAGGTAGGAAAGCATAATTCCCAGATAAAAAATGCCGAAAAATGCTACTGTAATCTGCTCGGTCCCATATTTCGGAAACGTGAACACGTAAATGCTCATCAGCACCATCAGGGCAGCAATCGCAAGCAGCGTCACATAATGCTGCCCTTCAAACCAAACCAGCCCATAATATCCCAGACACGCCAGATACCCGGCGATGCCCGGCGCTTTTTTCTCAATCCCCATAACCCGGTAAAGCTCAAACATACCGATCAGGGAGATCGCGGCGGTCACACAGTACAGAAGGACACCGCCCTTTGTAACCAGTAAAATCGCGAGTGCTACAAGCACAATCCCGCTTATCAGCCTCGTTCTGAACATGGCAACTCCTCCTTATGCCTTGACTCCGCCAAAGCGTCTGTCTCTTTGATTGAACTGCTCAATTGCCTTTATAAGCTCGTCGCGGTTGAAATCCGGCCACAGGCAGTCCGTGATATAAATCTCACTGTAGGCAAGCTGCCACAGCAGATAATTGGACAGGCGGATCTCGCCGCTGGTGCGGATCAGAAGATCCGGATCCGGGATGCCCGCCGTATCTAAATAGGACGCAACGGTCTGCTCTGTCACGTCCTCCGGCACCAGCTTTCCGTCCTGACAGTCCATCATCATATGGCGCACCGCACGCGTAATCTCATCTCTGCCGCCGTAGTTGACTGCGATCACAAAGGTCATGCCCGTGTTTGCCGCCGTCTCGTCTTCCAGACGGTTGATGCCCTCGATGATATCACGGTCAAAGCGCGTGCGGTCGCCGATCATTTTGACTCTTACATTATTTTTCTTGGCAATCTTTAAAAGCCGTTTCAGATAAAAACGGAAGAGCTGCATCAGCGCCCCTACTTCTTCAGCAGAACGCTTCCAGTTTTCCGTTGAAAAACCATATACCGTCAGATAACGGATTCCCAGTCTCGCTGCATCCTCAACCGTCTGTTCAACCGTCACACACCCCTGTTTATGACCTGCGGTTCTCGGGAGACCTCTCTTCTTCGCCCATCTGCCGTTGCCATCCAGAATGAGGGCGACATGCTGCGGAATTACCAGGTTTTCGATGTCCCTTTCCATCCAGTTTTCCTCCATAATATTCCCTTAATAGCCAGAAAACAGGACCAGCCGGCCATCCGCATCTGCAATGCCGGCCAGCCCTGCTTGAGGCAGCCTGATTTTTACATTTAAACTCTATTGTATTTTTATACAGTCATGATCTCAGCTGTTTTTTCTTCTACTGCTTTATCAACCTTTGCGATCATCTTGTCAGTCAGCTTCTGGATCTGATCCTCGCCATCTGCCAGCTCATCCTCGGTGATCTCGCCGCCTTTTTCCAGCTTCTTTAACAGGTCGTTTGCATCACGGCGGATATTGCGGACTGCAACCTTCGCGCCCTCGCCCTTTTTCTTAACATCCTTTGCCAGATCTTTACGGCGTTCCTCAGTAAGCTCCGGGAAAATCAGGCGGACTGCACTTCCATCGTTGTTCGGGTTGATACCCAGATCGGAAGTCAGGATCGCTTTCTCGATGTCCTTAATGAGCTTCTTCTCCCACGGCTGGATCAGAATCATACGCGGCTCCGGTACAGAGATATTTGCCACCTGCTGTAACGGGGTCGGTGCGCCGTAGTAATCTACCTTGATTTTGTCCAGTACATGCGGGTTCGCACGTCCAGCACGAATGGATGTATACTCATTCAGCAGTGCGTCATAGGACTTATTCATCTTCTCTTCGTAAACTTTTAATCTCTCCTGCATAAAATCCTCCTAGTTATGCGGTAACCACTGTACCGTTAATTTTTCCGCGCATTGCATTTACAATTCCGTCTTTTTCATTCAGGCTGAATACTGCCATCGGAACGTGATTTTCCATACACATGATGGAAGCTGTGAGGTCTACGACCGCCAGCTGCTTATCGATCACCTCCTGAATCGTGATCGTATCATACTTCTTTGCATCCGGGTTGATCTTCGGATCGCTGTCATAGACGCCGTCGATCGCCTTGGCCAGAAGAATGCAGTCTGCATCCATCTCAATCGCACGCAGCGCTACGCCGGTATCAGTTGAGAAATACGGATGACCTGTACCGCCTGCAAAAAATACGACCATACCCTTTGAGAAATATTTATTGGCTCTGTCCTTTGAAAACAGCTTCGTCATGGAACCGCACTCAAATGGTGTCAGAATCTGTGTCATCATACCCTCGCTCCGGAAGATCTCCGACACGTAAATACAGTTCATGACCGTTGCCAGCATTCCGATCTGATCCGCCTTGGTCCGATCGATTGCATTGCTCTGGCGGCCTCTCCAGAAGTTTCCGCCGCCGATCACGATACCTACTTCGATTCCGTCATCGACCGCCGTCTTAACCTGTCTGGCTACTTCCTTGACCGTTGCTTCATCAAACCCGGTTTTCTTGTCGCCTGCCAGCGCTTCTCCGCTCAGCTTCAGTAATACCCGCTTTAATTCCATAATTCGGTTCTCCCTGTCTATATGTACGTTCTGATGTACATTTTATCTGTGATGACCGTAAAAAGCTGCGTCACCTTATCAAAGATATTCTACCACAAAAAATCCGAATGTGCGATAGAATTTTCGTAAATCCTGTGCATCCTTTCATCATTTTCCCCAAACGCCTTTCTGTATACGGATTCTTCGCCCTATTTTTCATTTTTTCTCAAATTTTAGCGCCCGTTTTACTTTTTTTCTATTTCACCTTTTCCCGCCGCTCTCATTCTGCCCCCAGTTTCTCATTATTTATCTGCACTTATCCTCTGCAATCTTTTTCTGTGCATTATTTAACAGCCTTCCTAGGTGCAATCCATGTATGTGCATTATTTTATTGGATATGCATTTTATAACATTGCAAATTTGAATCATTATATTGTTTGATAAAAATCAATTTCCAGCTACAATAGTTATATCAGTTGTAATTATTTATTATCTCTGAAATAACAATAACGCATGATTCTTTCGGATCGGGGAGGCACTTGAAAAATATGACAGCAATCGATCAAAAACAAATTAACAAGCAGCAGACAAACCGTTATGAAAAATATTACCGTCAGATAGGTCTCAACATCGCTTATTACCGCAAACTCCGTGGCATGAGCCAGATGGCTTTAGCAGAGGCGACCGATTTAAGCCGGACTCATATATCCAACATCGAGGCACCGAACATGAAAACGAGTCTTTCCTTAGAGAGTCTCTTTGATATTGCAGGTGTTCTGCAGGTTGCACCGCGCGCCCTGCTCGATTTCCGTGATGAGAAACCGCAGGATTTTCATGAATAAATCGTGATAGAGCACGCAGATTCATGAATTTCTTTAAAGCATGACATTTTAGGGTTCCAAAGATAAATTGGAACCCTTTTTGTGGTATTCAAAAGTAAAAAATCAAAATTATGGTGAGCATTTTCCACCTATTTATTCGTCTTCCGGTTAATAAACTCCGTCCTCGTCTTCGAGTAGATAAATTTCTGACTCGCATACAGGCTGTAATAACCAGAGAAACTAAAGCTGACTGCAATCACCAGCACGAAAAACGGCATCGCCTCATAGCCAAAAAGCTCAAAGCCCAGCAGAAGCGTTGAGATCGGGCAGTTTGTGACTCCCACAAAGAGTCCCAGCATACCGCAGGCGGTCATAAGACCGACCGGCTGTCCAAAGAGAAATGCAAAGAAACTGCCAAACGCCGCGCCGATCGTCAGGGTCGGCACGATCTCGCCTCCCTTGAAGCCTGCCTCCAGCGTAACCGTCGTAAAGAGAATTTTCATCAGGAAATCCCATGGAAGTCCCTCGCCCTCGAAACATTTTTCAATCAGGGAGACGCCGCTTCCGTTGTAGCGGGTCGAACCGGTCAGAAGCGTCAAAACAATCACAATCGCCGCGCCGGATAGAATCCGCCAGACCGGCGATGGAAGATATTTTTTGTAGAGATGTTCCGTTGTGTGAAGCGTGATGCAGAAAAGCTCCGACACCAGCGCGCAGCCAGCCGCCAGACCGACAGCCACGATCGCTGTTTCAATACTCCACGCAGGAACCGCACCAATCGCAAACTGCTCCGGCATCAGTCCCCAGAACCTCGCCAGCGCCGCCGCCGTAAAGGCAGAAAAGACACATGGAACCAGCGCTGCATAGTACATAACGCCGATGCTGATAACCTCCATCGAAAAGATCGCCGCCGCCATCGGTGTGCCAAACAAGGCGGCAAACACACCGCTCATGCCGCACATGACCGCAATTTTCTTATCTTTCTCATCAAATTTCAGCCATTTTCCGATCTGGGTTCCGATGCTTCCTCCCATCTGCAGCGCCGCGCCCTCCCGTCCGGCAGAACCACCGCCCAGGTGCGTCAGAAGTGTTCCTGCAAAGACTGCCGGGGCAGTCGCAAAACTGATCTCTGTGTTCGAATAGATCGATTCAATCACCATATTTGTGCCCCGGTTATTATCCTCTCCCAGCACATGGTAAACGCCCAGAACCAAAAGACCAGTAAGCGGCAGCAGAAAGACCATCCACGGGTGGCTTTGAAAGAATGCCGACACCCATAGGACACATTTTCCAAATGCCGTGCCGATGCAGCCGCTCACAATTCCAATCACAATCGCGCCTTCCACCCATTTTATAAAATAGGAAATATTTTTTAACACCGGCTCATATTTCTCCCGCTTCATTTCAACTCTCCCCTGTCTGCTCTATCCACACTGCTTTTCATTTCCATCTTAGACATCATAGATATTTTTGGATTTTACCAGCTTCGGACGGTAGCCTGCTTCCTTGAGTGCTTCCACTATCTTATTCTTGTGATCCGTACCAAACGCCTCAACGGTGATCCGCAGCTCCACTGCTGCGTTGCGGTTGATGCTGACAAACTGGTTGTGCTCCAGTTTGATGACATTGCCCTGCTCCGCTGCCATCAGATTTGCAACCTTTGCAAGCTCTCCTGGCTTATCCGGCAGCAGTACCGATACGGTAAATACGCGGTCTCTCTGGATCAGACCATGCTGTACGATGGATGCCATTGTGATCACGTCCATGTTGCCGCCGCTCAGGATGGATACGACTTTTTTCTTCTTCACATTCAGGTGTTTCAAAGCAGCCACAGTCAGAAGACCGGAGTTCTCAACGATCATCTTGTGGTTTTCTACCATATCAAGGAATGCCACGATCAGCTCGGAATCCCCGATGGTGATGATATCATCCACATTGATCTGGATGTACGGGAACAGCAGATCGCCCGGACGTTTAACGGCAGTACCATCCGCGATTGTGTTGACGCTCGGGAGAGTCACTACTTTTCCTTCTTTCAGGGATTCCTGCATACAGTTTGCGCCTGCCGGTTCTACACCGATCACTTTGATCTTCGGATTCAGCAGTTTTGCCAGCGTTGCAACACCGGTACAGAGTCCGCCGCCGCCAATCGGAACCAGAATATAATCAACAGTCGGAAGCTCTTTGATGATCTCCATGGCGATGGTTCCCTGACCGGTGGCTACGTCCAGATCGTTGAAGGGATGGATAAAGGTATATCCGTGCTCCGCTGCCAGCTCATTTGCATATGCCAGCGCCTCATCGAATACATCGCCGTGAAGAACCACCTCTGCGCCATAGCTTCTGGTACGGTTTACCTTCATGAGCGGCGTGGTCGTCGGCATAACAACCGTTGCCTTGCAGCCAGCCAGTTTTGCCGCATAAGCAACGCCCTGTGCATGGTTTCCAGCCGATGCGGTGATCAGACCGCGCTGTTTCTCCTCATCACTCAGGGTGCTGATCTTATAAAATGCACCTCTTACCTTGTAAGCACCTGTATACTGCATATTTTCCGGTTTTAAATATACTTTATTGCCGGTCAAATTCGAAAAATATTCACTGTAAACCAGTTTTGTCTCGGAAATAACCTTGCTGACAACCTCAGTTGCTTCTTCGAATTTCTCCAGCGTCAGTCCCTGCGGCTCAGCCTGTACTGCCTCTGCTGTCTCTTCCTTTATTGTCTCACTCATTGTCTTTCCTCCATTTATCCGTATTTCTCAGAATGCGCCCTGCTTTTGCCGGTTCTCTGACCAGACAGTCTGCCGGGTGTGTCCTCTCTATCTGAATCTACGGCTTAAGCAGATTTGTTCTCCGCCAAACCAGTTTCAGCCGTGGCATGCTCAGCTATTTTTAGCTTTATTCATTCTCTGTCAATGCTTCATTTCTCTTAAACAGTGCATTGACGAAATCATTCGCATCGAATTTCTGTAAATCGTCGATTTTTTCGCCGATTCCGACGTATTTAACCGGAATACCAAGCTCGGACTGGATCGCAACCGCGATACCGCCCTTTGCCGTGCCATCCAGCTTCGTCAGGATGATGCCGGTGATATCCGCCGCCTCCATAAACTGTTTTGCCTGTGCAAGCGCGTTCTGACCGGTCGTTCCGTCAAGGACAACCAATGTCTCACGGTAGGCGTCCGGATATTCTTTGTCGATGATCCGGTTGATCTTCTTTAACTCTTCCATCAGGTTTTTCTTGTTGTGCAGACGACCTGCCGTGTCGCAGATCAGCACATCGGCATTTCTTGATTTTGCCGCCGCGATCGCATCGTAGATAACAGCTGCCGGATCAGAACCTTCCTGCTGGGCGATCAGCTCAACGCCCGCGCGTCCTGCCCACTCCGTCAGCTGCTCAATCGCTGCCGCACGGAATGTATCCGCCGCCGCCAGAATGACCTTCTTGCCCTGATCCTTTAACTGACCCGCCAGCTTGCCGACCGAGGTCGTCTTCCCGACGCCGTTGACGCCGATCACCAGCACAACCGACTTGCGGTTCTCAAATTCGTAAGCATTTTCGCCCAGATCCATCTGCTCTTTGATGCTGGCAATCAGAAGATCCTTGCACTCTGCCGGATCCTTGATGTGGTTTTCTTTTACCTTTTTCCGGAGATCCTCGACGATCGCCATCGTCGTCTGGATACCCAGATCGCCCATGATAAGCGTTTCTTCGATCTCCTCGTAGAAATCATCATCGATCGCGGAAAAACCGCTGAATACGGAATCAATTCCGCTTACGATGGAATCTCTCGTTTTCGTCAGCCCTTCTACCAGACGGCTGAAAAAACCCCTTTTCTTCTCTCCCATGCCTGCGCCTCCCTTTCTATTTCTGCTCTCTTTTTTGCAATTATAATTCTGCTTTTTTCTCTTCCCGCTCCATCTGCGCCTCGATCAGGCTGACCGATACCAGCGTGGACACACCTTTTTCCTGCATCGTGATACCGTACAGGCGGTCTGCCGACACCATCGTACCTCTTCGGTGGGTGATGACGATAAACTGCGTGTAGCGCGTCAGCTTATGCAGGTACCCGGCAAACCGGTCTACGTTGGAATCGTCGAGTGCCGCCTCAATCTCATCAAGCAGGCAGAATGGCGACGGTTTTAAGTTCTGAATTGCAAAAAGCAGTGCGATCGCCGTCAATGCTTTCTCCCCACCGGAGAGCTGCATCATATTCTGCAGTTTTTTGCCCGGCGGCTGTGAAATAATCTGGATGCCTGCCTCCAGAATATCTTCTTCCTGCGACAGCTCCAGCGTACCCGTTCCGCCTCCAAATAATTCCTTAAATACTTTATCAAACTCGCGGCGGATCTCACCAAATTTTTCCCGGAACTGACGCCGCATTCCTTCATCGAGCTCCTCGATAATTTTTTCCAGCGCCGCCTGTGCCGCTACCAGATCTTCATGCTGGTTTTTCATAAATTCGTAGCGGCCGGATATCTCCTTGTAGTCCTCGATCGCGTTGACATTGACATTCCCAAGAGCGCGGATCTCCATCTTTTTCTCATTGATCGACCGCTTCATTTCCGGAATCGAGGTCAACTCTTCCTTCCGCAGCTCTTCCGCGCGCGAATACGTAAGCTCATACTCACTCCACATATAATCGACCTGCAACTCCAGGCGCTCATTCAGGCGTTCTCTCTGATTCTGGAGACGGAATTTCTCGCGATCTAAAAGCTGGAGACGTTCGTTCAGTTCTTCCTTTTTATCAAAGAAAGTTTTCTGCCGCCCCGCCTTTTCTTCCTTCTCACGCTGCTTGTTCTGGATTACCAGTTCCATCTGCGTCCGCTTGTCCCCGGACGCCTGTATCTCGGCTTCCAGCGCTGCAATCTCGCGCTCTCTGGCAGCGATCGTCTCGCTGCTGTCCGCGTGACCGCCGGAAAGTTTCTCTTTCTCTGCCCGGAGACGTTCCTGCTCCTGCAATACACGGCGCAGATTTTCCTTGATAAACGCGCCTTTCTGCTCCACCTGGGAATGCCCAAGCTGTATCTCCGAAAGGGCTGCCGCCGCTTCCCCACGCTGCTTTTTCGCCGTCTCAAGACCTGTCTGCTGCTCTTCCACGTACTGGTTCTTCTCATTGCTTAGCGTTTCAAGCTTCATCTCTTCGGTCTGCAGCTCCCGAAGCGCCCCGCGCAGATCGCCTACCTGCAGTTCGAGTTCCTGATTTTCTGAAGACAGATCCTGCGAGGAATCTGCAATCTCCTGCCGCCTCGCCTCTAACTGGCAGATCGTCAGTTCCAACGTATTCTGCTGGATCTGCATCTGCTGGCGCCTCTCCTGGACGGATGCCAGTGTTCTCTTCGCTTCCGTCAGCCTGCGTCCCGTCTCTGCCAGCTCCTTCTGTACCGCTTCCACCTGTTCCAATGCCTTTTTGCAGGCAGCTTCCAGTTCTTCGATCTCACGGCGGCGTCCCAGCAGATTGCTGCTGTTCTTGAATGCACCACCGGTCATCGAACCGCCAGGGCTTAAAAGCTCGCCGTCCAGCGTCACGATCCGGAGAGAATAGCGGTATTTCTTTGCCAGCGCAATCGCATGATCGATCTGATCCACCACGACCACGCGTCCCAGCAGATAGGACACCAGCCCGCTGTATTTCTCATCCGCAGAGACCAGTTCGCTTGCCAGTCCAAGAACCCCCATTTCTTTCAGCGCCCCCGGCTGTCCAAAACTCTGGCGGCGTTCCATGCTGGTCAGCGGCAGAAACGTTGCACGGCCATACCGGTTCTTTTTCAGATGTTCAATCAGGCGTTTCGCCGTCTCCTCGGAATCCGTCACAATGTTCTGGATGCTGCCGCCAAGTGCCGTCTCGATCGCCGTCTCATATTTCTTCGTCGTGCTGATCAAATCCGCCACAACGCCATGAATACCCGGAACGCAGTTCCTGACTTCCATCACGCGGCGGATACTGCCGCCGTAGCCCTCGTAGCGCTCCGCCAGATTCCGCATCGATTCCAGCTTTGTCCGGTTCGTGTGGTAATCCTGCTGAAGGCTCGAAAGTTTCTGGTTCAGGCGGCGTTCCTGTTCTTCCTCCGTGCGCGTCTGCTCCTGCAGCTCTTTTTCCTGCGCCGAAAACGCTTCCAGACATTCCCGCACCTTCCCTAATTTGGCTTCTTCTTCTTTTTTCTGCTCTTCCTGAACCGACTCATCGCTCTTGAATTTCAAAAGCTTCTGCGTCACTTCCGCCCGGCGCACGTCCGCCTGCTCCAGCATCGTCTCATAGCGCTGACGGCGGGCGGCAAGTTCCGCTTTCTGGTTCAGAGCGTCCATGATCTCGGCTTTTGCCGTCTCGATCAAGGTTTCCGTCCGGCTGACCGCCTCGTCCATCGAACGGACTGCTGCCTCCGCTTCCTGCTGTTTTGCTTCGATCGTCTGCACCGATGCATTTAATGCCTGTTTTTCAGACTCATATTCCGCCTGTTCTTCCTCTTTCTGATGCATTTCGCCGTCGATCGACGCCATCCGGCTGCGGATATGTTCTTCGTTCATCTGCTCCGTCCGGATCTGTTCTCTGAGAACTCCGATCCGTCCGGTCTTCTCCTGGCGTTCCAGGTCTTCCCGGCTGCACGCCTCACGATCCGCGGCAATCGCCGCATCCAGTGCATCCAGCTCGGTTCCGAGCAATTCGTACTCCGATTTCAGTGTCTCCGATTCCGCCCGCACACTCTCCTGATCGCCGGTCAGAATCATCTCCTTCTGCTCCACTTCCCGGATCTGGCGCTTCAATTCCTCCGATTCTGCCAAAAACAGGTTGGCGTCCAGGCAGCGCAGCTCCTCCCGCAGACGCAAATACTCCTTCGCCTCCTCCGACTGCCGTTCCAACGGTCCTACCTGTTTTTCCAGCTCGGACAAAATATCCGTCACGCGAATCAGGTTCTGTTTTTCATCTTCCAGCTTCTTCTGTGCGATCGCCTTGCGCCGCTTGAATTTCACGATTCCAGCCGCCTCATCAAACAGCTCGCGCCGTTCCTCCGGCCGCCCGCTTAAAATCTGATCAATCTGTCCCTGTCCGATGATGGAATATCCCTCTTTACCGATACCCGTATCGTAAAAGAGCTCGTTGATATCTTTTAGACGGCAGCTCGTTCCATTAATCTTATATTCACTCTCACCAGAACGGTAAAGACGTCTTGAAACCGTGACTTCGTCGTACTCAATCGGAAGTTTGTGATCGGCATTATCCAGTGTGATCGCCACGTAGGCAAATCCCTGCGGTTTTCGAAGCTCCGTACCAGCAAAAATAACGTCCTGCATCGTGCCGCCGCGCAGCTGCCTGCTTCTCTGCTCACCGAGCACCCAGCGCACTGCATCGGCGACATTGCTCTTGCCGCTGCCGTTTGGCCCGACGATGCCCGTGATTCCGTTGTGGAACTCAAACAGAATTTTATTGGCAAATGACTTAAAACCCTGTATTTCAATACTCTTTAAATACATACCTACTCCTGCGGTTTTCTGATAGTGAGGATCCCACGGTACGCCGCACGCTGTTCCGCTGATTTTTTCGTCCGTCCGATGCCGCGGCCGATCTCCTGACCGTCCAGCATCGCGGACACTTCGAAGCTCTTGTTGTGATCCGGTCCTTCTTCTTTCAGAAGAACGTATGTAAGTGTCTCGTCTGTGTGTCCCTGCACAATCTCCTGCAAGATAGTCTTGCTATCATAAAAGAGCTTTTTGTGTTCCATATCGTTGAGAATAAATCGATGAATAAACTCTTTTGCATTAGCAAAACCACCGTCCAGATAAATCGCACCGATCAGTGCCTCCATCGCATCCGACACCACCGAATCGCGCCCCCGTCCGCCGGTCGCATCCTCGCCTTTTCCAAGCAGCAAAAATCCACCCAGATCGATCTCCTGTGCGCAGAATGCAAGCGTCGGCTCGCAGACCAGACTCGCACGTGTCTTTGTCATATCGCCCTCCGGCATCTCCGGAAACGTGCGAAACAGGAAATCACTCGATACCACTTCCAGCACCGCGTCGCCTAAAAATTCAAGACGCTCGTTGCATCCCAGTTTTCCAAGATGGTGCTCATTGGCATACGAACTGTGTATCATCGCGTGTTCCAGAAGCTTCTTGTCCTGAAACGAATAGCCAATCCGTTTTTCCAATTTATTTAATGTATACTCCATATATTTCTCTCTTTCCAGCCTGTCCTGCTGCTGACTGATTCCGGCAATCATTGCTATTTGTGTCTGTGAGCCAGAGTCAAATATCCGTTCTTTTTGGAAAGGAGCTGTCGCGATCCTGCCCTTCGGCAGCTCGCCCAGCCCCTTTGCCTGACAGACTTCTCTATAACTTTTTAACAAACATTGAATTAGTTCAGTGCGTTCTTGATCTGCTCTACTGCGTCGCCCACAGATACAATCTTTTCTGCCTCCTCAGTCGGAATTTCGATATCAAACGCCTCCTCGATTCCCATGATAATCTGAAAAATATCCAGCGAATCTGCGCCCAGATCATCCACAAACGTCGTATTTAACGTAATTTCATCTGCTTCAACATTCAGTACCTCCGCGATAATGTTCTGTAATTTTTCAAATTCCATAATTTTCTTCCTTTCTATGAACTTATTTTAAAATATTTAGAATTCTAGATTGATTAAAAACATATCGTTTTTTCGCTACATTTTATAATTTCACGAAAGTTTCACAGACTTTCCTTGATCTTTTCATTAATCGCCTGCTCTTTAAAGGTCACACACTGAAGAATCGAATTGCACACCTCGATGCGCTTGGAATTTCCGTGCGTCTTGACAACCAGCCCCTTCAATCCCAGAAGCGGTGCGCCGCCGTACTGGCTCGCATCGAATGCTTTGAGCGTCGTCTTCAACGCCGGTTTTACAAGCAATGCGCCGATCTTTGAGCGCAGGCTCGTCATCATGCCCTGTTTTACCATGGAAATCAGGGTTGCACCAACACCTTCATAGAGTTTCAGGATGACATTTCCGACAAATGCCTCAGAAACGATGACATCCGCGCCGCCGTGCGGAATCTCGCGTGCCTCGATGCTGCCGATGAAATTGATGTCCTTGCATTCTTTTAAGAGCGGGAATGTCTCTTTCACCAGCGCATTGCCCTTCTCTTCCTCCGCACCGATGTTGACGATCGCCACACGCGGATTCTTGATTCCAACCACGTGTTCCATGTAGATGGATCCCATCTTTGCAAACTGTACCAGATGGGACGGTCTTGCATCGACATTGGCGCCGCAGTCGATCAGCAGGGACACGCCCTTTTCTGTCGGAATCAATGGAGCCAGTGGCGGACGTTCAACGCCCTTGATTCTGCCGACGATCACCTGTCCGCCGACCAGAATCGCGCCGGAGCTGCCCGCGGAACAGAATGCATCCGCCTCACCCCTGCGGACCATATTCATGCCGACCACGATGGACGAATCTTTCTTCGTGCGGATCGCATTGACCGGCGGTTCCTCCGTCTCGATGACCTCAGTCGCATTGACAACCTCGATCTGTTCTTTCTTATATGTATGCTTTTTTAATTCTTCTGATACGACTTCTTCCTTGCCGATCAGGAAAATCTGAATATCTTCCCTCGACTGGGCTGCCATCACGGCACCTGCCACGATCTCACCCGGTGCGTTGTCGCCCCCCATGGCATCTACTGCTATCTTAACCATTGCGTGTTCTCCTTCTATCATTTATAGCGATACACATACCAAACCTGTCTTCCGCCACTGCGGCATATGTGGTCCGAACGAATCGCTCTTTCATCGTCACGCTGCAGCTGTCCCGCTTTTTATTGTCCACAGCCACATTACATCAATCTTTACTATACTAGAGATCAATCTATAAATCAATAAGATTTGAACCAATTTTCCATTGCATGCATCTGATTGGCAGCATCCTTCCTGCCGATATCATACGTCTCCTGCAATTTTTCAACACTATGTTCGGTTCTGCCGATTGGAAGCGCCACGCTCGGACGGATAACAAAAATTTTTCCCTCTTGTTCGAGGCGATCGATCCATTCCACCGTCTTATTATAGAAATAATAGCGGCTGCGAAGCGCCCTCACGAACGCCGGATATTTGTGATATGCCGCCTCCGGCAGCCAGAAATTGCCTGGTTTCTTGCGGTAGCCCGCCGGACGGGTCAGCACAACGACGCATTTTTTATACCCCATCTTAGCGAACGCACGCAACGGAATGCTGTCCGTGCAGCCGCCGTCCAGAAGCTTCATTCCACCAACCTCGACCATATGGGACACATACGGAAGGGATGCCGTCGCACGGAAATATTCGACATCTTTGAACATATCTTTGATCTCCAGATACTCTGCTTTCCCTGTCTCCACATTGCTGCATGCCACATAAAACCGTGTATTTCCCCGGTCAAATGCCTCGTAATCATACGGATCCAGCCGTTCCGGTATATCATGGAAGCAGAACTGCTCATCCACCAGATTTCCCGTCCGCAGCCAGTTTTTAAAGCTCATAAAACGCTTGTCATTGCAGTATTTTTTATAATAGCGGATGCTCCGCTCCTTCTGCCCCGACACAAACGAAGCCCCATGCACTGCCCCCGCCGAGACGCCGATCACGCCGTCAAATGAAATATCATGATCCAAAAACACATCCAGGACGCCCGCTGTGTAAATACCGCGCATCCCGCCGCCCTCCAGAACGAGACCGGTCTTTTTTTCTTTTTTTAACTCTGTCATATATCATCAAACTCCTATTAAATATCTTATATACTATAAAACAAGATCAAACAGATAGCAAATACGATTTTTCTATCTAATTCCATATTTTTTAGTATAACGTTACTGTTCACGCATACGTGCCCAGTAACGGAATTTGCCGTGGCTTCGCATTTAAATACGGCAAATTCCTGCTGGCACCACGTTTTCTTACGGCACTTTCGGTTCCAAAAGTGCCCACCCGGAAACAGTAACAGTATAACACCTCGGCAGAAAAAGGGAAAGGGGGACGTGCGCCGCCTATGCACACGTTCCCCTTTCTCTTTTCCTTCGATATCTCTATTATTTTATTTCTGCATCGCGTCCATCCGCGCCTGCACATACTCCTCCAGCATCTTCGTCGTTCCCTCAATTCCCAGCCGGCTGCTATTGATCGAAAGGTCATAATTTCTGGAATCCCCCCAGCGTCCGCGGCTGTAACAGTTGTGGTAGGATTTCCGCCGCCAGTCCTTCGTCTTTACCAGACGTTTCGCCTCGTCCTCTGAAAGTCCGTGCAGCTGCTCGATTCTCTTCACCCGTGTTTCCTCATCGCCCAGCACAAAGATCGTGATCAGTCCGTCATATTCCTTTAAAACCGTCTCCGCACACCGTCCAACTACCACAAACGATTCCCCCGAATCGGCCTTGTCTTTCAGGTAACTGAACTGCATCTGCGCCAGATTGTTCTCCAGAGAGCTTGAAAATCCGCTGACATTGCGCGCCAGAAAACGGTTTAGCGGCTTCTCGTCGTATTTTTCCAGCACACGCGGATCCACACCCTTTTCCTTGGCAATACTGTCCAGCATCCTATGATCATAAATCGGAAGTTCAAAATGCTCTGCCAGTGCTTCCGCTATCTTGTGTCCGCCGCTGCCAAACTGTCTGCTGACCGAGATGATCACTCTGTTTTTCCTCTCCTCCATATAAAAGCCCCCTTAAAAGTATCTCACATATATACAAACCATGGAAATCAGGATTACCAGCACCGTCGCCGGAGCTGCATACCGGCAATATTTCCCCCAGCCGATAAAATGTCCGTTTTTCGCTGCCACTGAGATACCAACTACGTTTGCCGAGGCTCCGATCGGAGTTCCGCAGCCGCCAATATCCGTACCCATCGAAAGCGCCCACGCCAGAACCGAGAGATCCATGCCGCCTGCCTGCGCCAGACTCCGGATAACCGGGATCATCGTCGCCGCAAATGGGATATTGTCCACAAATGCACTCGCAAGCGCCGACAGCCACAGCACAATCGCTACTACCCATTTTACATTATTTCCACTGACTGCGTCAATGATCCCTGCTAAAGAATTTAGGACGCCCGTCTGCTCCATGCCGCCGACCACAACAAAAAGACCAATGAAGAATAGCAGCGTCTTATAGTCAAGCTTCTTAATCATGCTGAGCGCCTCACCGCCGGATGCCAGCAGCGAAAAAGCACCGATAAATACGCCAATCGTCGCAACTGTCAGTCCCGTCTGTGCATGCGTCACCAGCATCACGATCGCCGCCGCAAAGATCACCACGCTGACCGCAAACCGTTTCCGATCCGCGATCGCCTCCTGTGGGGACGGATATGTAACCGCTTCGTCATGCTTTTCACTCGCCTTTAATTCTTTCCTAAAGGAAAAATAGAAAAACAGCACGACAAAAATCAGCGAAACACCCGCCATCATACCTGTATTTAAAATAAAATCTTTAAATGAATATCCGAGCGAGGTTCCAATGATGATATTCGGCGGATCGCCGCACATCGTCGCAGAGCCGCCCAGATTCGAACAGAAGATCTCTGAAATGATCATCGGAATCGGATCAAAATGCAGAAGATGCGCCAGCTCTACCGTGACCGCTGCCAAAAAAAGAATAACGGTAATACTGTCGATAAACATCGCCAAGAACGCCGACATCAGCATAAATGAAATAAAAATCGGGATCGTCTTATAATGTACCGCCTTGGCGATTGTCAGGCACAGCCACCGGAAAAATCCCGCGCGCTCCATGCCCTCCACCATCAGCATCATACCGGCAATAAAAAGAATCGTCGCCCAGTTGATGCCGCTCGAGGACTCTGCCGCCGCCTCGGTCTGAAACCAGAAGTTCGGAATCATGAAGCTGTGCAGGCTCAGTGTCTCCGCCGCTGCCGCCTCACTGTGCATACAGACGCCAAACACCAGCACCAGCGTCAGAAGCCCGCATCCGAGCGATACGATATGCCTCTCAATGTGATCCCAGATGATAAGTCCAAACATTACAATAAAAATAATCACAGCCAAAATTTGTGCTGCCATCTTTGTGCCCCTCCTTTGTCAGTCCTTTTTCTGCCATCCTCCATACTGGCTTAGACCCCCTTGCAGTCTCTTCTCAGACCGCCTCCTCCCCTAGATTGTTAAAAAATAGGCAGTCATGAGATACCATCTCTATCTTACTACTTATTTCACAATATGCAAGTATACTTTTTGTTATTTTTTTTATTTCATCAGAAATAACTGCCAGCTTGTCCTTCAGCACTCTTTTCATGTATATGTTTTCATTCTACCATCGTTCTGTTTGCAAACATTCTCTTTATTTTTCTCTGTTTTTAAATGTAAAAGAGACAGACCGCATATTCCGTGCAATCTGCCTCTTCTCACATCTATTTTACAATTCTGTCTCCATCTTCCCTGACGGATTTTCATCAAAATTGTTTCTTAAAAATTTTACAGAAGCACCCCGTCTTCCCCGACCTGCTTGCCGTCCGGCGTCGTCGTATTAACTAACATCGCGCCGTTTACATCCAGATAATACCATTTTCCATTCCAGAACACCCAGGTATTCGTCTTGCAATATGCATTTTCATCGAAGAAATACCACACACCGCCGATCTGCTGCCAGTTATTGGTCACATAGCTTCCATCGGAATTGCGGTACTTATAGCCAAGCGCATCCTGTTCCCACGCACCGGATGCCGGACCGCTGCCTGCTTCCTTGAAGACAAGCGTCTTCTGAATTTCCTGCGCCTGCTCCGCCGTGATTGTGAAGGAATCCGATGTCTGCCATTCGCCGTGCCGTGAATCGCTGTAAACCGCGCGCACATCAAACGTGTAGGTTCCCGCCTGCGTAAGATAACGTCCAAGATTGTATTTCGTTTCTTTTCCCGGTTTTACCGTACTTAAAAATTTCTCATCCCGGTAAACGCGCAGCTCATAGTATTTCGCATCCTCACTGCTGTTCCACTCTGCAACGCCATCCATCTGATCCCACTCTGCCTCATCAACATCCAGGCTGTAATCACTGGAGGTTCCTTTTAAAGCTTTCAGGGTGATCACGACCCGGAGTTCCTCATCGCCCTTGCGCTTGATGGAAGTAACCGTCGCACTGTCACCGCTCAGGGTTACATTCTTTTTCGCATAACCGGATTTAAAATAATAATCATCGTCCGCCTCCAGAGTAACCTCCAGCTTTGGCTTATCCTTGTCCACCCATTTACCGGACGGCTCGTTGATCACATCAACATTGGAAATATCGCAGTCACCGAAATCGAGCGAAACATCCACATCTGAACTCTCATCACCGACATGGATCGAGGACGAAACATTTAAACCGATCGAGCCAACCGGGCTGCGGTCCTCCGTATCCTTCGACGCAAATGCCTGAAATGGGATCGCCGCCAGAAGCGCGGCGGCTGTGACGGTCAAAAGTAAATATTTTCCCTTTTTCATATGTAAAACCTCCTAACGTGATATTTATAAAACATTATCCCTCTTTTTTCTTCTTCTCTATATTAACAAAAAATAGCGGTATTGTACACCTTTTTGCATACAACACCGCCATCTATACATTATCTCAGTTACTGTACACGCATACGTGAACAGTAACTATCTCACAGCACATTTTATTTCAAACACATTCAAATATACCGCCCACAAACAGCACCTCTGCCTGAACAGCCATTTTACTTCTCTAACTTTCTCTCCGGGAACGGATCATCCACCGCTCTTACCGTATGGAAATCGCCGCGCTCTGCCCGCGCCATCTGAAGGAGAACCGAACCGATACCTGCCGCACCGTCGAGGAAACCAATCGGCGTGCTCAGGCGTTCCGGTGCTACGCGATCAAGCGCAAATTTCCAGCTTGCCTGTCCGCCGTCCGCACCATCTTCGAAGACCGCCGTATCCATCAGCACCTTTGCACAGCGTCTCGCATACTCCAGATCATGCTCTTCGCCAAATGCCGCCCAGAGCCCCAGGTACATATTTAAGAGACCTGCGGTTCCGCAGCAGATATTTTCCGTATTCCAGTATCCAGCCGAACGTTTCTCCGGTGCACCGGTCGCCTCAAGTCCTTTGACAAGCTCCTCGATCTCATGGCGGTATTTCGCATCGCCGCTGAATTTGTACAGCTCATAGTAGAAACGGTTGGTTCCTGCCGGTCCGTGGCAGTAGCCCAGATAAAAGAGATCCGGACGATCCGGGAGCGCATGCGGAAGCAATTTTCCAGGACGCATCTTGACTGCCACCGTGTCCATATACTCCGGCACGCCCTTGACCGCATCCAGAAATTCCTTCTTTCCGCTGACTTCGTAAAGCTTCAGCATCAGGAATCCGATTCCGCCGGTTCCCATCGGGAAATTCGGGTCGATATAATCTTTTCCAGCGCCAAAGTAGGTCGGATCGACGCCCGTGTAACAGATCATTCCATTTCCCATATCGCGTCCTCTTGTCAGAAAATAGCGTCCTGCTTTGACCGCAAACTCCTTCCAGTCCTCGCGTCCCAATTTCTCAGCCGCATTTAAGATAACGAGAATGGTTCCCGCGGTTCCGACGATGCCCGGATATGTGGACCAGTAATAGCCCTCGCCTTCTTTGACCGGGATTGCATCCCGAACCGCCTGGTCGAGAATCTCCTCTACCAGCGCGCGGTAATGTTCGTCCTTCGTTACAAGATACATCTGAAGCAAGGCAAACGAGGCGCCGCCCCATCCGGTTGAAAATGCATACGGGGAGAAATTGCGTTTCAGTTCGCGTCTCTTTCTCCAACGGTATTCCAGATAACAGCCCGCTTCTCTCGCCTCATCCAGATATGCCGCATCCTGCGTATCTTCATACAGAGACAGAAGAAAACAGATAATGCCCGAAGCACCTGCGTACACGCATATTTCGTCATAATAGCTCGGTTTTCCCGCCGCCGCATCTGCAAGCGTCCAGTAGATGCCTTCCTCATCCGTTCTCTTTCTTGTGTTGATAAAATTCATGGCTGCCTTCGCAGCATCTAAATATTTTTCTGCTGTTCCCACGTATTTGAACCTCTCTTCTATAGCAAGCATGCTATATACCTGATTTTCCCATATACAATCGGCCTCAATGCAGGTGATATAGCACAGTTGTTCTTTTTCTCACACAGACTCTATTATAAATTCTTTTTTATCGTCTGTCATGTATGTACGCCAAAAATCTATTCTTTTTTATTTCCCAGAATTGCCGTCTTCAATCACGATTCCATCTGCCGCCAGCTCTTCGTCTGTCTCATGCTTCATTCCCCATCCAGAGAGAATTGCAAACCAGAAAACCAGCGTCAGCGCCATGCTGTGGAAGTTGTAGCCGACAAAAGATACCGCGTTATAGCCCTCGGACACAACGCCGCTGGCAACCGCGATTGCCGCCAGGTTCAGGCACCCCGGGTTTGTCGGAACCAGATAGCCGACGCCACATCCAAGACCATCCAGGAAGTTAGCCGCACGGGCGCGGTCAATCTTGAATGGGCGGAGCAGCTTGCGGATGATCGGGCCACAGAAAGAAATGGCGGAAGTACCGCTGCTGATGACGATACCCATGACGCTGACCATCGCACCGGCTGCAATTTCTGCCGACTTCTCAGATTTCGCATATTTACGCATCCATACAAGAATCGCATCCAGCACACCCGCCTCGCTGATCAGGCTGACCATAACGAAGATAAACAGGATGAAAATGATGGAACTTAACATACCGTCAAACGCATTCGCAATCAGACCATCTTTCGCAACCAGCTCTGCCGGTGTCAGATAACCAAATGCAAAGAGTAAAACAAAACCAGCCATCTCACTGACTAACAGAGAGGTAAAGAGTCCGCTGCCACGCAGCATCAGCACAACCACCAGAACCGGGATAATCAGAAATACGATGCTGGAAGCGTAGGTTGCGTCAACCGCCGCCATCTCAGCAGAAACACCATTTCCAGCGTCCATAAAGCCAAATACCAGATAGCCAACCACAGAAATAGCACCTGCGATCAGTGCATATTTAAAACGGGAACGGACAACCTTCATGACATCGACCTCCTGGGACAGAGAGGATGCAATCGTCGTGTCCGAGATCGGTGCGAGGTTATCACCGAAACAGCTGCCTGCCAGAATCGCACCGCAGATCAGGTTGACATTACAGCCCATTCCGACGGAAAGCGGAATCAGAAGAGGTCCGGCTGTATTTAACGCACCCGCCGCACTGCCGGTTGCACTGGAAAGCACCACACAGATAAAGAAACAGATGATCGGCATCAGTGCCGGTGACATGTTGATCTTTGTCATTACATATAAAAGCGCTTCGATCAGATGCGATGCTGTCAGAATCTTCGACATCACGCCCGCAAATAAGAAACAGGCGATCATAAATGCAAAAATATTGTCGCGCACGCCGTCGATCAGCGCTTTCTGAAATGCTTTCTTATCCTTATATACAAGAAATCCAGCCAAAACAGCAAAATAACCAGCCGACCAGAAATTTTTGGTAGAACGCATTCCAAAGGCAACCATGAAGATCATCGTTCCCATCATGATAATCAGCGGGAGAACTGCTCCTGCCATTCCTCCATACGTTTCCGCATACTTTTTCGTTTCGTTTGTCATAACTCCTCCGTCTGTTTTCATTTCATTTTCTTTGTGGGAGTAATGTGTTAAATCCATCTTTCCGACTGTTTTAGTAGGTTTGTATGATAAAAAAAATAAAACCATTCCGCTAAAAACAACTTGCAACGTATTTAAATAAGAAAATGAAAGATATTTTACAACTACAAAAGTAATCAAAGTGCTCTTGCGTCCTTACCCCTAATGCATATTATGTAAGTAGGATATTGACTTGTACATAAGGGTTAGGTCTTTACGACCTAACCCCTGATATTAAAGTATTGAATTAGTCTTCTACTTTAACGATTTCTTTCTTGTTGTAGCTTCCGCAAGCTTTGCACACTCTGTGAGGCATCATCAGAGCACCGCACTTGCTGCACTTTACTAAGTTCGGAGCACTCATTTTCCAGTTAGCTCTGCGGCTGTCTCTTCTTGCTTTGGAAGATTTGTTCTTAGGACAGATAGACATGGTTACACCTCCTTAAATTCATTGAATATCTCCTGGATAACCGACATCCTTGGATCGAGCGACCTAGTGTCACAGGTACAAGTCCGAAGATTAAGATTTGTACCACATCTATTGCAAATCCCCTTGCAGTCTTCTCTGCACAGGACTTTCATAGGCAAGCTCAGTAGCAGTTCGTTGCAAACCAACTGGTCTACATCCAGATTGTACCCCTTCATAAAGGGTTCATCATCTAAACTCTCCTCCTGACCGTCCTGCACCTCAAACTCTCGTCCAAAATCCAGTTCGCAGTCGAAAGATACTGGCTCCAGACAACGCGCACAGTGACCTCCCACCGTCAGCGTCGCATGACCACTCATCGTATACTTATGCCGTGTCTTAGCCGTCAGTTCCAGTTCAAAAGGCTCAGCCTTCTCAATCTGAAACGTCTCTCCGTCAAAATTAACAGAGTCCAGCGCAGTCTCGACTGTATAGACTTTCTTTCTACCCTCGCAGTTAAAAAGTTCCGATAAATGAATCAGCATACTAATCTCCTAATACGCACTTTGATATTATACAAAGGTCGAGCGCGTTTGTCAATGATTAATTTTACATATTTTTGCAAATTTTAATTCATATTTAATTATTTTACCAGTGCAAGAGTCTCGCGGGCGATAGCCAGCTCTTCGTTGGTCGGAACCAGGAGAACCTGAACCTTGGAGTCGTCAGCAGAGATGATTCTCTCCTCACCTCTTACGTTGTTCTTCTCCTCATCCAGTTTAACGCCTAAGTAGGTCAGGCTGCTGCAAACATCTTTTCTCATCTTGATGTTGTTCTCACCGATACCAGCGGTAAATGCGATTGCATCTACACCGTTCATAGCTGCTGCGTATGCACCGATATATTTGATTACGCGGTAGTCGAATACGTCCAGGGCCAGCTGTGCTCTCTTGTTGCCAGTCTCAGCTGCTGCTTCCAGATCACGACCATCGCTGGATACGCCGGAGATACCGAGCATACCGGATTTCTTATTCAGGACTTCGTTCATCTCATCCAGGGACAGACCTTCTTTTTTACCTACGAAATCGATGATAGCCGGATCGAGGTCACCAGAACGTGTACCCATAACCAGACCTTCCAGTGGAGTCAGACCCATGCTGGTGTCTACAGATTTGCCGCAGTTTACAGCGGAGATGCTGGCGCCGTTACCCAGGTGGCAAACGATGATCTTCATCTGATCATACGGTTTTCCAACGATCTCAGCGGTTCTCTTAGATACGTAGCTGTGGGAAGTACCATGGAAGCCGTAACGTCTAACTTTGTATTTCTCATAGTATTCATACGGAATACCGTAGGTGTAAGCAACATCCGGCATGGTCTGATGAAAAGCGGTATCAAATACAGCTACCATCGGTACGCCTGGCATAAGTTCCTGGCAGGCACGGATACCGATCAGGTTTGCCGGGTTGTGAAGCGGTGCCAGATCGTTGCACTCTTCGATCGCTTTCATGGACTCGTCGTTGATTAAGCAGGAAGAAGTAAATTTCTCGCCGCCGTGTACGACACGATGTCCAACTGCACCTACCTCAGACAGGCTCTTGATAACGCCGCTCTTCTCGTTAGTCAGGGCTGCCAGAACTGCGTTGATAGCCTCTGTATGGGTCGGCATAGCGATCTCAGATTTCTCTTTTTCGCCGCCCTCCGGCTGGTAAGTCAGCATACCGTCGATGCCGATTCTCTCGCAAAGACCCTTAGCCAGAACGCCCTCTGTCTCAGAGTTGATTAACTGATACTTTAAGGAAGAACTTCCGCAGTTAATAACTAAAATATTCATGGTAATAGATTCCTTTCTTTATAACATCACAATTCAGCCGCAGGTATTCTCTCTATATGCGGTTCACACGGAAGCATCTGCAAAAACGTCTGCACTGCCCTGTTGTGAACTGCAGGATTATGTATGAATACCGGGCTGAACTGTAATTATCACTTTTAATTCTTAATTAAACGGATTTAAGATTCTCTGACGCGGTGCCAGTTCTCCATCCATTTGATTCCAATTGGTATTAATTATGCCTGCTGAGCCTGTACAGCTGTGATAGCTACTACGCCTACGATATCGTCTGCGAAGCATCCTCTGGACAGATCGTTTACCGGCATGGACAGACCCTGAAGAACCGGGCCATAAGCGCCAGCTTTTGCAAGTCTCTGAACCAGTTTGTAACCAATGTTGCCTGCTTCCAGGGACGGGAATACTAAGGTGTTAGCATGTCCAGCTACGGTGCTGCCCGGTGCCTTAGCCTCGCCTACAGACGGAACCAGTGCTGCATCAAGCTGAAGCTCGCCATCCAATTTCAGTTCCGGGAACTTCTCATGAGCAATCTTAACTGCATCTGCTACCTTGGTAACATCATCATGTTTAGCGGAACCCATAGAAGAATAGGACAGCATAGCTACCTTCGGCTCTGCGCCAACCAGCATCTTGAAGCTCTCTGCGGACAGACCAGCGATCTCAGCCAGCTTGTTGGAATCGAAGTCAGTGTTTACTGCACAGTCAGCGAATACGAACAGACCGTTCTCACCGAACTCGCAATCCGGAACTTCCATCAGGAAGAAGCCAGATACAGAGCTGATACCCGGTTTGGTCTTCAGAAGCTGCAGAGCCGGACGAATGGTGTTGCCGGTAGAATGGCATGCACCAGATACAGCGCCGTCAGCATCGCCGCACTTGCACATCAGGCAAGCATAGTACATATAGTCTTTCTCCATCTGCTCTTTTGCGACTTCCGGAGTAACACCTTTTTTGCCTCTTAATTCAACGAACTTGTCGATGTATTTCTGCTTATTCGGATCATTGTACGGGTCAACGATGGTGGCACCGGAAATGTCGAAGCCTTTGCCGTTTTTCTCAATCTCTTCCGGAGTACCGATGATGATCAGATTTGCGATACCCTCTTTCAGAATTTTCTCAGCTGCCTCGTATGTTCTCTTGTCCATTGACTCTGGAAGAACGATGGTTTTCTTGTCTGCTTTTGCTCTTTCCTTAATCTTGTCAATAAATGCCATGGTTATAAAACCCCTTTCATAAGTGTGTGTCTATTACTGCTAACATTATATACCAGTTGTTTATTGTATACAAGAGCGATTTTCAAATTTTGATTAATTAAATTTTTAACAAGATGCACTATAATTTTCCCTTTACGCTCCCGCACTTCCACTATATAATGTAAATGAAGCAGAAAATGGCTGCTATTTTTTACAGATTTTTCTGCCGCAACAGCAACAGTCTTTTATTCTTACTTTTATTATAAAAGGCTGCTACAAAATTCCTCGCAAAAATGCAAAAAACAGGATTGAAATTTATGAAAATCGTTGGTTTAATTACCGAATATAACCCGTTCCATGCCGGACATCTGTATCATATGCAGCAGGCAAGGGAACTGACCGGCGCGGACTACTGTGTCGTCCTGATGAGCGGCAGCTTCGTCCAGCGCGGCGAACCCGCCATCTTTGATAAATATCTCCGCACGAAAACCGCCCTTCTCGCCGGTGCTGACCTGGTACTTGAGATACCGGCCGCCTTCTCCACCGCCTCGGCGCATGAATTTGCCGCCTATGGGGTTGCGCTTCTGTCGGCGATCGGTGTGGATGCCGTTGTGTTCGGCAGTGAATGCGGGCAGATTGAAATCCTTAAGCAGGCTGCTTATGCGCTGAATCATGAATCGGCGGAATTTCAGGAACGGCTGCGGAAAGGGTTGAAGGCGGGACTGACTTATCCGCAGGCACGGGCGAAGGCGCTGGAAATGGAGGATACATGGGCTTCGGTTCTGACTTCTCCGAACAATATTCTCGGGATTGAATATCTGCGGGCGGCGGAAGATCTGCATAGTCCGATGGAATTTTATACGATTTCGCGGAAGGGAAGCGGATATCATGAAGATACACTGGCAGATGCTAACTTTCCATCGGCTTCGGCAATTCGCGGGATAATTCGAAACTCACTTTCAAAAGACAAAGATTTGCTCGATATTCTGGCATCTCACTTGCCAGCCGTAACACATCCCGCATATACAGGTGCGGTTCCAGTTTTTGTGGATGATTTTTCAGAGCTTTTGAATGCTGCTGTTTTACAGATGCAGGCGACATTCTCTATCGCAGATCTCTCCCCGGAGCTTGCCGCCCGTCTTGCAAAACCACCTTACTTTCCTCTCTCTTTTGAAGAACGGATTCAGGCGTTAAAGACGCGCCAGCTTACCTACACGCGTGTCAGCCGGGCGCTTCTGCATCTGGTACTCGGTATGCGCGAGGAAGATATTTCCCGGTGGAAGGACGAGGGCTATGCACTCTATGCACGGATTCTCGGTTTTCGCAGGCAGAGCAGCCCTCTGCTCTCCTGTCTGCATAAAAAAAGCAGCATCCCCCTCATCACTAAAATGGCAGATGCCGCCCAGAACCTCTCCCCGTCGGCGCTCGCGCTGCTGGAGCAGGAGGTGTACGCCTCGCATTTATACCAGACGGTGCGGATGAAGCGCAGCGGCGTATTTCAAAATGAATATATAGAAGGACTGGTTTTTGTATAAAAATGAACCAATTTTCAAGTCGAACGTCCGTGAGACTTGGCGCGTGATTCTGGTCAGCGAAGCTGACATATTCCATACAGAATCACTGCGCATCCCCGCGGAGCGTTTATCTCAGTCGGAGACCCACCTCCCACTGAGACAAATTTGCTATTACTCGCCACCTAAAGAGGTGGGAGTCTTCTCGACTGAGATAAAACTTACAAATGGAGGAAACCACAGTGAATAGAAAATCACCTATTATCATCGGAATTGCCAGAGGAACTGGTTCAGGAAAATCCACTTTTACAAACCGTCTGAAAGACGCATTTGGTGATCAGGTGACCGTGCTTTACCACGACAACTACTACCGCGCCCACGACGATATGCCATTTGAACAGCGCAAAAAGCTGAACTACGACCACCCGGATGCATTTGAGACGGAGCTGCTTCTTGAGCATCTCAACAAACTGAAAAACTGGGAGGCAATCGACTGTCCAACCTACAACTACGCCAACCACAACCGCGCCGAAGCGACCATTCACATCGAGCCGCGCCCGGTTATCCTGTTGGAGGGCATTCTCGTTCTCTATGACGAAGCACTCCGCAATCTGCTCGACATCCGCATTTTCGTCGATGCCGACGCCGACGAGCGCATCCTCCGCCGAATCTTACGTGACACGAAAGAGCGCGGACGCGATATCGAAAACATCATCGATCAGTACCTGACCACCGTCAAACCGATGCATGCCCTCTTTGTAGAACCGACCCGCGCCTATGCGGATGTGGTTACCAACAGCGGGCGGAATGAGGTTGCATTCTCGCTGGTGCGCGGGGAGATTGCACGGCTGCTGGATGAGGCGAAGGCGGGAGAATAATATTTCAAAATATTGGGATCATCGAGGTCACAAATGAGGTCATCGAGGTCATGATTTGATTTCTGACCTCAATGACCTCATTCTGACCTCGATTTACACACCAAAAAGCAGCGGTATCACACTGTCAGCGCTCCATTCTTTTTTGAATGTTTCGCTGCTGCCGATACCGCCGCTTTTTCCTATATACTTTTTCTATGATATCTGCTCTAACATAACATTTTGTTTAATTCATCATCACACAGCTCTGCTCGATCTCAATTTGGCTCTCCGCAATCACACCCTGAAACCGTTCATATTCCGCCGGTTCCATCCGCCAGGCAATTCCACAGCCTGCTGAGAGTTCGCGTGGGACAGGCACCAGGCGCCCTCTGATTCCCTGTTCCCGGCAGAATGCCTCCATCTCCATCGCCGCAGCCGTCGTGTGAAAGGTAAAAATCCGATATTCCCGTTTCTGCCTCATCATTTCCACCTATTTAATATTCCAGAGCAGCATCACGCTTCAAAGGTAATGGTGAAACAGCCGTTTTCCAGCACCTCGGTGTGCCCCTCTTTTCCATGATACTCCAACGTGCGCTCAATATTCGTCCGGGTGTGTGCCTCATCGCCAAGCACACGGATCTGTTTTCCCGGATGTTCATCCATCGCATCCATCACCATCAAAACCGGTTCCGGACAGGAGAGTCCCCGCACATCTACCTCAACAAAATCTGACATTTTCCGTTTCCTCTTTTCTTTATTTCTTTCTACGTTTCATATTTGCCGCTGCAATCACGAATAACAGGGCAATACATACAATTACGGCAATTTTGCCCGGCATCGCCGGACCACCCAAAACGGCTGCCTCTGTCTCGGTTGCCGCTTTTGCTGCCGCACCAACCAGGTTAAAATTGTGTGCAAGTGCCGCCCCTAACAGCATTCCCAGAAAGGTTACCGCACTGTCCGAGGAGCCCTGCCCTGCTAGAATGATCTGACGCAGCGGGCATCCGCCAGCCAGAACGGCTGCAAATCCAACGGCATACATACCCAGAATATTCCAGAGATGCTGGGAGTGCGCGATCGGCTGACCGGAAAAGCTCAAATGGAAATTGCCAGTTGCAAGGTTAAAAATCAGCATGACTGCAAACAGTGCGCCGATAATGCTGAGCAGATCAAAGTTTTTCATCAGAATCACATCACGGATGCTGCCTGCAAAACACATACGGCTCTTCTGTGCCAATGCACCAATCAGGAGAGCCGCAACCAGGGAAATCAGAACCGGTGCGTGCTTGCTTCCCGGTCCTTCCGTGCTGGCTGCGTATACGCCTGTTACTGCTCCAATGATAAAAAGCGCCAGAAGGAGCACCGGAAGCACATATCCGCTTGATTTCTGCGTCTCATACGCTCTGCCCAGCGAAAATCCCTTTTTCAGGAAGAACGAACCAGTTGCAATACCGCCTGCAAATCCAACCAGCGCTACATACGCATTCAGGTCACCGGCTGCCATACGCAGAACCATACGCAGCGGACACCCTAAGAATACCAGCGCGCCGATTACCATGATCGCACCCAGAACAAAGCGGATCATCGGTGAAGAACCTGCCGTCGCCTTATACTCGTTCGTCGCCAGTGAGATCGCAAATGCTCCCACTGCAAATCCTACAATCTCCGGACGGAAATACTGAACCGGTGCTGCTGAGTGAAGTTTCAGCGCTCCCGCCGTATCACGCACGAAGCACGCAATACAGATCGCCATATTGGTCGGATTTCCAAAATACGCCAGCAATGCTGCCAGCACACCCACAAGCGCGCCTGCCACTGCCAGCTTCCATGTCTTGTCAAATACTTTCATACCTGCCTCCTTTTTTATTTCATGTACTCTTAAAGTTTTTCTCACACTCGTCATTGTGGGTGATTTCACGCACCACACTCGCATTTCATCAATACATATCATAAATTTGAGTGCATCTGGCAAAAAAATCATCTCACAAAATCAAACATGAAAAATTTCAAGCGCGTACATTTCATGGATCTATCCATACTTTCCGCAGACAAGTATAACATCCTGTATTTTTATGGTAAAATCGTTTATATTGATATTTGCTATAAACTTATTGATATTTTCAATAAATAAAGCTACACTCTTCTTTAGAGATTGTCTTCACCTGTCTACTATTCATTTTAATTTTGGATTTTATCATAGAATCATTAAAAATTGATTTTATCTATAGAAAGGATTTTAAATATATGGACATCCGCCAATTAGAAGCTTTCGTGTATACCGTCAAATATCAGAGTTTTTCGCTTGCCGCCCAGAAGCTGTACATCTCACAGCCGACTGTCAGCGCCCACATCCGCAGTCTGGAGGAGGAATTTCACACCCAGCTTTTAAAGCGCACCACCAAATCGCTCTCCCTGACTCCTGCCGGGACAAAATTATATTCCTATGCCACGGAGATTCTGACCCTGCAGCAGAAAGCAATCGTGGAACTCGCCAACGAGACGAAACCGCAGCTTCGGATCGGCGCATCCTCCGTTCCGTCCCTTTATTTTCTGCCGGAACTTTTAAGCGCTTATCACGCAGTTCATCCTGATATCCGTGTCTATGCCTCCTGCTCAGACAGCCTGGACGTTGTACATAAGGTGGATGACGGCATCTGCGACATCGGTCTGGTCGGAACTACTACCTCGGACACCTCCTGCGAATTTCTCCCCTTTGCCTCCGATGAGCTTGTGATCGCCGCCCCCGCCACGCCACATTATCAGGCTTACCAGACTATGCCATCACCGCTGGATGCCCTCTTAAAAGAACCGTTTCTGCTCCGGGAAGATAATTCCGGCACAAAGCAGGAAACCCTTCATTTCCTGAAAAATAAAGGGCTTTCACTCGATGATTTAAATGTTATTGCCGTGATGGACGATGCCGCCGCCCTCAAGCAGTGTATCATGCTGGGAATGGGCATCTCCATTCTCTCAAAAGCAACTGTACAGGCAGATGCACGGCAGGGGAAACTGCTTCTCTTTCCGCTTGGGGAAGCTGCCTTTCTCCGGAAACTCTATCTGGTGTATTCGCCGGTTAAGTATATGGCAGAGGAAGGCGGGGTGTTTTTGGAATTTGCGAAGAGGTTTTATCAGCTATAACTGTCCAGCATTATCAACCCCCATAAAAGTGCTTTCTAAATTTCCTACGCCTCTTCCCCCACCAACAACCCATACAACGTCGGCTTCACATGCAGTTTCTTCATCATCGCTTCCAGTGCCGCCCCGTCTGCTTTCTTGCCCTGGCAGATCGCACGGATCATGATATTTTTCGGTGTGTGTTCCATGTCGATGAATTCGAGAATCTGCGTCCGGTAGCCGGACATTTCGAGGAGCTGCCCACGGATTCCGTCGGTCAGAAGCGCCGACATACGTTCTTTCAGAAGGCCGTACTGTAAAACCGGCGACAGAAGGTCGTTCTGAATCTGCTTGTTAATCTCATGCTGACAGCATGGAACGGAAAGAATGACTTTTGCGCCCCATTTGACCGCTTTTGCCAGCGCATAATCGGTCGCTGTATCACAGGCGTGCAGCGTCACGACCATATCGACCTGATCGACGCCCTCATATCCGGCGATGTCGCCGTGCAGGAAGGTCAGGTTCTCAAATCCAAACTTCTTGCTCAGGCGGTTGCAGAGCGCAATGACATCTTTTTTCAAATCCAGACCGATGACACGGATCGAATATTTTTTCAGCACATGCAGATAGTAATACATCGCAAACGTCAGATATGATTTCCCGCATCCGAAATCAATGATCGTATTCGTCCGGTTCGGATCGAGATTCGGAAGTACATCCTCAATAAATTCCAGGAAACGGTTGATCTGGCGAAATTTGTCGTAGCGGGATTTCACAACTTTGCCTTCTGCCGTCATGACACCGAGATCTACCAGAAATGGGACTGGGACGCCTTCCTGAAGGACGTATTTTTTAGTACGGTTACGGGATAACGAAGCCAGACGTTCTGAAAACGCTGCGGCATCCATGCCAGCCGACAGTCCTGTTCCTGCATTTTTCTGCTGTTTCGCATTGCTCTGCAGTTTACCATTTCCCTGTATTTTAGCACTTCTCTGCATCTTTCCGTTTTCGTGACTTGACTGACTCTGACCCGATTTTTCGAGCGAATTTTCTTTCACATCTGCATGACTCTTCGCCGGCATCTGCTTTCCAGCTTTCTGCACATTACCTGCTGCCACCGATACCGTCCGATTCTCTGCCCTTTTAACCCCTACCTTCTTCTCTTTGATCGTCACTGTCCCCTTCTTACTGATCAGAATATTGACAATCCCGTGAAGCGACGCGATCTCCGCATTGCGGTAACGGTTTTCCAGTTCTCCGAGCAGGTACTCGGCGGTCTTTTCTGCGTTCTGATTTTTCTGAAATGCCTGTTTTTCCGTAAATTCTTCCGTCTGAAAAGCAAGCGCCCCCCGCAGAAGCAGAGGACGCACAGTTAATTTCAGATAGGATTCACGGGTTCTCGGGTTGCTGAAAATGATTCGCTCCAGATCGGCATCGAGATACCGCAGAAGCACCTCTCTCAGTTCCTGTGATTTATCCATATGAAACTCCTATTAGTTCTTAAAGCTGTGTACTGGTGCCGGGATACGTCCGGTACGTTTGACAAAGTTGTCGCAGGAGAAACGGTTGACCGGAATGATCGGCGCATAGCCAAGCAGACCGCCGAACTCTGCCGTATCGCCCACTGTTTTTCCGATGACCGGAATCAGGCGGACTGCCGTTGTCTTCTGGTTGATCATGCCGATTGCCGCCTCGTCCGCGATGATACCGGCGATCGTGGTCGCTTTCGTATCGCCTGGGATCGCAATCATATCAAGACCTACAGAGCAGACACAGGTCATTGCTTCCAGCTTCTCAATCGTAAGCGCACCCTCAGAAACTGCATCGATCATGCCCTGATCCTCGCTGACCGGAATAAACGCACCGCTGAGTCCGCCAACATAGGAGGACGCCATGATGCCGCCCTTCTTAACCTGATCATTTAACATTGCCAGCGCTGCTGTTGTACCCGGTGCACCACTGCGCTCTAAGCCGATCTCTTCCAGAATCTCCGCCACACTGTCTCCGACTGCCGGAGTCGGTGCCAGCGACAGATCAATGATGCCAAACGGAACGCCCAGACGTTTGGATGCCTCCTGTGCTACCAGCTGTCCAACACGGGTGATCTTGAACGCCGTCTTCTTGATCGTCTCACACAGCACCTCAAAGTTCTCGCCACGTACCTTTTCCAGAGCCGTCTTTACAACTCCCGGACCGCTGACGCCGACGTTGATGATCGCATCCGCCTCAGTCACGCCATGGAATGCACCTGCCATGAACGGGTTATCATCCGGCGCGTTGCAGAATACAACCAGCTTCGCACAGCCGAGGGAATCATTGTCCTTCGTTGCCTCTGCGGTTGCCACAACCATCTCGCCCATCAGACGGACCGCATCCATGTTAAGACCTGTCTTGGTAGAACCGACATTGATGGAGCTGCACACACGGTCGGTGCAGGCAAGTGCCTGCGGGATCGAGCGGATCAGAAGCTCTTCCGCCGGTGTCATTCCCTTGGAAACCAATGCGGAATAGCCTCCGATAAAGTTGACGCCCACTTCTTTCGCTGCCTTATCAAGTGTTTTCGCAATCTCTACAAAATCCTCGCTCTTATTGCAGGCACTTCCACCTACCAGCGCGATCGGAGTAACCGAGATACGTTTATTGACGATCGGAACACCAAATTCACGTCCGATGGCATCGCCGGTCGATACAAGATCTTTCGCATAAGTTGTAATCTTATTGTAGATCTTCTCATTCATCTTCGCCAGATCACTGTCCACACAGTCTAAGAGGCTGATACCCATCGTGATCGTCCGCACATCCAGTTTTTCATGCGCGATCATGTTATTAGTTTCCAGAACTTCCTGCATGTTAATCATTGGTTTTACGTCCTTTCTGAAAATATTTGCTTAGATTCTGTGCATACTGGTAAAAATCTCTTCTCTCTGACAGAGAATCTTTACGCCGATCTCCTGTCCCAGCTTGTCCAGCTCATGCGCCATATCATCAAAGGATGTCTTGGAACCGGAAATATCCACGATCATCATCATATCGAAAATTTCCTTCACAATCGTCTGTGTGATATCCAGGATATTAATATTGCTCTCTGCCAGGTAGGTACAGATGTTTGCCGCCATTCCCACATCGTTTTTTCCAATTACGCTGATAATAATTCTGCTCATAATCTCTCTTCTCCTTATTTTTATTATTTCATTCTTTTTTACTAAACTGTCACAATCTCCGAGACGGCATCCCGTCTGGCTACTGTAATCGGGAAATCGCTGGAATGGTAGGGCGTATCGCTCTCTGCTATCTCCAGCTTCACCGTCTCGTAGGCCAGCTCCTCATAGTTGTTTTCCTTGCTCAGATGGCCTAAAAAGATCTTTTTTAAATGGTCATGGAGGATCCGGTTTAAAAGACGTCCTGCGTTTTCGTTGGACAGATGGCCGTGATCCCCCAGGATCCTGCGTTTTAAAGGATAAGGATAAGGTCCTACCTGAAGCATCTGAATATCGTGGTTCGCCTCCAGAAGAACTGTATCCAGTCCCTTAAGATGTTCCACAATATAATCGTTATAAACCCCCATGTCCGTGGCTACCGCCGTACTCTTCTCTCCACACTCAAACCGATAAGCCACCGGTTCCGCCGCATCATGAGAAATAGCGAATGGTTCCACCTTCATATCCCCTATGAAAAAATCTTCATCGGCATGCACCACATGGTACAGTCCTTCGTCTATGGTTCCAAGACTGCTCATAGACTTCATCTGACGGATCGTGCCTTCCGTTGCATAGATCGGCACACCATATCTTCTGGCCAGAACACCCACTCCCTTAATATGATCTGAATGCTCATGGGTAATCAAAAGTCCCTGAATATCGCTTCCTTCCAGCTCCAGTTCCTTTAAACCCGCTTCAACCCGTTTCGCGCTGATGCCCGCATCCACCAGCAGATGGGTATTGTCACTTCCTGTATAAATACAGTTTCCGCTGCTTCCGCTGGCAATACTGCATAATCTCATCTATTCCTTCATCCTTCTGTCTATCTGTCGAAATGTCTCTTCCTCACTGCCGTTATTATCAATCATAAACAGACAGCGCTTCTGAAATTCTTCATGTGTTTTCTGGCTGTGGAAGATCTGATCTATCCTTTCGTCG
>ERZ772816.478-NODE-478-length-44560-cov-4.512324_pt1 | contig 44560 bp, 26 predicted proteins | sample MGYA00511359_ERZ772816 | MGnify/ENA primary metagenome ERZ772816 (study PRJEB29015, sample SAMEA2737710) | human gut metagenome | biome: human gut; feature: human-associated habitat; material: faeces | place: China | collected 2012 ...
ATAACAGCGACGCGACATTCAACAGCGACGTCTTACCACAACCCGACGGACCAGTAAGTGCAATCATGCAACCTCCGTCAAGTCTTCCATTCACATGCTGAAAAATCGTACGATTATCGATTGCATACGAAATGTCATTAAGTTCAATAGTCATCATTACCCCTTTTCGATTATTTAACAGCTCTGTTTACAACTTCCGTAAAGCATTTATTTGACGCAAGTAAGACGGAAATAATCTCAATAAACAGGCACAGAACTGAGATACCCGTCATAAAAATGCAAATATTATTCGAAAGTAATTTCTGTTGCCCTACAACAACATATGCAATTATGCATGAAATCACTAGCAAAACAGCCTGCGTCACACAATGTCCAGAAGAAAGACGAAGGTAATGCTCACCCAGCGTATGCCTGATGAATATTCTTCGCCTATTTTCATACGCCCAAAGATACGCACCTTCTACCGTACTTAAAACAACTTCAAGCAACACAATGATCAAATAAAATAGGTTAGTTTCACCAAGTTGCTTAAGAATACAGTATTGATAAAAAGCGTCATCAGAAACTCTATTTATAGAATTAATCGATGACAGTAATCCAGATTCCTCAGCTATGCTATTTACAAAATCAGCATCATTAAAAATGATATTAGACGTCGAAAGTGCAGGATAAACGAAACCATTGATATTGAGATCCTTGCTCACATCGTCCACTACGATGACCAATGGATTACGAGTCATTGAAAACATGCCATTTTGAGCACCGTATTCAAGCGCAGGAAAAAGCCCTTCGCCCTTCCATTCATACAGGCAATCCTCCATCGCAATCCCAGAATGCTCATTCAACCATATTCCGTCATACCCCCTCAGACCACTCAACACCGAAGCAGGAATGTGCGACGAATCAATTTTCTTTAAATCATTTCCAGAAACATTCATCAAATTCAGGAAAGATTTATTCGTTATAATGACATCGTCATAAGGAGACAGTTGTTTCGATATATCATTCGCAGTCGGATTTGCCCCCTCAACCAAAGCCGGAGCAATGGAATACGACAAATACAACCCGCCCCGCGCATCCGCCAAACTGAAAAAATCATTAAAAGCCTGCGCGACTTCAGAAGATGAGGTCGTTGGATCCGCAAATGTTTTCACCGACACAACCTGTTGCACTCCCTCCCATCGTTTCACGGAACGAAACTGCCGAGAAGCCGATTCAAATGAAGACAAGGCCATGGCACCGGAAACCAATGCAAGAACAATGCACACAAGTTTCAAGAAAACCTGTCCGAACAAAAGCCTTTTAGATAGATTCCGCCTCAGGGAAATATTTCGAACCGAAGGCATGGTGATAATAGAAAAAACAGCAACAACCACCAAGAACAATATTAGGAATAAAATAACGGAAGCCAGATAAGCTTCAAGATAATCAAATACAGAATTAACCGAATTAAGCACCAAAGACAATGCTATCGAAATCACGATTCCAATAACATATGGAATCATCCACACACGCAGAAAATCACTGGTATCACGATAAACTATATTTTTGTTTTGGCAGCCATTAAGCACAAGAATGGAATGCAGACGCTCACGGTTCCCTATCCATGACCAGCATGTCGCGCACACGACAACAAACAGCAAGGCAATGCCGAATCCACCCGACCGATTATTCGCAAGTAATCCAAGAACATCAATATTTGACACCCTCGATCCACTGTTAACAACAGAACCACCGTACTGTTCAATAATCTTTACAGCAGATTGTGCGGCTTTGGAATCCGTAAACGAGTATGTTCCAGAAAGACTCGCTTCCGAAAGGTCAGATAAGGGAATCAGCTTGATCTCGCTACGCCCCGAGTAATTGCTCCTTTTCAGCTCGTCCGTGGCACTATTGTGATCCCCAAAATAAAATAACTTCACTTTGTCGTGAGATATGGATTCCACTTTAGATAAAACACCAAAAGATCCTTTATCATACGTCAAATCTTCTATCGCTGAAATAACTTCATTTTTATCAGCAGACAATGAAGAAAAATTCACAGAGATAAATGTTCTCGTCCCAACCGGATACGTCATCTCCAATGATTGCAACGTCGAAGCAGTAATAAATGAAGACAACATGGCAATAACCAAGCTAAGAGTCGCCAGAATCTTTTTTCCCATAACCCATCAAACCAACTACTAGAAGATAGCAATACGGGTGCTTATTCACCTACAACAGCGAATAAGCACCCACAAAAACACAAACAACAATTAGCAAATACGGTAGTAATACCGGGCCGAGGAATCATATACCCATAGTTGCGCATAAGACCATTGTCCCGCCGCAGTATCGATCGACACACTCTTGTTCGTGTTCGTATACACAGATGACCCATGGCACTTGCTCGCATGCCAATAATTAGACCACATCTTCACCGGGTTGGCACCGTACTGCCATGTGCCACCTTCATTAGGAAAAGCTTCATATGCCGGAGAAGCACTGTCAGATACCGAAACCTCGCTCCACTGTCCGCTGCAGGATTCAATACCTGAACCAGCAGGCTCAGAGGCAAAAGCACCTGCCGGCACGCCGACAAACAGAGCCGAAGTTAACGCAGCTGCACCAATAATTCCGACCATTTTTTTTGACATGGTCACCTCCAATCACTCTGTTTCATCGCCGACTCTGGCGATGATCTCCACGGTAGCGATCCTCAGCTGTTTACAGAAACGCTTGTCAAGGAAAACTTGACATTAAAGCTCCATATACCCCCATCGATGGTATTGTCTATCAGTGTGAACAAGGAGAAAATCATTGATATCGCAATCCTTGACAACGATGTCCTAGCGGCAAAAATGCTGTCACATTGGATAGATCAGATTTCCAGAGAGCATCATGTCACGTGGGTAGCGCACTCAGGCGCAGAGGCATTACACCACTGCCTATTCGACAATGAAATTCCCGATGTTCTCATTGCCGACATGGCATTGGGAGACATCAGCGGTGACATTGTTTGTCGAAAAATACGTCAGAAGACTTCCAGAATTGGCCTTCTCTGCATCACCGCATACGAAATAAAACGATATGAAGAAGATGCCATATCAGCAGGCGCCCAAGGAATACTAGCAAAAGAAAACCTCATCCAAGATCTGCCATCCGCAATCATTCAGGCAAGTCATGGGCTTCCGATTAACAATCAATTTCCTGACGCATTAACCGCACACCATTTGCTTAATAGCGAAACAGACAAAAGACCCCCTAAACTAAGCCGCAAAGAGCAAGAAGTCCTGCGTCTCTACGCACAAGACCATTCAACTGAACAAATTTCGGAGCTACTCCACATAAGTCAAAATACCGTTTACACATACATTCATCGTATCCTCAAGAAAATGGACGTCCATAACAGAAAAGAAGCGGTCATCCTATGCCGAAAATACGATTTAATATAGCTGAGACCTATAAACAATCATCTAGAACATACTTCAATTTTCTTCCGTTCATTATACGAATTCTTTATTTCTTATGTCTCGTCATATTTCTAATAGATGAAACAAGTTTAAATATCGACCATAATTACCTCAAATGGCATATTCTTTTCTGCTGTACAGAAATAATTATATTTCTCATTTTCACAAAATGGCAGATCACCGGCAGCTGGCTCATCATCCTCACATCATGGATCGGCCCCATTCTGCCATTCCAAACATCTGCAGCTCTCATTTTCAGTTGTCTGCTAGCAGTCACACTGCTCGGATACCACAATCTCATACAGGGAATCGGCGCCTCACTCGCCTATCTCATCACGCACACCGCCAGCACTTACATAGTGCAGTCAGCAATGAACACAACTGACTCCCTACTTATGCTGATGACATTGGGAGTCTTTTGCCTAGCGGGATCATTACTTCACTGGACTCAATTAAAAACCGAATCAAACAATCAACTCGCAAGATCCAAATATCAACAGCAAGTCGCAATTTCATTACACGATAAAACTTGCAATAATCTCACCTATGCAATTCGTTTTATAGATGAACGCATATATTCAAATTCTCAATTATCCCAAACAGATCTCACCGAGTTGCAGGATATTCTACGCGAAACACTTACACAAACACGTGCTACTATTTCACAACTCATCGATGATGATTATTCCAAAGACACGCAGCAGGCCGACAATTCTGACCAGTTCAAGCACCTCAACCAGATTATTTCTAGGGCTCAGCACAGATTAAAACAGCTACAATTCAGAGGAGAAATAATTAATACTCTTCAAGAACTGAATCATCTTCCCAAGAAAAACGCCGAATTGCTTTTCGCCGTCACCAATGAATTGTTTTCCGACATCATCAAACATGCCGACCCCGAGCAAGGCTACCTCGTCACTTTTGGAACCTCTGGCGGCAATATCACCATCGGTGCATGCGATGCACCGCGGAATGACCCCACACATATCACCACAGATAAGCCCACCACCATGGGATTGTTAAGATATAAGACAGTTTTAGAGGCTCAAGGAGGGTCAATTTCCATCCAGTCGACAGAGAACCTGTGGATGGCCGACATCACCATACCTTTAATTTCAACCTTCCCCATAGCCCCAGCAAAAAGAAAGTCCCATCTGAACACATGCAACGACAGCGCATACAATCCCACAGCACTCTTTGAACCAAAACACATCAATTAAAATCACGACCTTATTTGACCAGGTTCATTCCACTTCGGTGGAAAGCGGTATTGTGGTTACTGATAATGCAAACTGCCCAATCTCAAGGAGAAATGACATGGCAGAAACCTTCAACGTCGTGGTGGAAATTCCGCGCGGCTCCAAGAACAAGTACGAAGTGGACCACGAGACCGGCCGCGTGTTCCTGGACCGCACCCTGTTCACTTCCATGGGTTACCCGGATGACTATGGCTACATCGACGGCACTCTGGGCGAGGATGGCGATCCGCTCGACGCACTCGTCATGATCCCGAACTCCGTGTTCCCGGGCTGCGTGGTGGAATGCCGCGCCGTTGGCCTGTACCACATGGTCGACGAGGCTGGCGGAGATGACAAGGTGCTGTGCGTGCCGGCTGACGTACGTTTCGACGACATCAAGGATGTCGAAGACGTTTCCGAGTACCACAAGGCTGAAATCAAGCACTTCTTCGAGCAGTACAAGGCTCTGGAGCCGGGCAAGGAAGTGCTGCCGGGCGATTACTGGACCGGTGCCGCCAAGGCCGAGGAAGAAATCGTGGCCGCCCGCAAGCGCCTCGAAGAATCCGAGAAGTGATTTCCACGCCTTTCTAGATAGCTTTAGGTAGCAATCCAAGGAAAGCCCGTTGACGTACGCACTCGCACACGTCAACGGGCTTTTGCATACCTTCCAACATCCAGATTCCGCCAGTCACTGGAAGAATCCTCCCGCAAACCAGCCCCTCAGCGGGCAAAAACCTCCACTCACTGGAACAATCACCCCACTAACACGGCTTCCAGCGGGCAAATTCCCCCAGTCACTGGAAGAAAATGCCCGCAAATCAACTTCTCAGCGGGCAGATTCCTCCACCGATTGGAGGAAAACGGGCAAAACCATACCCTCCAAGTGTCCAGATTTCTCCAGCGAGTGGAAGAAACAGCCCGCAGACGGGATACACTCATGCTGCACGCGCATATTCGCCGGGGCCGCTATAGTGGAACACGTAATTCACGGCATGCGAACAGTATTCGCAGAATTCAAAGCCCGCTGGCTGGCGCGGCAGTTCTATGTCGGTACCCCTAGGCGTAGGCGGACGTGAGACTCCGTCGAGGCCCATCCCGTGGGAAACCGGCGGGATGAACCTATATACCAGCTATGTTGATTCAAACATTACTTATTGCCGTTTCCGTATCGATGGACACATTCGCCGTTTCCATCGGCAAAGGTCTCACCGTCAAAAAACTACGCGGCCTCGACGCGTTCAAAACCGCCCTCTGGTTCGGCGGATTTCAGGCGCTTTTCCCACTGCTCGGCTATTTCGCCGCCTCCACGTTCAGCAAATACGTGACCGCCGTCGACCATTGGATCATTTTCGGCCTGCTCGCCCTCATCGGCGGCAACATGGTGCGTGAAGCATTCGAAGAGGATGAAGAGAACGCCAAGGAAACCGCTGATTTCGATTGGAAGCACATGCTTCCGCTCGCCGTGGCCTGCAGCATCGACGCATTCGCCGTCGGCGTCAGTTTCGCATTCATGTCGTTGAACATTTGGATTTCAGTGATCATCATCGGCATCACCACCGGCCTGTTTTCCGCAGCCGGTCTGTATATCGGTCGCGCGTTCGGCTCGCGCTGGCAGAAGCCCGCACAGATCGCAGGTGGCGTCGTGCTTATTCTGATCGGCGTGAAAGTATTGCTGGAACATCTCGGATTCCTCGCATAATAATCGCAAATCAGATATACAAATAAATATACAAACTTACAGTAAAAGCCCGTAATTGCACATGATTATGGGCTTTTACATTACCGCTTGCCGCAAATACTTGCGATTATTTTCCTGCGATTTCGCGTTTTCTCGCGATTGCAGGAATCACACTATTAGAACATGACGGTCGCGTACGATGCGATACCGACCACAATTCCGGAAATCATAACCGGCAGCAGCGCAATGCCGATCCACGGATTCTTGGATTGCGGATCGGGATCGGCGTCACGATTCCACCAATACGAACACGCGTCAAGCGCGATAATCAGCAGCAACGCCACAATCACCGCAACAGCCCACGCCGTCGTCGAGCCATAATCGGTGGAAGCCGCGTTTTCGCCGGAACGAATCGGCAGCAGCGTCGATAGGAAGCACCAGCCCGCGCTGCCAATCATGGCAACGCCTTCCACAACATTGTGCGACAGCGAACGAATCAGATGCGTACGGTTCTCACGCGCCATCTGACGCCCGAACGAAACCACAATCAGCAGGATCAGCAGACCGCCGACGCCAGCGATCCAGCCTTCCTGCATCCAAAACGTGTCTTCGTCACCCAAACCGGCAGGGAAAATCGCACGTCCGAGCATCATCGTCGTGGCACACACCACGGAAAGCAAGCCCGCAATCACGGAAATCGCATGCCCCGCAACACCATCGCGGAACGGGTTGAACACGGCAAGCAGCGCAATCATCGCCACGGAAGCCACAACCGTGAACGACACGATTGCGGGCTCTTCCGCATTCCCATAGGAAATGCCGGGAATCAGAGCAAGCACAACCAGCACCACATATGCGGCGATTTGGACGGCAAACACCTTGCCGAACGAGGCTTTCTGAGCCGACTTGACGGCAACTTTTTCAGAGGCGGTCATTTCGTCCCCTTTTCATGATTTTCCATAATGTGGTCATTACGTATGCGATACCATTAAATGTAGCCGCAAGTGTCCACATAGTTCAGATAAAATTAATGAAACGCCGACAACACACAACAAGAGTACAATCGCGGCAACGATACAAAACCAGTGCAAGAGACAAAGGGAGCTAACGTGACGGATCTGACGCTTATGACGTTCGCTAGCGACCCAGCTACCGTGCTTCCTTCTCTGGCGCTGCTTTCCCACCGCGTACGCGTGCTACCAATGGACGCGGCAAGTCTGGTGAAAATGCCGGAAAACACCATTCTTTTTCTGGATGCGCGAGATGATCTGGCCACGGCGAAAACATTGTGCCGCCTGATTCATGCATCCGGACTGTCCACGCCGATCGTGCTCGTCCTCACCGAGGGTGGCTTCACCGTGGTCAATTCGCAGTGGGGCATCGCCGACGTGGTGGTGGCGTCCGCTTCCCCAGCCGAAGTTGAGGGGCGTCTTCGCTTGGTATCCGAGCGCGGCAACTCGCCGGTCAATGCGGTTTCCGGTTCCGGAGAATCGGGCGTGCAGAACGAAGACGGCATGATCCACTCCGGCGACCTGGTGGTGGACACCAACGGCTATACGGCAAGTCTGCATGGGCATCCGATCGACTTGGCATACAAGGAGTTCGAGCTTCTCAAGTACCTCGTGCAGCATCCGGGGCGCGTGTTCACCCGCGCGCAGCTGCTGCAGGAAGTGTGGGGCTACGACTATTACGGCGGCACCCGCACCGTCGACGTGCATATCCGTCGTCTTCGCGCCAAGCTGGGCGGCGAATACGAGCATGTGATCGGTACCGTGCGCAATGTCGGCTATCGTTTTGATCCTCCGGAAGAAGAGGAAGGCGATGCGGCGGCCAAGGACGCCGCAGCCCACAACGCTTCGAGCGAAAACTGATTGTCGCACTATTCGCATTGCTGGCATTGCTGGCATTGCCTGCGATTTGCGATGCTTGCGATTGCCACGATACTTGCGATCTGACTGTCGGCTATCTCACTTTCGTACGCGCGATTGCATATTCATGCGACGGTAGACTGGTGCCATGCCCCGGGAATCGAAACAAGCGCGACTGTCACGCATGCATCAGGAATACGCCGTATTGTGCGAGGAGATTCCGCATCCGAAGTGCGCGCTGAATTTTTCAAACCCGTTTGAGCTGCTGGTGGCGACCGTGCTAAGCGCGCAAACCACCGACAAACGCGTGAATATGGTCACACCGGAATTATTCGGCGAATATCCGGGACCGGCCGCACTTGCGAGCGCCAATCCCGAACACGTGGAAAGCATCATTCATTCCATCGGATTTCATCATACGAAGGCAAAGAACATCATCGGACTTTCTTACGTATTGTGCGAACGGTTCGACGGCGAGGTGCCGCAAACCATGGATGCTTTGACAAGTCTGCCCGGGGTCGGGCGCAAAACCGCGAACGTGGTGCTTGGCAATGCTTTTGGCGTGCCGGGATTCCCTGTCGACACGCATGTGATCCGTGTGACCGGGCGGCTGCGCTGGCGTTCGGACTGGGCGAGCGGCTCCCCCGACCCCAAAGCCATCGAACGAGAGATCACCGCCTGCTTCCCGCCCGAAGAGTGGACGGACCTGTCTCACAGGCTGATATTGCATGGTCGTGCCATATGCCATGCGCGCAAGCCCGACTGCCTCAACTGCCCCCTTAACGACACCTGTCCGAGCGCATTCGCAGCGTAACGCGCATGCCCGCTGTAGCCTGTGCCAACTAGACTCAGCACCATGGAGGACACCATGGAAGAAGAAAACGGGCGGGAAGCCAAGCTGAAAGCCGAAATCACGCGATGGCTGATCTTTTTCGGCGTCGCCATCATGCTCAGCGTCATGACCTGGCTGGGCTGGTCGCTGACGAACCGCAAGAATCCGATCACCTCCTTCACCACGCTCGTTTCCGACTCCTCCGTGGCCATCGGCATTCAGGGCAGCGCGCCGGAATCGCTCGACATCCGCACCGAACAGGGCACCGCGCTGGAGCAGGCGCTGCTCGAAAACGTGTACGAAACCCTGGTGTCACGCAGCGAAACCAACAAACTGCAGCCGTCAATCGCGAAATCATGGCAGATTTCCGACGACGGACTGACCTACACGTTCACGCTCAACAGCAACATGACCTTCGCCAACGGACACAAGCTCGACTCGTCCGACGTGGTCTGGTCGCTGCAAAACGTCATCAACAACAATTACGTGGGATCCGACCAACTTGGTAGTCTCAAGGAAATCACCAATCCCGACGAAAAAACGGTGGTCATCACCCTCAATCAGCCGAATCCGTGCCTTCTGCGCGCGTTGAGCGGGCGTGCCGGCATTGTTTACGATGAGGAAAGCACGGCGAATTACAGCAAGAAAGCCGTGGGATCGGGACCGTTCACCGTGGAAGCCTCGTCGAAAACACAGATCGTGCTGCAGCGCAACGACTCGTATTGGGGCACCAAAGCCGCCGCATCGCAAATAACGCTGTATTACTACGCTTCCGAAGATTCGCTGGTCAGCGCCATGGAAGCCAAGAAAATCAGCATGGCATTGCCGTTGAGCGCGTCTGCCGCCGATGAGCTCAACCAGCAAAGCGGCATCAACTCCGACAGCGGCATCAGCTTCGACAAAGTGATGCTCGCCTTCAATAACGGCACCGAAAGCCCGTTCTCCGACGAGCAGATCCGCAAAATGACGAGATACGCCATCGACGCGCAGACCATCGCCAAAGACGCTCCGGACGCCTATTCGCCGCTCGGAGGCCCGATAAGCCCGCTGGAAGACGGGTATGAGGATCTGAGCGAACTGTTCCCCTACAATCTTGAGCAGGGCCAGCAGATGCGCAGCTATTTCGGCGCATACTATATCGCCGATATCGATCTGCTGGTGCCCAAGGAATATGAGCAGATCGGCAACACCGTGAAATCGGCGATCGAACAGCTCAATATCGGCGTCAATCTGGAAGTGCTCGATTCCGCGGCGCAAGTCACGGAACGCATGAACGCGGGCACCTACAATATCGCGCTCACCACCATGAGCGGCGAAAACGATGCGAGCGTATTCACCGACGGCCAGAGCGTGTTCCATTATGAGAACGGCGATGCGCAGCAGGCATATGCGGACGCGATGGCGGCCACCAATGATGACGATTATCAGGCACGCATGCGCACGTATGCACGCGCCGTCAGCGAAAACGCGGCAAGCGACTGGCTGTACACGCGCAAGAATTTCATGGCGGTAAGCGACCAATTGCAGGGATATCCGAAAAATCTGACCGACCGTCTGCTGCCGTTGAGCAGAGTGAAGTTGCAGTGATTTTCCCGCGATTGTCAATCAATCGCCGAACACTGCGGACAATCCGTGTGTTGCGCTGATTTTCTTGCGATTTCGGCATTCGGCTGCAGTTCCGTAAGTTGTCACATTCGCTTTCTAGACTAGCGTTTATGACTGAAAGCCAAGATAATACCATCAACGCGAACCTCACGCCGCTGCCCGACAAGGTCGGCGTGGACGGTCTCGAAGACAAGTGGCGCGAAGTCTGGGACGAAAGCGAAGTCTACAAGTTCCAGGGCACCCGCGACCGCAAGGCCGTGTATTCCATCGACACCCCGCCGCCCACCGTTTCCGGCCACCTGCACGTGGGCCACGTGTTCTCGTACACGCATACCGATGTGATCGCGCGATTCAAGCGCATGAACGGCTACGACGTGTTCTACCCGATGGGCTGGGACGACAACGGCCTGCCAACCGAACGCCGTGTGCAGAACTATTACGGCGTGCGTGTGGACACCTCCCTCAAGTACGATCCTGATTTCGTGCCGCCGTTCGAAGGCACCGATGGCAAGAAGATCGACGCCAAGGATCAGGTTCCGATCTCCCGTAAGAACTTCATCGAACTGTGCGAGAAGCTCACCGCCCAGGATGAGAAGCAGTTCGAGGCGCTGTGGCGTTCCCTCGGCCTGTCCATCGACTGGACGCAGACCTACCACACCATCGGCGAGCACCCGCAGCGCGTGGCCCAGAAGGCGTTCCTGCGCAATCTGGCCCGCGGCGAAGCGTATCAGAAAGACGCTCCGGGCCTGTGGGATGTGACCTTCCAGACCGCAGTGGCCCAGGCCGAGCTGGAATCCCGCGAATATCCGGGCTTCTACCACAAGGTGGCGTTCCGCTTCGAAGACGGCACTCCGATCTACATCGAAACCACCCGTCCGGAACTGCTGGCAGCCTGCGGCGCACTGATCGCGCACCCGGATGACGAGCGTTACAAGCCGTATTTCGGCCAGTACGTCTACTCCCCGCTGTTCCACGTGAAGGTGCCGATTCTGGCGCACAAGGCCGCGGAAATGGACAAGGGCGCAGGTATCGCCATGTGCTGTACGTTCGGTGACGTGACCGACGTTGAGTGGTGGCGTGATCTGAACCTGCCGCTGCGTTCCATCATCCAGCGCAACGGACGCATCGTGATGGACACCCCGGACTGGATCGAAGACGAGGAAGGCAAGCGCGTCTTCCAGGAAACCGCCGGCAAGACGACATTCTCCGCACGCAAGATCATCGTCGACGCGCTGCGCGAATCCGGCGATCTTGACGGCGAACCGACTCCAACCAAGCGTATGACGAACTTCTACGAGAAGGGTGACAAGCCGCTCGAAATCGTCACTTCCCGCCAGTGGTACCTCAAGAACGGCGGCACCGATCAGAAGCTGAACGCCGAACTGATCGAACGCGGTCGCGAACTGAACTTCCATCCTGATTTCATGCGCGTGCGTTACGAAAACTGGGTGAACGGCCTGAATGGCGATTGGCTGATCTCCCGTCAGCGCTTCTTCGGCGTGCCGTTCCCGCTGTGGTATCCGGTGAAGGAAGATGGCACCGCCGATTACGATCATCCGATCGTGCCGAGCGAGGACCGCTTGCCGATCGATCCGACCGACGATGTGCCGGAAGGCTACAGCGAGGACCAGCGCGACGTGCCCGGTGGCTTCACCGCCGAACCTGACATCATGGATACGTGGGCGACCTCGTCGCTCACCCCGCAGATCGTGACCCGCTGGGAAGAGCCAGGCGAAGAGAACCAGGCGATTTTCAACGCCACCTTCCCGATGGACCTGCGTCCGCAGGGTCAGGACATCATCCGCACCTGGCTGTTCTCCACCGTGGATCGCGCGCATCTCGAGAACAAGTGTCTGCCGTGGGCCAATGCCACCCTGTCTGGATGGATTCTTGATCCGGATCACAAGAAGATGTCGAAGTCCAAGGGCAACGTAGTTGTGCCAGACAAGCCGCTCAAGCAGTTCGGCGCCGACGCGGTGCGTTATTGGGCCGCTGCGGCACGTTTGGGCCTGGATGCCACCTACGACGAAGGCCAGATGAAGATCGGCCGCCGTTTGGCCATCAAGCTGCTCAACGCCACCAAGTTCGCACTGGCCATCGGCCGTGAGGATGAGAACCACCATGTGGGCGCTCCGGCAACCGCAAGCTGGAACCCTGCCGACGTGACCGAGCCGCTGGACCGCGCAGCCATGGCCAAGATGGCCCTCGTAGTGCGCGAAGCCACCGAAAGCCTCAACAACTACGAGCATTCCAAGGCTTTGGAAGTCATCGAAAACTACTTCTGGCAGTTCTGCGACGATTACATCGAGCTGGTCAAGAACCGCGCGTACGGCACCGCCGACGCCACCGGCCATGTGCCGAGCGAGAAGGCCGTGAAGTCCGCCCGCACCGCGCTGGGACTGGGCTTGGATGCCTTCGCACGCCTGCTGGCACCGTACCTGCCGTACGCCACCGAAGAAGTGTGGAGCTGGATGCATGAGGGCGAAGGCTCCGTGCACCACGCCGCATGGCCGAAGGCTGAAACGTACGATGCGGCCGCAGCAGCCGTCTCCCCGGAGCTGCTCACCCATGCCGGTGAAGCTCTGGCCGCGCTGCGTGGCATCAAGTCGAAGGCCAAGGTTTCGATGAAGACCCCGATCCTTTCCGTGCAGCTGGGCGTTTCCGATGAAGCGCGCAAATCCATCGAAAGCGCATTGGGCGATATCGCCGAAGCCGGTCGCGTGGTCGGACGCATCTCCTTCATGGGAGCGGCCGCCGCACTGAAGGCCGTCAAGGAAACCGCCGAAGCAGCCAAGGAAGCCGTCAAGGAGGCCAAGGCTGATGCCGAAGCCGCCATCGACGTGATTGTGGCCGACAGCGAACTTGGAGAGCCGCCGGCTAAAAAGCCGAAGAACTAATGGCAACTGTAGTGGAAACCGGCAGCCTTCGTGGCAAAGCCGTTCACTTCACCTGCAGACAGTCCACAGGACTGTCTGCTTAACGGCTCAGCCGGCTAAAAAGCCTAAGAGGGGATCTTCCGCGATTGGAAGGCCCCCTCTTTGTGTATCTGGATCCTATGTTTATACATTTTTATAAAACGGGAACTGCAAGCAGATATTGAGATTGCGCGGCCTTAGCAGGCTGCGATTGCACAGGCATATCCGGATACAGCTTCTGCAAAGCCTGCTGCAATATTTCGGCAGCGGCCGCAATTTCAACGGTCTCGTCAATCAAATCGCTATTATCAGGCACAATCAACGTGCGATTTCCGGAACCAGCAATGCCGTATGCTGCAATCGGCAACGCACTTGTCATCAACATTTCGGAAGATGCGGTTTTTCCTGTTGTTCCAGTATTTTCAGATGCAGAATCTACCGAATCGCCATCGCTGGATTTCTTTGATTCCACTCCCCCGACTTTCGCAACGTTCTTCGACGTGGTATCGGCAGCCGCGCCAAATGACGATCGCAGGCCGCCCGCGTAGCTCATCACATCATCCATGCTGATGGCGTTCTTGTCGTCCACCAAGCTGGCCGCAGTACCGTCGGAAGCGTTCTGCTGATTGGCCGCATCCGCCTGCGCGCGTTCCTCTTTGCGTTGGGCCTTGATACGCGCCCGCTCGGCACGGCCCGCAAGCGACGTCTCCGAAGCCGAGGCAAGTCCCATAGACCCCTTCAACGTAACTTCCGAACCATCGACAGTATCGTCGGAACTGGTCGAATCATCACCTGCATCAAGCTGATCCGCAAAACGAAGCACGATCTGGTGGAACGCACTGGCCTGACCCGTGTGCTCGCTCGCATCCGCCAACGCCTGCATCGCATCGTCAACCTTACTTGAAGCCGACTTCAACTTCTCATTGCCGTCAATGCTGTTGCGCACATCCGCAATCGCCTGAGATTCCAAGTTTTGCGCCGAACCTGCGGAAGCCCCCAATTCCTTAAGCCGAGCGGTGTACGCGTCGGTGAAATCCATGGAATACGGAATCATCGCCGAAGAAAGCTGCGACTGGCCGGCACTGTAATCCTTGGCGCCGCGCTGCTGCTCCTCGCCCGCACGCTTGTTGAGTTCCGTCACCAAACCGGATGTGCCACGCTGTTCGATGGTGCGAATCACCTCGTTCACCGCGTCGGCGGCACCCGTATGTCGGTATGCGGCGCTCACATCGTTGACCGCGTTGGCCAGATCGACCACGGACTGCGCCACCGCAGTATCGCCGTTCAATTCGGCCGCGGTGCCGAGAATGGCGGTAAGTTGCGTGGTATCGCCAATCGATCCGGAAAGATGCGTCGTATACGAGCCGACGTACGCGTCGATATACCCGTTGAACGCCTGCTCATGTTCCTGCTCACGCTGGGCGATGGTCGTTTCGGCAAGCTCCTTTTCATGATCGCGCAGTTGTTCGAGCTGCGCGATGAGCTCATGGTTGCGTTGCGATCCGACATTCGTCAAACCATCCACCAATGTGGATGCGCGATCGGTCAAACTGGTGAGATTGCCATAGCAGCCAGTTCTTTCGGAATCGCAGGCAACAGCGGCGACAGACAGCGAACTCATAGTGAAGTTTTTCGCAGTCACATACGTATGAATCGTAAGATCCTCACCCGGCTTGCCTACCGCAGCGACCAATGTCGACGAATTGCCGGCAGACACAAGCACGCCTTCGTCTGAGGTCGCGTCATTGCCGACGCGGTTGGGAATGGTGAACGCGACGATCGGCGTCAGATCAGCCGTTTCCTCCGGTCGTTCCGATTTCAGATCGATGCGGATGCCGACCACGCCCGATGCACCGGAAATCTTGGATGCGCTGACGGTCGGACCGTCCAAAGTAAAGGTCGCCGTTATATCCCACGGCAGTTCCACACGCTCTTGCGGCACGCGCTGCGAAGACGTCGCGCCCTCATCTGCATTCATGTCCGTATCAGTTGCAGAAGCGGCGTCACTCGTCAAATACAAGCGGCCCGGCTCATCAACGGACTCATATGCGCTCATCACATCGTGCGAGGCCACCGCCGAGACGTACTCGCCGTTCCGACGCACCGCATCAACCACATTCGAAACCCCGACCGCGCATACGGGAGCCGCCGAAACCAGCGTTACCGCAATGGACGCAGCCAGCATGTGCCGCAGATGGACACTCGCCACACGCATATCACGCTCATCACGCGCGCTATCGGCATGATGGGCACAAGATGCACGAAACGCAACAGAACGACGCATGCCGAGCCTCTCAATCGCAATCAAAACAACGTTCCAAAGCAATCAATGTAGCGCGCGGCATGCCCCGGCAAGAAACGATTTCGCGGAAAACAGACAGGTCAGGCGAATACGTCGAGCACACCCGGATCGACGCCGTTCTCGGCGATGCGCTTATGCCTGCGCTTGGCTTCGGTCACCACGAATTCGCGATACATTTCGGCGATGTCGGGATCCAACCCGGCATCGACAGCAATGCGGTGCAACCGTTCGATCTGGTAATCCTCACGCTTGTAATCGGCCGGCGCGAAACCCGCGCGGGCTTTCAGCACACCCACTTGGGACGTGTATTTGAAGCGTTCCGACAGTAGGGAAACGATGGCCGTGTCGACATTGTCGATCGACTGGCGCAATGCAGCGATTTTCGCCACGGCATCGGCGACCTCGGGATTGCTTTGCGCGGTGCCCGCATCGATGACGGTTTCGGTTTCATGCTCTTCTTCTGGCCGAAGCCAGTCATGTTCGCTATCGCTCATGCGTACAAGACTACCGCGCGCATGTCACTTGGAGAAGTACCGTTGCAGCACAATCGTGGTTTCCGTGCTCACCGGCACCGTTTGGTGGATGACGTTCAGCAGATCCTCAAGCTTGCTTGGCGAGGCTGCGCGCACGGTCAGCATGTAACTGGGTGACCCAGCCACGGAATCGCATGACATGATGCCTTCGATATCCTGCAATTTGGCGGGAATCTCGGCTTCCTTGGAATAATCGATCGGCGTGACCGCAATGTAGGCACGTACGGCGAGGCCACGCTTTTCATCGTCGATAACGGCCTTGTAGCCGAGAATCACATTACGACGTTCCAGTTTCTGCACGCGCGATTGCACCGCGGAAATCGACAGTCCCGTAGCGTCCGAAAGCTGAGACAGCGTAGCGCGGCCGTCTTTCTCCAGCATGCTGAGAATGGTCTCGTCGATATCGTCGAATTGGCCCACGCTCGCATGCGTGGTGTCGGGTTCGTTGCCATTGCCTGTCATAGATACCCCTTTCCAACAAGCATTCTGCATCAGTCCGGTAGGACCGACTCCCCTATGCAGCTCACGTTTCCGTCCATTACCATACCCACCCCAACACACAATCCGTCAACTGCATTTTCGTAACATTTCCAACGAATTTCGATTTTCAATCATTTTTCTCCTATTTTTTTCATATACCCCCTATATAGCAATACTATTTTCGTCTTTTTACTTTCGATTTCGTATTTTTTCGTGCGTCGGTTTTTACATACCGTATGTCCACAACGTGATCATCCACATTGCCGAATCGTGCGGAACTTCCGAAAAACAATCGAAACGCATTCGAAAGTAGTTGAAAACTGCAAAACGGAAAAACAGCCAAACAGAAAGACAACCGAACGAAACAAAAGGGCCGCATGGCGATTGTCATACGACCCTTGGACACGTAACCGCAGATTGCGATTACCTGCGATTAGCTGTTGCCGTTATTCGCGGTATTGCCGCTCTGCTGGATCAGCGACGCCATGAAATCACGGTTGGTCGCGGTCTTCTTCAGACGCGGCACAAGCGTCTGGTAAGCCTGCTCAGGCTCCAGACCGCCAAGCAGACGACGCAGACGGTAGATGATCGGCAGCTCCTGCGGATCGGTGATGAGTTCCTCGCGACGGGTGCCGGAAGCGTTCACGTCGATGGCCGGGAACAGGCGCTTGTCGGCCAGTTCGCGGCTCAGGCGCAGCTCCATGTTGCCGGTGCCCTTGAACTCCTCGAAAATCACCTCGTCCATCTTGGAGCCGGTTTCCACCAGTGCGGAGGAGATGATGGTCAGAGAGCCGCCGTTTTCGATGTTACGAGCGGCACCGAAGAACTTCTTCGGTGGGTACAGCGCCTGGGCATCCACACCACCGGAAAGAATACGGCCGGAAGCCGGAGCGGCGATGTTGTAGGCACGGGCCAGACGGGTCATGGAATCAAGCAGCACCACCACGTCCTGGCCAAGCTCCACGAGACGCTTCGCGCGTTCGATGGCGAGTTCGGCGACGGTGGTATGGTCGGAGGCCGGACGGTCGAAGGTGGAGGAAATGACCTCGCCCTGCACCGTACGTTCCATATCGGTGACCTCTTCCGGACGTTCGTCCACGAGCACGACCATCAGGTGGACTTCCGGATTGTTGGTGGCGATCGCGTTGGCGATGTTCTGCAGGGTGATGGTCTTGCCGGCCTTCGGCGGAGACACGATCAGGCCACGCTGGCCCTTGCCGATCGGCGCCACGATGTCGATGAGACGGCCGGTGAGCTTGTTCGGCGCGGTTTCCTGCTTCAGACGCTCCTGCGGATACAGCGGAGTGAGCTTGTTGAACTGCGGACGGTTCTGTGCGGCCTCCACGGTCATGCCGTTGATGGAGTCGATGGACTGCAGCGGCACGAACTTCTGACGCTGGTTGCGGCGGTCGCCCTCACGCGGGGTACGGATGGAACCGTGCACGGCATCACCCTTGCGCAGCCCATACTTCTTGACCTGGCCCATGGAAACGTACACGTCGTTCGGACCCGGCAAATAGCCGGAGGTACGCACGAAAGCGTAGGAATCGAGCACGTCGACGATGCCCGCGACAGGCACGAGATCCTCTTTCGGCTCCTCGTGACGCTGTTCGCGTTCAACATTGCGATCCGTGCGCTCGTTGCGCTCGACGCGCTCGTTGCGCTCGACGCGATCGTTACGCTCGTTGCGATCATTGTTGCGGTCGCCGGTACGGCCACGACGCTCGTCACGCTCGTCATAATCGCGGTCACGGCCACGCAGGCGACGGCCACGACGATCCACGCGGTCACCCCTATCGCTGGCGCGACCGCGACCACGACGCGCGAAATCACCGTCTTCACCCTCGTCACGACGTTCGTCATCATCACTGCCCTGCGAAGGCAACGTGGCGAGAATGTCATCAAGATCGCGCACAACGTCCTCATCCTTCGGCCCTTCCACCGCACGACGGCGACGGCGCGGCTCAACGTCGGACGCATCATCCTTACGATGGCGACGACGATCATCCTGCTTCGGCGAAGCATCGTCCAATCCCAGTTCGGCCAGCAGATCGGTGGCAGCGTCCGCATCACGGCGGCGACGGCGCTTCGGAGCCTCATCGATGCTGTCCAGGGCGTTCACCGCGGCCATGACATCGGCCGCCTCCTCGCTCGTCGGAGCCTCAGCCTGCTTGCGACGGTCAACACGCTCGGTGCGCTCGGCACGTTCCATCTGTTCGGAGCGCTCCGCACGCGCAGCGCTATCAGCACGTCCGGCAAGGGTCTTCCTAACGGTTTTGGCCGTCTGCTTTTCGGACTGCTCAGCCTCGTTGGACTTGCCGGATTCCTCAGCCGTGTTCGCCGCGACCTCAGCGTCTGCGGTTTGGGCTTCAGCAGGAGCCACCGGAGCGGCCGGTGCAGCGGACTTCGGAGCTCGCACGGTCACACCGGCAGGCGCTTCACCGCCGGAACGAGCGGCCTGAAGCGTCGCGATAAGTTCCGGCTTACGCATGGTGGAGGTGCCACGAAGGCCCATCTGCTTGGCGAGCTCCTTGAGCTCAGGCAGTTTCATGTCTTCAAGATTCGGGCTGGTTGCCACTGGTTTTTGCCTTTCCCCTAGCTTTCGCAAGCACACGCCTGCAACAGCTGTAAAAAAGAGATACGGAAATTTCCGCCACTGAAGGTCCGCCGCGAAATATCACGGCTTTCGAACTTCCCTAACCATACAACGTCATCCAGACCAACGCAACGTAGGCGTGCCAACGTATTCATGCCAATCAAGCATTCAAGTCAATGACAAATCGCAAATCACAATGCGAAAGACCCGCCATGCGATCACATGACGGGTCTTTCGCTTTACCACATGCTTTACAGCAACAGGTGCAGGTCTTGCCGGAACCTACTTTTCCTCGTGATAGCTCTTGTCGGTATTGACGGACCATACGTTCTTCTTGGACGTCTTGCCGTTCTTGATATTGCCGACGGCCTCGATTGCGGTGGCCATGGAATGATCCATGTTGTTGTAACGATGCTGGCCGTTGCGGCCGACGCAATACAGATTGCCGAAGGAATCGAGGTATTCCACGAGCTCAGGCATGCGATCGTAGGTGTCGAAATATGCCGGATACGCCTTCTTCACGCGCTCACGATGGGAGTCGATCACGTCTTGCGGACCGTTGATGATCTGCATGCGCGTAAGCTCCTGGATGGCGAACTTCTTCGCTTCCTCGTCAGACATGTTCCAGAAGGAATCGCCTTCTTCGCAGAAGTATTCAAGACCGATCCACACGGTGTTGTCAACGTCCTTGACCAGGTACGGGCTCCAGTTGTTGAAGATCTGCAAACGGCCGACCTTGTAGCCCGGATCCTGCACGTAAATCCAGCAATCAGGCACGATCGGCGGGTTGCCGAGGGTGGGAATGTCGGTGGTGTTCGACAGGCGCAGGTGCTTGACGAGCAGACCAACGGTCACGAAGTCGCGGTACGGCAGGCCGTTGGCGATTTCGGTCATGTCCTTCGGCGCGGGCTTGCTGGAAGCGTCCACGGCGTTGATGAGATCCTTGACGGGCATGGAGGAGATGAAGTCGTCCGCGGCCATTTCGGTGCGGTTGCCTTCGGAATCCTCATATACCACGGATGCGATCTTGCCGTCGGCCTGGCGAATCTCCACCACGTTCGCGTCGGTGATGACCTTCACGCCCGCGGCCTCGCAGTTGGCCTCGACGGTTTCCCACAGCTGGCCCGGACCATACTTCGGATACCAGAATTCCTCAATCAGCGAGGTTTCAACCTCAGCATTGCTGCGCTTCTTCGGCAGGAGCTTCTGGAACGCGTTCTTCAGCACGCCCATAATGCTCAGGCCCTTGACGCGCTGCGCACCCCAATCGGCGGAAATCTGGGACGGATGGCGACCCCACAGCTTCTCGGTGTACCCCTCGAAGAACATGGAATACAGCTTGCGGCCGAAACGATTGATGTAGAAGTTCTCCAGATTGTCTTCCGGCAGCTTGTGCACCATGGACTTCAGATAGCTGAAGCCGGCAACAAGCGTAAGCTTCGGACCCATGGCCTTCAACGTGTTGGCGCTCAGGGAAATCGGGTAGTCAAAGAAGTGGCGGTTCCAGTAAATACGAGACACGCGATGACGCTTAAGCATCACCTTGTCTTCGACTTCCGGATCCGGTCCGCCCGGTTCCATATCGTGCTCGCGACCGAGCTTCTTGTCATCATAGCTTGGCGCGCCCTGCAGCGGCAGGACCCCCTTCCACCAATCCATGATGCGTTCGTCCTTCGAGAAGAAACGATGGCCGCCAATATCCATACGGTTGCCATCATGCTTGACGGTGCGGGAGATGCCGCCGAATTCGCGGGTCGCTTCCAACACAGTCACGTCGTAGTTCTCGGAGCCACCGTCCTTGACGAGCTCCCAAGCGGCAGTCAGGCCTGCAGGGCCACCGCCGATAATCACCACGGATTGCTTTTGCGTCACTTTGAGGTCTCCTTACGAAAACAAAAATCCCTGATAGTTTACCCGAGGGTAGGGAAACGAACACCGCAACTTGTGCGAATGCTTACAAAATCAAGCCAAGTCAGCCGGATATACGGCTATCGCATCACGCACAACGCAATCATCAAACCGGCCGATGCACGACCCGACTGCGCGGCCAAAGCGCGCAACCACATTACGCAATCCAACTACGCGACCAGCAACCGCACAACTGGCAACCGCGTGACCGGCAACTGCGCAGCTAGATGGAATCAGGAATGTCAATATCGGTTTTCTGCACTTCCTCAACATTGACATCCTTGAACGTGACGATACGCACGTTCTTGACGAAACGACTGGAACGATAGACGTCCCACACCCAAGCATCAGTCAGGCGCACGTCGAAATACACGTCCTGGCCTGCGGAACGCACATTGAAATCGACTTTATTCGCCAAATAAAAGCGACGTTCCGTTTCAACAACATACGTAAACAGCTTGATTACGTCGCGATACTCCTTATACAGAGCCAGTTCCGCGTCGGTTTCGTAATTATCGAGATCCTCGGCGCTCATCACTTACCTTCCGTATCGCGCTTGCGACCACGACCAAGCGTGCGCCACCAAGCTTCCTTCGACGTCTTACGCTCGCCCGCCGTGTACGGCCAGCTGTTTTCGGCATCGGCATCGCCAGTAACGGACTTGCGATCATCATGCTCGCTTTGTCGCGCAGGTTCCGCGCCTTCCGCGTCCTTCCGCACAGCCTCGGCCACGTCACCAGCACCATCGGAAGAAGCTTTCTGCACGGATTGCGCAGCTGCCGCGGCATCGTTGACATCCGTACCTTCCGCATCATGCTTCGAAGCATTCTTCTCATTCAGTCGGATGGCAATGGAATGCTCGCGCGCGCTCAACGCTTCCTTGACGCCCGGATTATCTTCGATCACATGCATGCCGAACGCGTCAAGCGAACGGATCGGGTCGAACTCGTCAACCAGCGTGTCCATAACGATCAGATCCTGGTAACGGTTCTGCGAAGCGTTCCACAAGGCGTCGCGCGAACGACCGGACGGCACGAATCCCAACGACTGGTACACGGACACGGAACGCGTGTTCTGCTCGGGCACGGCAACCCAAATGCGATGCATGCCAAGGCCTGCCGGTTCCGGCGCAAGTCCGTACGTCATCACGCGCGGCATGATGTCACGCGAATAGCCACGGCCGCGGTAATCCTTGCCAAGCACCACCTGAATGCGCGCGGAACGAGCCCAACCGTCAATATCGATCAGGAAAATCATGCCAATCACATTGTCGGAATTCGCGGCATCGATCTCGCCATCGCCATCATGGTCGGCTTCGGTGATGATGGACCATGCGATCGTGCGACGCGACTCCGGATCCCCCACACCGGATTCGGTCGGCGTTTCGCCTTGGGACCATGCCACGGAACGACGCACCCACGCATGCACCGCGCCACGCTCGGCAACCCGATCCTTGCCGGTGATTCCGGAAGCGCCGATGTACGCCCCAATGGCGTCCATACGTTCAAGATCTTCGATCACGGACGGACGCAGATGCACCATCTCGCCCTTGATAGACGGAATGACGATGAGATCCGGCAATTCACGCGACTGCTGGTCCAACTGCTCCTGTGTCGCAGCCTCAACTTGTTCTGGCATTATTCCTGTCCCCTACATCATTGCAGGCACGACCGTCGCCGCACCCATACCGAGGGTATTGTACCCGACTGTATGTCAGCTGTGAATCCGCGCGGCGGCAATCGCTGTACATATTCCTCTACCAGCATAACCTGATGTTGAAGGACATGTCGGCAATCGTAAGAAAATGCGCTTCGCGATTGTGCATTCTCTTTCTTTGAAATCCCTTTTCCGGAATAACGAAAAGAAAACGCACGTCCCAAGCTTTTTGGAACGTGCGTTTTCCTGCGATTCAACAATCGGCTGTAATCGTCAGCAATCGTTGTAAACGTTACTTGATCTTGCTCATCACGATCTTGGTGACGGCCTTTGCGTCAGCCTGACCGCGAGTGGCACGCATGACGGCACCAATGATGGCGCCCATCGGCTTCATATTGCCGCTCTTGAGCTTTTCAACGATGTCAGGATTGGCTGCGAGAGCCTCATCCACGGCCTTTTCGAGAGCGCCGTCATCAGACACGACCTGGAAGCCATGCTTCTTGACGACCTCATCCGGAGTGCCTTCGCCAGCAAGCACACCGGCGACGGTCTGCTTGGCCAGCTTGTCGTTGAGCTTGCCATCGGCGATCAGCTTCTCAACCTCAGCAACATCGGCCGGAGCGATCGGTAGCTCTTCGAGGCTCACGCCCTTGTTGTTGGCTTCACGGCTCAGCTCGCCCAGCCACCACTTCTTGGCACCTGCGGCGGTGGCACCAGCCTTGACGGTCTCCTCAAGCAGATCCAGAGCGTCGGCGTTGAGCACGTCACGCATCTCCAAATCGTTGAAGCCCCACTCGCCCTTCAGGCGGTTGCGGCGCTCGCGCGGCATTTCCGGCATCTGAGCCTTCATCTCTTCGATGTGCTCCTTGGTGATGTGCAGCATCACCAGATCCGGATCCGGGAAGTAGCGGTAATCGTCGGCATCGGACTTCACGCGGCCGCCTGCGGTGGTCTGCGAAGCCTCATCCCAGTGGCGGGTTTCCTGCAGAATCTCGCCGCCTTCGCTCAGAATGGCCGCCTGACGGCGAATCTCATACTGAATGGTCTTTTCAATACCGCGGAACGAGTTCACGTTCTTGGTTTCGGAACGGGTGCCGAACGGATCGGACGGGCTGTTGCGCAGCGACACGTTCACGTCGGCACGCATGTTGCCCTGCTCCATGCGAGCGTGGGAAATATTAAGCGCACGCACGATGTCGCGGATGGCGCGCATGTAGGCACCGGCGATTTCCGGAGCACGATCGCCTGCGCCAACGATCGGCTTGGTCACGATTTCGATCAGCGGAACGCCTGCACGGTTGTAGTCGACCAGGGAGTGGTCAGCGCCTTCGATACGGCCGTCAGCGCCACCGACGTGGGTGTTCTTGCCTGCGTCGTCTTCGATGTGGGCGCGTTCGATCGGCACACGGAACACGGTGCCGTCTTCAAGTTCCACATCAAGATAGCCGTTGCCGTTGGTCGGCTTGTCATACTGCGAGATCTGGTAATCGCGCGGCATGTCCGGGTAGAAGTAGTTCTTACGCGCGAACTGGCTCCACTCGGCAATTTCGCAATGCAGGGCAAGACCCAGCTTGATGGCGTAATCGACTGCGGTCTTGTTGACCACCGGCAGAGAACCCGGCAGACCAAGGCTCACAGGGGTGAGCTGGCTGTTCGGATCGCCGCCGAACGAGACTTCGGCCGGGCAGAACAGCTTCGTGGTGGTGCTCAGCTCAACATGGGTTTCCAGACCGATGACCGGATCGAACTTCTTGACGGCATCGGCGTACTTCATCAACTTTTCAGCCATTTTGTTTTCTTTCCTCCGATGCTTCCTACTTGTTCAAGCCGTCGAGCCACGGGGTCTTCAGGGACTGCCAGATCGGACCGTTCCAGTCTTCCTCGAGAGCCGCCTCAAGTGCCGCGGCAGGCTTGTACATGGCCTCGTCACGCTGCTGCGGAGCGAGGAACTGGAAGCCAACCGGCAAGCCGTCGTCGCTCAGACCAGCAGGAATGCTCATGGCCGGAACGCCTGCAAGGTTGGCCGGAATGGTGGTGATATCGATGGCGTACATGGCCATCGGATCCTCGGTCTTCTCACCGAACTTGAATGCGGTGACCGGGCTGGTCGGGCCAACAAGCACGTCGACCTTCTCGAAAGCCTTCTTGAAATCGTCGATGATCAGGGTGCGCACCTTCTGTGCGGAACCGTACCAAGCATCGTAATAGCCAGCGGACAGGGCATACGTGCCAAGGATGATACGACGCTTGACCTCGTCGCCGAAACCGGCTTCACGAGTGTAGGCCATCATGTTGGCGGCGGTCTGAGGAACACCCGCCGGCGGCATGACGCGCAGACCGTAACGCATGCCATCGTAACGAGCCAGGTTGGAGCTGACCTCGGACGGCATGATGATGTAGTACGCGCCAAGGGAGTACGGCAGGTGCGGCAGAGACACTTCAGTGACTTCAGCACCCATTTCCTCGAGCTTCTTGACACCTTCGTTGAAGCGTGCCATAACGCCCGGCTGGAAGCCTTCGCCGCCGAGCTCCTTGATCAGACCGACCTTGAGGCCCTTCAGATCACGCTTCATGCCTTCGCGGGCGGCTGCCACCATCGGGCGCGGGCCTTCCGGAATGGACGTGGAATCACGCTTGTCGTGGCCGCCGATCACTTCCTGGAGCAGGGCCGCGTCGAGCACGGTGCGGGAGCATGGGCCGATCTGGTCGAGCGAGGAAGCCATGGCGATCGCACCGAAACGGGAGACGCCACCATAGGTCGGCTTGACGCCGACGGTACCGGTCAGCGAGCCCGGCTGACGGATGGAGCCACCGGTGTCGGTACCCAGGGCGAGCGGGGCTTCGAATGCGGCCACTGCAGCTGCGGAACCACCGCCGGAACCGCCCGGAACGCGCTCGGTATCCCACGGATTGTGGGTGGTCTGGTAGGCGGAATGCTCGGTGGACGAACCCTGAGCGAACTCATCGAGGTTGGTCTTGCCCAGCAGCGGCATGCCCGCTGCCTTGAGCTTCTCGATGACGGTGGCATCGTACGGGGGCACCCAGCCTTCGAGGATCTTGGAGGCCGCGGTGGTTTCGATGCCCTTGGTGACGATCATGTCTTTGATGGCGATCGGCACACCGGCGAGTTCCGGCAGTGCTGCCTTTTCCTCATCGGACTTGGCATCGAAGGCGTCGGCCTGTTCGAGGGCCTGATCGCCGGACACCTTCAGGAAAGCCTTGATGCTCGGCTCGGCGGCCTCGATGACTTCGAGATGCGCTTCAACCAGTTCACGGCTGGAGACTTCCTTGGACTTGATCTTGGCCGCCATCTCAGCGGCGGAAAGCTTGACGAGTTCGCTCATGTCACTCCTCCCCCAGAATGCGCGGTGCAACGAACATGCCGGCCTCGGAAACCGGGGCTCCCGCGGTGGCCTCTTCCTGAGTCAGCGGGGTTTCCGGCACATCCGGACGCAGGTAGGCTTCCAGCGGAATCGGGTTCGCGGTTGGTTCCACATCGTCGGTAGCGACTTCCTGGACCTTGTTGATGGATTCTGCGATGACGTTCAGATCGCCCTGCAGACGGGTGATCTCCTCGTCAGTGAGTGCAATTCGGGCCAAATCGCCCAGATGCACGATTTCTTCTTTGGTGAAAGTAGGCATGTCCTTAACATTAACGCGTCTGTGTGACGAGCGTCCGCCCATTTCGTCTCGCCCGGCAACCACGTCACACCGGCATTGCCGGCACGCCCCGCACAGTCCAAAATCACCCACCCACTGGGCAAATCCTCCCGTTGGTAAGCTTATCAACGTCCCAAATCTTCCAGTCGCTGGAACAATCCGGACTCTAACAAAGTATCTAGCGGGAAGATTGCTCCACCCATTGGAAGAATTACACCGCTGATATGCCATCCACAGTCCCAAATCCTCCACCCACTGGAGGAATCCTCCCGCTGACACGCCCGCACAGTCCAAAAACCTCCAGTCACTGGAGAAAACTGGACTCTAGGATGAACAATCCTCCCGCAAACTGGACTGCCTCCCATTTTGAGCAACAAAAAGGGAGGCAGTCCAAAAGGAAGGTATCGTCACGCGAAGTCAAGGTTGAAAGTCAAGGTTGAAAGCCAAGGTTGAAAATCAAGACTGAAAGCCAGAACTAGAAATCAAAACTGAAGCCAGAACTGGAAGTCAAAACTGAAAGTCGGAACTGGAAATCAAGGCTGAAAATCAGGAACGGAAATTAGGGTTGGATGGTGGCGTGTTGGGCGATCCAGGCGTGCATGGAGACTGCTGCGGCAGCTCCGGCGTTAATGGAACGGACTGAGCCGAACTGAGAAATGTAGACCACGTCATCGGCCAGTTCGAGCGCCTTTTCAGACAACCCCGGACCTTCCGCGCCGAACAGCATGAGGCATCGCTTCGGGAAATGGTAGGTTTCCATCGGCACCGCGCCGGGAATGATATCGAGCGCAATCACCCGCGCGGCCTTCAACTCGGCGATACGCTGATTAATCGCCGCCAACTGCGCCATACAAGTGGACTCGTTTCCATGTTCAATACCACTCGTAGCTGAAACGTCCATTGAAATACCAGATGGAGCGCACCCAGCAACACGGATCTCAGCTAACGAAGCCGCCTCGCTCATGCAGGCACAGTTCGCTTTTTTTGCATTTTCGCGCATGCGGAATGCGATTGCGGCCGCTTGCGATTGGGCTGCGGCGATTTCTCCGGCAATGCGCAGCTTCCAGCATTCGACAAGCTCGGCTATGGACGGGTGGTTTTCGACGTTGCTGGTACAGTTCCGTCATCAGCGCGCCCTTGCGATTCCACTTGTGCGGTCCGACGATATGTACACGTTTCGCTTGGAATGCGTTGGCAGTGCGCACCATGGATCCGATATTGAAATCGTGCGTCCAGTTTTCCACGGCAACTTCGAAATCATGCCGACCATGATCGTCAAGATCATCTTTAATGGCCGAAACCGTCCAGTAGCGGTACCGGTCAAGCACGTTACGACGGTCGCCCTCATCAAGCAGCACAGTATCGAATCGACGATCATAATTCGGTGATTGCGGATCATCCGGACGAGGTTCGCCAGGATGCGTTTGGCCCCACGGACCTACGCCCACCTCACGAAAAGCCGGCTCTCCGGACGCTTTCGCCGCAATATCAATAGGATTAGGCTGATGCACGATTTTCCTCACATTCGTCGTCCGATATTTCGTCGACAGGTAACTTCTGTTATATCTTCCACCATTCGCCCACGATCAACATCGGCAATCGCAGCATTGCCCACCGCGATTTTGGAGATCGCCTGCCGTCAACCGCATCCGTACTGCCGACTTTATTTTTCCTTTACTCATGTCAGCATGAACGTCAGCATGAACGTCAGCATGATTCCAACAGAACAATACCCGTGAAACATTCCATGAAACACGGCGGATGACATCATTAAAAAAACCGCCGGTACAACCGGAAAGTCGCGCTGGTCAGTGAAGCTCCGACTCCTTGAAGACCTCCACAAACGGCAGTTCAGCTTCGGACCCATCCACCGGATTGACGACTTTGATCGACGGGTCGGCCATATCGACGCCACCAATCAACGAAACGACAGCAAGCACTTCGGCGCCTTCGTTCTTCACCACGGAGAAGTCAAGGCTCAACTCATTGCCGTTACGCAAGGTGACCAAAGAGGACGTCTGCACATATGACTTTTCAGACAGCCAGGAATCCAGCAACACCACACGTTTACCGGCAATCGAAGGCCCCTTGATGGACGGATACACAAAATCCATCACAAAACCGTTAAGGTTTTCACCTCGAGAAGCGGCCGCCTGGATCATAGCGGAAACCAGCGGAACCGCAGCCGCAGTCAGCGCACCAACCGCATCGAAATCATCAACGGAATAGCCGGCCTCTTCCAACGTATCCAACAAAATATGCCCAACAATCGACGCTCCACGATGGTCGAACAACACTGAGGAAAGTTCCGAGAACGGCTTATCGGCCATCTCGGCCTGCAGCAGCGACTTGAGCTGATCACGCGGTTCAAGCATGGCGAAATCAACGGCTGCGTTCACAGTATCGCCAGCGGTTGCGGCAGTGGATTCAGCAACCGGCTTGGTCTTACGGAAAGTCTTCTCTTCGGTCATAGTCCCAGCCTACCGTTTCTACTCGTCAAAAGAGTGACAGTGTTGGTGTCAACAAGCAACGTCCAATATCTCCCATCAACAGATGGTCAACAGAAAATCAACAAATAGTCAACAGAAAATCAACATTTCAAAAGTCAGGCCGGTCTCACCATAAAGATGAAACCGGCCTGAACCGAACCCAAGAAACCGAACCCAAGAAACCGAACCCAAGAAACCGGCGAGAGCAGCAGATTACTCACTTAAGCGCGAGAATCCACTTCAGATCTGTTTCAAACTCCGCTTCCAGGTTCGCTTCCGGACTCTCATCTGGTCTCGCTTCCAGCCCCGCTGACGCACCGGCGCAATACCACACCCGCTCCCACCAGCAACACCATCACGGCGATTACGCCACTGACAGCCGAACCGGTATTGGCAACCTTGTTGCCGGTCTTGGAAGCAGTATTGTTCCTACCATTGCCAGCAGAATTACCGGAATTACCACCAGAATTATCCGAATCCCCAGGTTTGTCCGAATCTCCGGGCTTGTCCGAATCGCTCTTCAGCGAAGCCTGCGCCGCTGTCAACGCTTCAGACGCCTCATCGACGTCCGCCTGCGACAGCCCCTCATCCAAAGCCTTAGACAGCGCCAGTTTCGCAGCGTCACGAGCCTCAACGAACGCATCCCACTTCCCACTGTCATATCCGTTGTTGACCACCGCCGCAGCATCCGCAACAGCGGAAGACAACGCATCGGTCTTCGCCATCGTGATCGACACGCCTTCATCGGTAGGATTGATGGTTTGCATCAGCCCGTTTTCGTCGAAGGTGATCTCGTCGATCGCGGTTTCGCGGTGAAAGCCAAGCCCGGAAGTAAACACGCCAAGCGGAGTGTAGTGACGGTGATACGCCATGAACCAGCGCTCTTCGCCATTCGCGTCCACCACGTGCACTTCGGACTGATGGGCCGTACCCTGCAGATTCTTCGACGCGTCCTTTTGCAGGAGCACGCCATGGTTGTCGATATCAGTCACGGAGCCATCTTCCTTGAACAGCGACGGCGAAGTGCCGTATTCGACGTGGTAATTCGCCGATCCGGCATCGTCGCATGACCACGTCCAGTGATAGACGCCATCGCGCTTGGACACCACAACGGATTCCCGGAAGTTGTTCAGACCGTTGATCCGTTTGACCGTTCCCGGCACCACGCTCATCATGTCATCGCTCAATTGGGCGATGGCCGCCGAACCGTTGCCGTACAGGATATACGACGTGCCGTCATCATCGGTAAAAATCGACGGATCGATGGCCTGCCCCACAGTCACACCCTCCATCGAACGCGTAACGATGGGGTCTTTGGCCGCCTTGTATGGGCCGGCAGGCGAATCCGCTACCGCCACGCCAATCGCCGATTCACCGCTCTCAAGCTTGGCGCAGTAGTAGAAGTAATACTTGCCATTCTTTTTCTCGATGGTCGGCGCCCATGCGGATCCGACAGACCAAGGCGAAATTGCCGTATTCTCGTCGCCATTCGTGGTCGGCTCGTGATTCTTATCCACGTCGAGGATCACTCCTTCGTCGGTCCAGTTGACCAGGTCGGTCGAGCTGAAAGCATGGAAGTAATTCCCACTCCATCCCGAGAAGCCATCAGTCGTCGGGAAAATCCAGAATTTTCCGTCGAAATAATCGATATCCGGATCGGCATATTGCCCCGGCAAAACCGGATTATTTGACTGAACCGCCTTTTCGAGCGTCCATTTTTCGCTAACGATACCACCGTTGCCGTCCGAACATTCGATTACAAGCGTATGCTTCTTGGACATGTCAAGCTTGTCACCGCTGGCAAACGACTTGCCATCGACCGTGACACTCGCATCCTCGTAAGTCAGCGCGAACGTTACCGGAACGGCGTTGATCTCAGCACGATTGTTCACTACGGAGGTGATGGTTTTCGCGTCGCAATCCATGCTGGTACGCACGTTGCTGTGCTTATCGGTGCCACGCAATGCATCTGCTTGCGACGAGGTCGGCACAGTGCCCACAGTGATGGATGCGAGCGCGGGCGCGTTGTTCCGTTGTGCGATTTCGTTGGCGTTCAGCGTTCGATTCCAGATGGTCAGATTGTCCATCAGACCGGAATAGTATTCGCCGGATCCCCAGTCGGCTTTGCCGATTTGCAGGATTCCTCCGGTTTCGCCAAGGATTTCCTTGACGCCCAGCCCGGAAACGTCCGTGCTTTCGCCGGCAAGCACGCCATCGATGTAGACACGTGTCGCCTTCGCGTTTACCGTGACGGTCACGTTGTGCCATCCGTCGCCGCTTGTGGTGGCCGATGCGTTGCCTCGACCATCTCGACTGCCGTCGGTGTTGTATCGTTCGACAACAACGCTGCCGACCTTATCAAGCACTCCGATGTAGTGTTCGGATTGGTTGTACGTCGGGGCAGCCGTGGACGGAGCCGCGTAGAAGGTCCAGCCGGTATTGCCGTTGGAGTCGGGCTTAGCATCGTAGGAGACGGTGAACTCGGTGGCGTCCAACAGCAGTGCGGCGCCATTGGTTTGCGTGACGCTCAGCCAGGAACCGCTGCCCAGTCGAGCGGCTTTGGTGCCGTTGTTGCCATCTTCAAGCTTGGCCGTTCCGTGGATTCCGGCAACTGCCAGATCGCTGGTGTAACCGGTTTCCTCATCGTCAAAGGTGAATTGCGCGATCGGATTCTTCTGCTGTGCCAGAGGAGTGTTGGGCGCGGTATGTTCGCCGTAAGCTGCGAGCACGGCGGTTTCCTCGTCGACGTTTAGACGGACGACGGTGCCATGGCGGAATCGCTGTCCGAAATTGGCTGAGGCCTTTGAGAATGTGCCCGACTTCTTCAGGGACGACAGTTTTGCGATGGTCCAGCCGGCGTAGCCTCCGTTGTCGCCCATCACAATCCACGCCCCATCAGTGCCTTGGTACACGGTCAAACCTTCGATGCGGGTGCTCAATCCTGATTCCGAGGTCTTGACGACTTTGTCTCCAGTAATTTTCGACGTGCCGTCGGCATTGACTTCGGAGTCGCGTTCAACTAGTCGGGTCCACTTCTGCGCTTCCAGAGAATCCGCGGTGTCGATCACCGTGTACCAATCCGATGTGGAGAAACGATAGTAGGATCCGTCATCGCCTTGCACGATTGTGGTGTCGATGATGTTATGCAGGTCGGCCGAGCTTTGATCGATCCAGATTTGAGGATTCTCAAACGTGGTGAAGTCCGAAGTGTATGCTTTGTACACTTTCAGCGCGGTATTGCCAGTAGTGGGATTGTCTCCGCCTGTTGACAGGTCGCGGCTTGACCAATACACCAGATATTTGCCCGCTTCGGCGTCCCAGATCGCTTCGGGAGCCCAAGCGTTGCCGACTTTGCCTTCCAAACCGGTTGATACCAGTTCAGGATCGGTCCAGATGACGAGATCCTTGGATTTGGCGACCACAAGATAGGTGCTGGCGTTGATCTGATTCCAAGAACCGCCCGAAGCGCTTCCTTCGGCGTGCAGATCGGTGCCGAGCATCACATACTTGTTGCCGTCCGCATCCGGCTCTTCCAAGCGAATCAGATGCGGATCGCGGATGCCTTTGGTGCCTTTCGTGGAAGACATGATTGCCTCCCCATCGTTCAGCGCCTGCCATTTCAGGCCGTTTTTGCTGTATCCGTAATTGATTTTTTCATAGTCGGATGCGTTGAAGTACAGCCACAGATATCCGGCTTTCTTGGCAGCATCGTCATCTTTGGGATCATCCTTGCCGTCATCCGGCTTGGATACCGTCACGGTTGCCTCCACGGGCATGCGGGAGTCGTCTTGGGCGGTTCCCTTGACGGTGAAGGTGCCAGCCTTGGCGTACTGGTCCGCGTCGATGTCATCCCATTGCACGTCAGCATCCTGTTCGGAGCCGTCAGCCATTGTCAGATGCACGGTTTCCGGCATCGTCGGAGCGGTCCCGGCGTTAGTGGACACGTCAACCGATGCCACCGACTTGACCGCGATGCTCGGCGCATAGGCTTCAAGCACGGTCTGATACTGGGCGCGGGTGACCGGAACCACGGTGCCGTGACGGGGCTTGCCACCATCGGAATTGACGGGGAAGTTCTCCTCGGGCATCTTGTCGCCGATTACCGTCCACTTCGAAGCGTCGGAAATGTCGGTGGTCGCCATGGGCACGTAATGGTTCGGACCTCCGTGATAGCTGGGCTGGTCGGCGAACAGATAGTATTGGTATCCGTTCACATCGCCTTCGTTGGCTCTGAACAGCGAGGGGCCTTCGCCTGCGGAGAAGGTGCCACCGTATCCGTTGGATTTGTCGTTGCCGATCGCGGTGCCGACTTCGCTCCACGAGCTGCCGGACAATGCCGTGCTGTAGTCTTTGACGCCGGCTTTTCCAATGGAATCGGTCAGGGTGTTGGACTTCTCCTGGCGCAAGGTCATCGACTTTTCATCCTTGTAGATGCGGTAGTAGGTGTCGCCTTCCTTCTGCACCGTCACATCAATGGAACCCGCTCCAGCTTGGCCTCTCCGATCCACGTCAATCCACGTCTTCGGTTTGGAGAACGTGATGAAATCAGGCGTCGTCACATACATCATGCGGTTGTAACTTGGCGAGGTACGAGTGCTCGAATCGTCATTGTCGTACAGATTCGAGGCCCAGTAGACCACATATTCGCCCAACTCATCATCCCAGTAGGCTTCCGGAGCCCACGTGTTACCCGCGCTGTCGTCGCTGACCTTGATATGACGCTGGTTCGTCCAGTTCACCAGATCATTGGATTCCCAAACCTCGATATACAGCGAACCGTTGTACTGTGCCGCCGAGAAGCTGCCCTTCCTGCCGGAGATCTTCAGATCGGTGGCAAGCATGTAGAAGGTGTCGCCGTCATGCGAGCGCATGATGAATGGATCGCGCAATCCCTGTTCGCCTTCGGTGGAGGTGAACAGCGGAGTGCCTTCATTGAGCGTATTCCAGTCGAGCGCGTTGTTGCCCTTGGAAGCGGCGAGGCTTATCTTCTCGCCCCCCACGCCTTCGCCGGTGAAGAACGCCCAAATGTATGCCTCATCTTTGCTTTGGTCGGAAGGCATCGGCGAAACGGTGATCGGGAATTCCCGGTTTGCGGTGGCACCGTTGTTCGTCGCCGTCGCTTCCAATGTCACGTTGACGGAATCTTTGCCGGCAGCCGGCCGATTCACCGATACTTTGGCATTGTTCTCGTTATATCCTTCGGCGATAGAAGCGTTCGCACCGCCATCGTTCTTGACGGACCATGTAATGGCGGAGCCATTGTCACCGACCGTCGGCACCACGAAATTGCTACGAATATCGTCGGCGTCCAAGATATTCACGGCATCAAGATCGCTTTGGATCTTCTCATCGTCCGATATGATGTGCGGAACCGTAACCTTAAACGTCCGCAACTGATCGTCCGAGCCGTTGAGCTTGGCAGTCAAAGTTGCCACAGCATCGGCTTCACCGACTGCGGGGCGAGTAACTTGCGCGGTTCCATCTTCCGTGAACCGGATCGCGTTGTTATCGCTCGACCAAACGATCGGCACACCGTTGCTTTCCGTAATGACGGAGAAGTTTTCGGTTGCCTCTTGCGCAACGCTGATGGCGTTGAACGCATCGGTCGCCGCAGCTAGGGAACTGTCGTAAATCTTGAAATTGTCGATCAGACCGGTAAAGTATTCCGCGCCCCAATTCGCTTTGCCGAGTTGCAGAATACCACCGTCTTTGCCGAGGATTTCTGTCAGATCATGGCTTTCTTTGGCCTCCACGCTGTTCACAAGTGTGCCGTTGACGTACATTGTGGTGGATTCGTCGGATACGACTACATCCACGTGCTTCCAGCCGACACTGGAAGCACCGCTGACATTGGCTCCCGTGCGACCGCCCGTGGTGTTGTTGTAGCGTTCGAATGTGATCTTGTCGGTTTTGTCAAGAAAGCCGATGTAATGCTCATAACCATAGGTTGGTTTCGCCGCATCGCGGGCCGCGTACAGCGTCCAGCCGCTGTTGCCGCTTGATGCGGGCTTCGAATCGTAGCTGATGGTAATGGCATGCTTGCCTTGAAGCACCGCACTACCATCCGCGGATGTCAGGCTCATCCAGAATCCGCTGGACAGGTTGGCTGCAGTGGTGCCGTCTTCGCCGGTTCCCGTGGCCGTCTGGCCATTAATCGAAGCGACGATATTTCCCGATTGGTAGGTTCCGGTTTGTCCTGCCGTAAGATCGTTGAAATTCAGATCTACAAGCAGGCTGCTTTCGTTCTTGTATTTGTCAAGCGCCGATGGCTCCTTGGCGCAACGAGCAGAACGGCAGTCATGGTTGCGGCGGCGACGATAGCGCCGGTCAACCGTTTGACGGTGAGATGTTTTCTCGTATTCATAAATATTGGGTATGTGAAATAGGTGGTTGAGTTTTGGTAATTCTCTGGTTGGGGTATTTAGGCTGCAATCAAGGGTTGTTTGGTAAGTCTTAGGTTGAAATATCGTCCTATATTTTGTAAACTTTCTGGTTGAGGGAAAGGATACAGGGCATGGCTGAACCGAAGACGACATTCGACTACGTGGGTGAGATCTGGAGCATCGCAGACTGGGTCCGCGACGTGATCCGCCCCGCGGACTACAACAAGCTGATCCTCCCGTTCGCCTTGCTGCGGCGATTGGAATGCGCGCTGGAACCGACCCGTGACGCCGTGTGCAAGGCGGTCGAGCAGCATGAGCGTGAATGGGGTTTGGAGAACGAGACATATTGCGCGTTCTCCGGCAGGTCCTTCTACAACGTGACCAGCTTCCGGCTCAACGACCTCGGCGCGGACAACACGCTCGACGCGCTCATGACGTATGTGGACGGGTTCAGCCCGAACGCGCGCGACATCCTCACCCGGTTCAAGATCCGGGAGACCTGCCAGGACCTTCAGAACGAAGGCATGTTGCATGAGGTGTGCATGAGGTTCGCGGGCTTCGACCTGAGCCCCGAAACCGTGTCCGACCGCATGATGAGCGACATCTACGAGCATCTGATCCAACGATACGGCGAGGAGATCGCCCAGGGCGCGGAGGACTTCATGACCCCGCGCGACGTGGTGCGGCTCGCGGTCAGCCTCGTGTTCGCGAACGAGGACGGGTTCCTCAACTCCGACGATGGATCCATGCGCACCCTGTACGACGGTACGTGCGGCACGTGCGGGTTCATCAGCGACGCGCTCGACATGCTCGACGAGTGGAAGAGCCGCAAACCCGGCGTCTCACCCGCCTCCATCGTCCCGTACGGTCAGGAACGCGAGGGCGTGACCTGGGCGGTCGGCAAGACCAACCTGCTGCTGCGCAACATCGGCAGCTCGGGACAGGACCAGTTCGACGCGATGCGCGACCTTTCGGAGCACATCATGCAGGGCGACACCCTTTCCGACGACAAGTTCGAGGGGCTGACGTTCAACTACCAGCTGACCAACCCGCCCTACGGCAAGGAATGGAAGGTCGAGGAACAGTCCGTGCGGGAGGAGGCATCCTACGGGTTCAAGGGACGTTTCGGCGCGGGACTGCCCGCCATCGGCGACGGGTCCATGCTGTTCATCCAGAACGTCGCCGCGAAGCTCGCCCCCGTCGAGCAGGGAGGCGGCAAGGCCGCGATCGTGCTGTCGGGCTCCCCGCTGTTCAACGGGGACGCGGGAAGCGGACCGTCGAACATCCGCCGCTGGCTGTTCGAGAAGGACTATATCGACTGCATCGTGAAACTGCCCACGGAGATATTCTTCCGCACCGGCATCAGCACGTACATCTGGATCCTGTCGAACAAGAAACCAGAGAACCGTAAGGGCATGATCCAGCTGATCGACGCGTCCGCGAAACGAGTCCCGCTGAAACGGAACCTGGGAAACAAGCGCTACGAGATCAGCGACGAGCAGATCGACTGGATCACCCGCACCTACATCGACGGGCACGACCACGGCGACAGCGTCATCGTACCCGCCACGGAGTTCATGTTCCGCCAGTTCACGACCCGCCAGCCGTTGCACATGGTCATCACCGTGGACGCCACGAAGACCGACGACCTGTTCTCCGACTCGAAGCCCATGAGCAAGATCGGCGAGGACAACCGGCGGATCATCCGCGACTGGTTCGCGACCCACGACGGCGAGACCCACGACTACCAGTGGGCATACACGGCGGTCAAGGAACTCGGCAGGCTCGTCGCCAAGCCGAAACCGGCCAAAGCCCAGTTCGTCAAGGCCGTCGTCAACGTGTTCGGCATACGCGACCCGGAAGCCCAGATCGCGGTGGACGACAAGGGCGAGACCGTCTACGACCCCGAACTCAACGACAAGGAGAACATCCCCTGGGGCATGGATCCCGACGAATACATGAAGTCGGAGGTATTGCCGTACGCGCCCGAAACCGGCATCGACACGAGTGTGAAGGACACCGGCCCCATGCAGGACGGCGAGACCGGCGTGGTCGGCACGTCCATCAGCTTCAACCGATACTTCTACCAGTACGAGCAGCCCCGCAACCCCAAGGAGATCGCCACTGAGATCCTCGATCTCGAGGACGGATTGGAATCGTTCATGAAAGGATTCCTCAGATGAGAACACGAGAGGAAATCCACAACGCCGACTGGTTCGGAACCATCCCCGACGGATGGGAGATGAAACCACTCAAGGCACTGTTCACATTCAGCAAAGGAATGACCGTCACTAAAGCCGATCTGGTGGATGATGGCTCACGCGTCATCAACTACGGTCAGGTACATTCAAAAGCGAACGACGGCACCAGAGTTACGCCAGAACTGATTCGCAACATACCACCGAACAAAGTCCCGTCGAACGCAAAAACCGCCGAGGCTGGATCGTTCATCTTCGCCTGTACGTCCGAAGACCTGCAAGGATGTGGAGACTGCATCTATCTGAACACAGAGACCGGGGCATACGCCGGAGGAGACACGATTCTTCTGTCTCCCATTGACGGGAATAAAGATAACAAGTACCTTGCCTACCAATTCCTGACCGACGAATGGCGTTACCAGCTGAGAAGAGACCTAGTCGACGTCAAGGTTTTCCACGTCAACGGAAGCAATCTCAAGGAAACATATGTCGTATTGCCTCCAGCCGAGATCCGTCGATCCATCGTCTCGTATCTGGATGCCCGTTGCGCGCCGATCGACGAGGCGATTGCACGTCATCGCGCGGCGATCGGCAAGCTGGAGGAGTATCGTCGCGCGGTCATTGCACATACGGTCGCGGGAAAGGTAAATGGGCTAAACCCTTCTTGCTGGGGCTGGAAGCGTTTCAAGTTCATCGCGCACGTGGATTCAAATCTGGTGGAACCGGATGGATATGAAAATTGGTTGCATGTTTCCCCGGACGCCATCGGCAAGGGAGATGGAAGACTTCTGCATCGACGTACCGTCTCAGAAGATGGTGTTATCAGCGGCAACCATCTATTCCATAAAGGTGCAATCCTGTATTCTAAGGTTCGGCCGCGGCTGAACAAGGTCGTAATCGCGCCGGATGACGGCCTGTGCAGCGCTGACATGTATCCCATTTCCACCAATCAGGTAACGGAATGGCTTAGGTATTACATGCTTTCCGACCAGTTTGTGGAACAAGCGGGTTTAGTATCTGATATCCGCATCAAAATGCCCAAGATCAATCAACAGGAACTCGGCGACCTGAAGATTCTCGTTCCTTCATATGAAGAGCAACTTGATATCGTTTCCCATCTTGATTATCAGTGTGCTGCGGTGGATGATGCGATCGACCGTCAGCACCGGATCATCGCCAGGTTGGAGGAGTATCGTCGTAGCCTGATTCACGCGGCGGTGGCGGCTCGCATCGACTGCACGAAGGAGACGTTATGAGCATCAGCGACGATCTGCACAGGGAGGTCCATTTCGAGGAGTACGTGACGCGCATGCTGGCCGGCCTGGATGGTTCCGGGTGGCGGGTGAGCGATACGGACGAGGGATTCGACCCGCAGACGGCATTGTACTGGCCGGATTTCATCGCCTTCCAGCGGGCCGTCGTCCCGGAGAAGCTGGAGAAGATGGAACGCGTGCAGGGCGCGAACTGGGAGAACAACCTGCGTTTGCGTCTGGTGCAGGCGTTGGAGACGGACGGCACGATCAGCGTGATCCGCAACGGGTTCCCGTACGCCGGCTACCAGACCATCAAGGGTTCCGCTCCCTACCCGTCGGATCCGCGCATCGCGAACGCGCGACGTGACTATGACGCGAACATCCTGCGCGTCATGCGGCAGGTGCACTACCAGACGCAGGGCAACAAGTCGTTGGACCTCGTGTTCTTCGTCAACGGCATCCCCGTCGCCACGGGAGAGGTGAAGACCGAGCTCACCCAGTCGGTCGAGGATGCGATCGAGGAGTACCGGACCGAGCGCAAGCCGGTCGAACCGGGCACCCGACGCCGCAACTACCTGCTGGAGTACCGGCGTGGCGCGGTCGTGCACTTCGCGATCAGCGAGGACGAGATCTGGATGTGCACCAACCTTTCCGGCGATTCCCCGCGCTTCCTCCCGTTCAACCGGGGCACGGACGACGGGCATGCGGGCAATCCGCCCGCCGAGGACGGCGACTACCGGACCTTCTACTTCTGGGCGCAGGTCCTCCAACGCGACAACTGGCTGCACATCTTCCAGTCGTTCGTGTTCGAGGAGGTCTCCAAGAAGGAGGACGCGACCGGCCGCATGAGGGAGCGGCGCACCCAGATATTCCCCCGTTTCCACCAGTGGGACGCCGTGACCCGCATGCTCGCGGACGTGCGCGCCAACGGAGCGGGGCAACGCTACCTGATCGAGCATTCGGCCGGCAGCGGCAAGACGGAGACGATCACATGGACCGCGCACGAGCTCGCGAACGTGCGTGATATGAAGGGCGGTCGCGTGTTCTCCAGCGTGATCGTGGTGACCGACCGTCTCAGCCTCGACAGCAACATCAAGAAGACCATCGGCCAGTTGAAGAACATCCCCGGCTACGTGACCGAGATCGGCACTGACGCGGAGGGGCATCGCACGTCGGACGCGTCGAAGAGCCGACAGGTCGCCAAGGCGCTCTCCGACCGGAGGGAGATCATCGTGGTCACCTTGCAGACGTTCCTGTACGCATGGCCGATGATCGCCACGGACCCGAACCTGACCGGACGGGATTTCGCGGTCATCATCGACGAGGCGCATTCCGCACAGGAGGGCAGCAGCGCGGCCGCGTTGAAGAGCGCATTGAACATGGCCGCCGACAAGCTCAAGCTCGCCGTCGCCAGGAACCTGCCCGACACGGACGATGATTCGGACGTCACGGACGAGGACATGGTGGCCGAATACTTCACGCGCATGCAGGCCGCGAACGCGATGCCCTCCAACGTGTCGTTCTTCGCGTTCACCGCGACCCCGAAGGCCGAGACCATGACCCTGTTCGGGCGTCCCACGGGCAGACTGGACGCCCATGGGCGGGATATCCCCGGATCGTTCCACCGGTATCCGATGCGCCAGGCCATCGAGGAGGGGTACATCATCGACCCGCTCTCCGGGTACATGCCCTACCGGACCGCATACAAGCTGGCCGAGGAATACACGCCCGACCGGCTCGTGGACGAGCGGGGCGCACGGCGCGCGATCGCCCGGTGGAAGAGCCTGCACGCGACGAACGTGATGGAGAAGACCGCGCTGATCATCGAGCATTTCATGCATAACGTCGCCCCGCTGCTCAACGGCGAATCCAAGGCGATGATCATCACGTCGGGCCGTCCCGCCGTGGTCCGCTACAAGTACGCGTTCGACGCGTATCTGAAGGCACACCCCGAATACGACCGGAACCGGATCGAACCGCATCTGCAATTCAAGGTGCCCGGCGAGCCGCTGGTCGCGTTCTCCGACAAGGTGAACGGGTCGAAATGCGTGCTGCCCGACGACGAGTACCTGAAGGATAACCCGTTCGCCGCCATCGACACGGAATACGACTACACCGAGTCGAACATGAACGACCTCGGCTACCAGAGCGTCGAGAACGCGTTCGACACGCCACAGTACCGTCTGATGATCGTGGCGAACAAGTTCCAGACCGGTTTCGACCAGCCGAAACTGTGCGCCCTGTACATCGACAAGCCCATCGCCAACGACATCGAGATCGTGCAGACTTACTCGCGCGTCAACCGCATCCACGCGGGCAAGGACCACGTGTTCATCCTCGATTTCGTGAACGACCCGGACACCGTGGTCAACGCGTTCCGCAAATACGACACGGGCGCGCACATGAGCGAGGCGCAGGACCCGAACGTGGTGTACGCGATCAGAAGGCAGCTCGACCAGGCGGACGTCTACACCATGGACGACTTTTCCAAATACCGGGACGCCCAGTACAGGGCCGTGGCCGCAGCCTCCGACGGTACGGAAAGGGACTCGTACCGCAAACGCCTGTACAATGCGGTGTCCCTGCCCGCCGACCGTTGGATGAGCCGATACCGGGCCCACACCACCGCGTACGCCACATGGGCGAACGTGCTCGAACAGGCCCAACGCGACGGCGACGCGGACACCGTCATGCAGGCGAAGCAACGCATGCAGGAGGAGCAGGAGGAACGCGACAAGCTCGTCACGTTCCGCAAACTGCTGAAACGCTACTGCTCCGCGTACATGTTCATCAGCCAGGTCATCGACCTCGGCGAACCCGATCTCGAGGTATTCAACGGGTTCGCGAAGCTCCTCTCGCATCGTCTCGAGGACACCGGACTCGACCAGATCGACGTGAAGGGGCTCGTGCTTTCCGACTATCGGATCGACAGGCTCCGCAGGGACGACAAGGACAAGGAACGCGAGCTGCGCCCCATGGGAGCCGGCAACGGCCGGTCGGCCGCGTCCGGACGACAGAGCCTGAAACGCATCGTGGAGAAGCTCAACGAGACATGGGGCGACGACGTGAACGTGGTGGCCGCCGCCCGAGCGGTCAACTTCATCATCGACTACGTGGACATGGACCAGATCACGCACACGCGCATCACCAACTCGACCAATTCGAAGGAATCGCTGGTCAACGACGGCAGGATGAAAAACCAGATCAAGATGGCGCTGGTATCCATGGTCAACAACGAGACCGGCAACCTCGCCGCCCGGATCATGAACGACCCGCAGGCCATCGACTCGCTCGCCGACCAGATCTACGACCAGATCGCCAAGGGCAGCCGCTACAGCATCCCCGACATCCAGCGGTATGTTGAACAGGTGAGAAGGGAACGGGACGATGAACGGAAGTGACTCCCTCATCCGCGAACTGTTCGGCATCGCCAACTGCGATCTCACTTCCACCGACGAGACCGTGGAGAACGGGAAACGCTGCAAGACCATCCACCTGTCATACAAGGGCGAAGTCCCTCGGCAATGCCCGAAATGCTCGGGAAAGACCTACAGCCACGGGCGACGCGACCTGAACATCGTGGACACGCCCATGGGAGGGATACCCACGCGCATCGTCATCACGTTCCCGAGACGACGGTGCAGCCAATGCGGGAACGTGTGGCAGCCGTCGTTCGACAACGTGAACGAGACCCGCAAGATGACGTCCCGCGCGTACACGGACATCGCTCAACGATCCCTGCGCTCCACGTTCCGCGAGGTGGCCGAGAACTACATGCTCACCCATGTGACCGTCAAGAACGTGTTCGAGGACTTCATCCACGACTACGACCGCAAGCTCCGGTTCAAGACCCCCGCGTTCCTCGGCATCGACGAAATCAAAATCAAGAAGATCGGCGAGGTCACCGTCATCACCGACCTTGAGCACCGCACCCTGTACGACATGCTCAAGGGCCGCAACCAGAAGACCCTGACCGAATACTTCATGAACATGCCCGACCGCGAAAAGGTCCTGTGGGTGTGCTCGGACATGTACCGGCCGTTCCAAAAAAGCATCGGGAAGGCCATGCCCAACGCACGCTGGGCAATCGACCACTTCCACGTCGTCATGAAAGCCAACGAGGCGGTGGACACGATCCGACGCGAACTCCAGCAGGGCATGAGCCGAAAGGCCCGCATCAACACGAAACGCGGCCTCGCATACACCCTCAAGACCCGCCGACGCGACCTGACGACCGAAGAGGCCATGAAGATACGCCTTCTGCGCGACGATCCCACGCTCGCCCCACTGGCCGTCGCATTCGATCTCAAGGAGGACTTCTTCGACATCTGGGACGAGAACCCCTCATCCAAGGACAACGCGATGAAAGCATTCGACCGATGGGAGGACGGCATACCCGAAGACAGACGATACGACAGCTTCCGCACGCTTGCCCAGACCGTCCACAACTTCCACGAACAGATATTCCACTACTGGGACTGCCCGCTCGCCATCAGCAACGGGTACACGGAATGCGCGAACCGACTCATCCGCGAAACCAACATGAAAGGACGGGGATACTCGTTCGAGACACTGCGCGGCCGCAGCCTCTACCGCAAAACCAACCTGCAAAGCATCATCGACAGCAACGGCCTCTACATCGGCCCACGCATCCTCGCGCAGGGCCCCCTGTTCACCACCGAAGCCATCGACGCGGACGAGCCCGAAGAGGACGACGACTGGGAGCCGTTCCCCGAACCCGACTACGAGATAGACGAAACCACCGGCGAAATACTCGACTGATTTGGTGATTCTCCGGTATCAACTACCGCCGGGACGATCCCGGCGGTAGTTGATACCTACGCTTTTCACACCTGTTAATCGTGGAGTCGTTGCTTCATTTCCTTGCGCATTGCCCTGCGGACGGCGCTGCGGGTCTGGGAGTCCTGCAGCATCCCCTGATAGGTATATCCACCGCGGTCTTCTCTCAGCCATGTCATGCATTCCGTTCCGGCTTCATGGATGGCCTGTGGGCTGTCACCGTCCGATAGGGCCTCGCACCATTCTTCGAGGAGATCCGCCTCCATGCAGAAGCCTGCCGTTGCCTCTTGGAACTGGAACGTCGGGACGATTACTCTGGCGGAATAGTGGACCCATCGTTGCAGGAGCAGGTTGATGCCGAATTCGGACAGTGACGCGACTCGCGTGGCTGATTCCAGTTGGGTTGGCGTGAGCGTGTACAGGTTCACGAAGTTCGCTGCCTGATCCCGCTTTCCGGAAGTGACTTCCGGGTATAGATCAGGCAACGGCATGAGGCGGAAATTTCCGCCGGCCCATTCCTGTGGCGTCAGCGGCTTGTGCTTGGTCACCTCCGCGGCGAGTATGTGCCAGACGAGATCCACTCCGTTGGTTCGCATCGAACATGGGTGCTGGAGAATGATGACGGTGCGGTTTCTCTCCGTCCCGGTTGAGCCGGGAAGGAGAAGGTTCTCATACACGTCACCCGTCAGGACGGGCCTGTAGGAGGAGTTGTCT
>ERZ772816.541-NODE-541-length-41180-cov-4.015441_pt1 | contig 41180 bp, 46 predicted proteins | sample MGYA00511359_ERZ772816 | MGnify/ENA primary metagenome ERZ772816 (study PRJEB29015, sample SAMEA2737710) | human gut metagenome | biome: human gut; feature: human-associated habitat; material: faeces | place: China | collected 2012 ...
CAGAGGTAGAGCACAAGCTCCCACAAACAGTACGGGACGGCATAGTGTACGTTGGTGAGGGAATCTCATTTGAACGGGTTCGCCGGATCACTGGATACTTGGTCGGTACTTTGGACCGCTTCAACAATGCGAAGCGTGCGGAAGAAGCCGACCGCGTAAAGCACGGATAAAATTATGGAGACATTTTATACGATACCGTCATTCCCAGGCTACGGCATTAACCGGCGTGGAGAGGTAAAAAGCCCCACGGGCGTGATTTTGACCGTAACCGAGCGTGGGCAGGTGCGGATAAAAAAAGATGGTAAGGTGCGCTTGGAATATATCGGCAACTTACTGGCTGACGCTGGTCAGGCGGACGCTATGCTGGCCCGTGAAAAATATGAAATGGAGCTGCTGGGGCTGCGCAAGGCCGTAGCAAAAGCCGAGTTTGACCTGGGAGAAAAAGCCGAGCGCTTGCGTCTGGCCCGCAAGTTGAATGCTTTGCTATTGTCCAAGGTGCGCCGGGATAATCCGCACGCGGATATAACCGCATTGAGTGTCAGGGGGTAATTCATGGCACAGGACAACCGGAAATTCTGCGCATCCATCAGCGTGCGTAATGGTGAAGAGCGTACGAAAATGGAGCTTTCCCCGGCCCCACTACATGGAGGGCCAGAGGGATTTTACCGCGTTCGCCTGGCCCGGCGCTGGCTTGATACGGAAGACGGCGCGCCGCGCTTCTTCGACCGGGACGGAATAGCCCGTCTGGCGGCGGAGCTTGCCCTGTGCGGGCTGGAAACGCCTGCCCCGGCCCCTGATATTCCTTGCAACTCCCGCGTGTCCGTGCGGCGCGCGGACGGCCTGTATGAAGGAACCCGGACGAACACAGCCCCGATTCTGGACTACTCTGGCCGCTGGGTGGTCAACGTATCGCTGGGAGGGAAGCGCGTGTTCGTGCCTGTGGAAGACATCAAGGTACACAAGGAGCGTGGCCGTGGATAAGAACAGGATGCGTCTTGGCCTGTATCGCAAGATTGAGATTGCCCGCAAGCAGCTTCCCCTCATGGATGAGGAAGCCTTCCGGGCCTTGCTGCGTTCGGAGTTTGGAATGGAAAGCCGCAAGGACATGAATATCCATCAGCTTTCACGGCTGGTTCAGCTTTTCGCGGAGCGGTACGGCGTAAAATATACCGCGCCCGCCAGGGGCCGGAACAGCCGGGTGACGCCGCACGGACGCCCGGATTTCATAGAAATAACCGATTCCATGCCCTACGCGGCGGAAAAGCGGCAGATTTTAGCGATATGGCGGAAGCTGGGCTACTCCATGACCAGCCTGGACACACGGGTCAAACGGGCGTTCGGGTGCCACTGTTTCGTCTGGCTCCAGAATGGGGACCATATTTCCACCCTGTTGTCAGACCTGCAACGCAGGGAAAAGGCTTTCGAGAAGAAACGGAAGGCCGAAGGCGTGGTCTGTGAGTAGCGATGCTGTCGCCATCCGTAAGCGGGAAAGCCCCGCTAACGGCTGCCGCGAGGCCGAAAGGTTGCGGGCGCAGGTACTGGCCCGCTATGCGTCCGTGCATGCCTTTTGCCGGAAGCACCCGGAGTTGAAGCGTTCCACGGTGTATCTGGTTTTGGCCGGGCGTTATCCGGGGAGATGGGACGAGCAGGCGGCGCTTATCCGCGCAGCCCTGACGGGAAGGAAAGAAATGCTGGCGCCACCCGCGCCGGACGCAGCGGAAGGCGTGACGCGGGAAGCCGTGGCGGAGACGTTGCAGAAAATCCGGTGTGCGCACTGCCGCCGTCTGGATCGCCGTGACTGCATGGCCTGCCGGGACCAGACCGAGCGGGAAGGAAAGGAGCTTTTTTCCAGGTTGTTTCAAGGGGGATAATAATGTCCAGGACACGGATACAGGAAATAGTCGCGTTGGTGAAGGCGGGCTGGCGGCCCTACGACGCGGAGCCAGACCGCAGCGTGTACGAAAAGCTCGGTTGCCTGCATGTCTTGCGCGGCAATGCCCGCAAGCCGTTCTGGTTTGTGCGGGACGACGTGTTTTGCTGCATCGGCTGCGCGGCCCACTGCACGCTGAAACGCCCGGCGGGCTTCCCCCTCCCGCTGCCCATCCGTTACCCCCGCGTGCCTGCCGAACAGTCCTATACCCTGACGCCGCAGGAAATGGTCAACAAGCACGATATATTGAACGTCCGACAGGCCGCGTACTGCCTGAATGTGTCGGAACGTACCATCTACAACTACATTGCCGAGGGCAAGCTGATCCGGCTCAAGGAAAACCCTGTCCGTGTCCGTTCCAGGGAAGTGAAGGAGCTTCGCGGCAATTTTGACGAGTGAAAAAGGTTCGCATAGCGCGCCTCCTTTACAGGCATACGACGGCCCGTCATGGCATGATTGCTATGACGGGCCGTTTTCACGTCCGGTCTGTTTCCTCCCATCCCCGCCGGATCTATTCCGGCGGGGTCATTCCGAAACGAGCGCGGCAAGGAGCAATTTTTCATGAAGAAGTTTCTTTGCAATCCCCGGTATCTGCTGGCCATTTTCATCGTGAGCGGCCTTGTTCTGCTGGCGGGACTGGTTTTCCTTTCTCCCTATCAGGGGCCTGTTGTGGCCTACAAGCTGGCCCTGGTCATGGTGGCGGCCATTGCGGGTATGGCTTTTGACTTTCTGGCCTTTCCGTATGCGCTGCCGTCCTCCTATCTGGACAAGGACTGGCGGACGGATCCTGACGCCACGGGGGAAGACGGCAAGCCTGACTTTCCCATTGCCATCGGCTATTTTCGTCCGTTCTGCGCGGCGCTGCTGCGTCGTGCGGTCATCATCGCGGCCTTTGTTATGGCCGTAGCACTGGGGCTGTAGGGATGTCGGACGTAACATTGAAGATTGAAACCGGCCCGACATGGAAAGGAATTCTGGGGCAGTTCCTGTGCTTCTGCGCCCGGTGGATACTACGAGGCTTTTTTCTGTTCATCGGCTTTTATCTGGCCTCCCTGTGGCTGCCGATCAGCGTAAAAGCCGCCGAAGTAACGATCCCCCGCGCGGCGCAGCAGTACCGGGCAACGCTTGTCCGGGCGGCCCATGCCACCTGGGGGATGGACGCTCCGGTATCCGTTTTCGCGGCGCAGGTCCACACGGAAAGCTGGTGGCGCAACGACACCGTTTCCCATGTGGGGGCGCAGGGGCTGGCGCAATTCATGCCCGCCACGGCCCGCTGGCTGCCTTCCGTGGCCCCGGAAACGGGAAAGCCGGAACCGTTCAATCCCGGCTGGAGCCTGCGGGCGCTCTGTACCTATGACCGGTGGCTGTGGGAACGTGTGACCGGGCACAGCGACATGGAGCGCATGGCCTTTACGCTTTCCGCGTATAACGGCGGGCTGGGCTGGGTGAACCGCGACCGCAAAAAAGCCCGCGCCCTGGGCGTGGATGACCGGCGCTGGTTCGGCGCTGTGGAAAACGTGAACGCCGGACGCGGCAAGGCCGCCTTCCGGGAAAACCGCAACTATCCCCGGCTGATCCTGAAGGAACGGCAATACGCCTATATCAAGGCGGGCTGGGGGCCGGGCGTGGAAGATGAGGCGCGGCTATGATGCTTCGGCTGATCGGCATAGGGACCGTGTGCGCGCTGGTGGCAGTTTCCTACGCGCTGTTGCTCACCAAGGGCGCGCTGGACACGGAACGGCTGCACCATGCGGCCACAGCCGCCGAACGGGACCATTGGCAAGCGGCGGCGGAAATGTACCGGCAGGACGCGGAAGCCCAGGGGGAAAACGCCCGGCTGTGCCTTGCGCGGGAGGCGAAAGCCGCGCTGGACCTGGCGGAACGTGAGGCCATCGTGCGGCAGGCAAAGCCCCGCGTCCGGAGCGCTGAAGAAAAGGTGGTGGACGATGCAACGCGCCGTCGTGCTGTTCTGCGTCTCAATCGTCCTTTGTAGTTGCGGCTGTGGCCAGAAACAGGCCGCGCCGCTCATTCTCAAGTATCATGACTGCCCGGCTCCGTCCGTTCCCGTGTTGCCGGAACTGGATGCGGCGGAGCCGCTGGACAGCCCGGAGAATCTTTCCCGGCTGCTGGAACGGGACGACAGGTTCCGGGCGTATATAGACGGCCTGAAATCCGCATTGCAATGTGAGCAGGCACGGGGGAACTTATGAACGATATGTCCGCCGCCATAAGCGCGGCTCTGCCTTTGCTGGAAGCCCTGTTTTCACTGGGCGTGCCCGGCATCATTCTTATGCTGGCGGCCATTCCGGCGCTGGTCATAGCCGTGGTGTTCATTCTGGATCACCGGCACGGCAAGCGGACGGAAATGCTGCTGGAAGCCTACCGCGAAGACACGCAAAACGTCCTGCGCGCCGTCAGTGAAAAGAACGAAGCCATTTTGCGCGAAATGAGCGAGAAGCACGAGGAAACGGCGGAATTTTACCGCAAGAACGTCACTCTGGTGAAGAATTACGAGAGGATGACCGACGCCCTGCAAACGCTGGTAGTCAACAACACAAGGGCGGTCGAACACCTTTCCACCATCATTGAAACACGGAGAACCGTATGAGCAGGCTGGAGGAAATCGGACAGCGGGAAGAGCTGCGGAGGCGACGGAAGATTATTGAGGCTGAGATACAGTCCCACCGGGACAGCTTGCTGTCAGCCCTTTCCATAATTCATCCTTTGGAAGGATTGCAGGGAGAATATATTGCAGCGTTGGGCGTCAAACTGAACGAACGGCTGATGGAGCTTGACGGCGTGAACAGGCGTATAGCCATTCTGAGCCGTGAACTCGGAGACTGACATGGGCTGGGAACATGAACCGGGCACCGTGTGGCGGGCGCAGGAACTGTACTGCATGGATCGCCTGTCCTTCGAGCGAGTTTCCGAACTGACGGGCGTGGCCACTTCCACGTTGAAACGCTGGGCGGACAAATACCGCTGGCGTGAACGTCGTGAGGAACTGGCGCAGGTGGAAAGTGAGATACGTTTCAACACCGTCATGGGGCGAAAGGCCATCTTGCAACGTCTGCTTGAGGCTGAGGACGGCAAGGAAGCCTCGCAGGTGGCCTTTGCCGTGGCCAGCCTGGAATCCCTGGCATTGAAGCAGGCGGAACTTGCGGCTGCGGGCAAGATACCTTCCTTCTTCGAGCCGGAAGCACGGCCTCATATTGCCACGCAGGCGGACGCTGTGGCCGCGTTGCGTGAAGCCGTGCGCAACAAGGTGGGCATGGCTTTGTCCGATCCGGGAAAAATCAATGCCGCCACGGTACAGGACGTGAAACGCTGCCTGGAACTTCTGGGAGAACTGGAAGCGCGGTTGCCGAAAGAAAAGGAAGAAAGCCGCGACAAGGCGCTGTCGCCGGAAAATGCGCAGGCCATCCGGGAAATCCTCGGCACAAGTTAGGAGGCGCGTATGGATCTGGGCGACGTGTTGCTGCCGTATCAGAAAACATGGCTGGGGGACAAATCGCCGGTCAAGGTGGTGGAAAAGTCCCGCCGTATCGGTCTGACCTGGGCGCAGGCGCTGGACGACGTGCTGAAAGCCTCGACCTCCGGGCGGGACGGCATGGACGTGCTGTATATTTCGTTCAATCAGGACATGACGCGGGAGTATATCGATACTTGCGCGGAATGGGCGAAAAAGCTGCAAATCTTGGCCGGGAAGGTGAACGAAGATATTTTCCGCGACGGGGACGAGCGAGAAATCAAGGCTTTCCGCATCGACTTTGCCAGCGGGCACAAGATACTTGCGCTGTCGAACCGACCTTCCAATCTGCGAGGCAAACAGGGGCGCGTCATCATCGACGAAGCGGCCTTTGTGGAAGACCTGCCGGAACTTTTGAAGGCGGCGCTGGCGCTGCTCATGTGGGGCGGGCAGGTCATCATCATTTCCACGCATGACGGGGCGGAAAACCCTTTCAATGAGCTGATCCAGGACGTGCGCGCCGGAAACCTGCCCTACAGTCTGCACCGCATCACGCTGGACGACGCGCTTTCCGCCGGACTGTACCGGCGTATCTGCCGGGTGACGAAACAGCACTGGACGCCGGAAGCGGAAGAAGCCTGGCGTGCCGATCTTATCAAGACGTATGGCGACGGCGCGGACGAAGAGCTTTTCTGCATTCCCCGGCAGTCTTCCGGGGCCTATCTGACCACCGGCATGATTGAAGCCTGTATGGAGGAGGCTCCCGTGCTGACATGGATGCCGCCAGCCAGCGACTTTGTGGACTGGCCGCTGCCGGTGGCGGAACGCTACACAAAAGGTTGGATAGCGGAACAGCTTGAACCTCTTCTGTCCGGCCTGCCGAAAGACCGGGCGCATTTCTGCGGCGTGGACTTTGGACGCAGCGGCGACCTCTCCGTATTCTGGCCCGCGACGGAAGAAAAGGATTTGCGCCTTGTGCCGCCCTTTGTGCTGGAGCTGCGCAACTGCCCGCACAGAACGCAACAGCAGATTCTTTTCGCCGTGCTGGACGCCTTGCCGCGTTTTTCCGGCGTATCGCTGGACGCACGGGGGAACGGTTCGGCCCTTGCGGAAAGCGTCCGGCAGCGGTACGGGCCGGGGCTGGTGCGGGAAGTCATGATTTCCGAATCGTGGTATCGGGAGACCATGCCGCTTTTGAAGTCCGGGATAGAGGACAAGGCGCTGCGCCTGCCGAAGGACGCGGGCATTCTCTCGGATTTTCGCAGTCTTCGCGTGGTCAGGGGCGTGGCCCGCGTGCCTGAGCAGCGGGCGAAGGACAAGACGGGCGGCAGGCATGGAGACAGCGCCGTGGCCTGCGCCATGATGCTTGATGCGCGGAAAAACCTGGGCAGCGTGGAGCCGTGGGACTATGTGGGCATCCCCATGAACGGTTTTGACTTGAACGGATGGTAAACCGGCAATACCTGGATTGAGGCGTAAATTTTCTTCGCATAGCCCGCGCCCTTTCCGGGTATGGCCTCCGTTTTTTTGCCACAATGGCGGGAAAACGGAGGTTTTTTTGCGCCAGCCGTTGCCCGCGCAAGCGGGCTTACGGATGGCGACAGCCTTCCTCTGAAAAAGGAGATGGTGCTATGGCGGACGGGCTTTTTATGCCGGACGGCACGTTTCAGCCGTTCAGCAGCGCGGAACTTTCCACGGAACTGGCGACGCGCCAGAATGCGGGCGTGTTTTTCGGGGAACTGGACGGCTGGCTGAATACATTGCCGGACCCGGACCCTGTGCTGCGCAAGCGCGGAGACGATGCGGAGGTCTTGCGGGAACTTTCGGCGGACGACCAGGTGACGACGGCCATGCTCTCCAGAAAGAACCGCGTCCTGAACTGCCCGCATTTTTCGCTCAGGGCCGGAGCGCCGGAAGGGGAACAGCCCACGCCGGAAGCGGAGGAACTGCATAGCCGGTTCATGCGGGATTTGGAGCGCACAAATCTGCGGACCGTCATTTCGGGAATGCTGGACGCGCCCTATTACGGCTTCACGCCATTGGAGCTTGTCTGGCGCAATGACGGGGACTGGTGGCATATCGTGGACATAGTGGCGCGCCCCTATCACTGGTTCCGGTTCGACAGCAGGAACCAACCTGTTTTTGTTGGGGAATACGGGGCGTTTTGCGCGGACCCGCGCCCTTTGCCTCCGGGCAAATTCGTGTTCGTCACACATCACGCCACCTATGACAACCCTTACGGTTTGCGGCTTCTCTCCCGCTGCCTGTGGCCGGTGAGCTTCAAACGCGGGGGCGTGTCTTTCTATGCGCGGTTCGTGGAACGGCACGGGATGCCCTGGGTTGTGGGGAAAGCGCCGTCCCAGGCATCGGAAGAAGACAAGAGGAAGATCGCGCGCGGGCTGTCGCGCATGGTGCAGGACGCCGTGGCCGTGGTGCCCTTCGGGGCGGAGGTCACGCTGGAAAGCGCCGGACAGACGCAGGGGGCCATCCATGAGGCGTTTCTGGCGCGGCAGGACAAGGCGATTTCCAAGGTCCTCATGGGGCAGACCCTGACCGTGGAAATGGAAGGCAAGAACTCGCAGGCGGCGGCACAGACGCACGCGGACGTGGCCGAGGATTTGGCCGACGCGGACAAGGCCATGGTCACGGACGCCTGGAACGAGATCGCCTGGCTGTATGCCCAGGTCAACGCCGCGCCCGGCGTTCTGGCTCCGCTTGCCGCCTACGAGGAACCGGAAGACCTGAACGTGCAGGCGGACCTCGACAAGAAGCTGTCTGACATCGGCGTGGAGTTTACCGAGGAGCACTTCACGGAGAAATACGGCCTCAAACCCGGCGAGTTCCGGGTACGCTCCGCCGTCTCCACGAAGGAAACGCCCTCTCTGGAATTTTCAGCCCCAAAGGAAACCGGGGATATTGCGGAAAAGGCCCGCAAGCGTCTTGACGCTGCCATCGCCGATATGCTGCCCGCCGCGCTCAAGGCCAGCCGGGCGCTTGTCGCGGAAGTGGAGAACGCTGTGGACAAGGCGGGAAGTTTCGACGAACTGGAAGCCTCGCTGGTGGATCTGCTCGCCCCGTCCATGCGTCCGGACGCTCTGGAAGCCTTTCTGGCCGGCGCCATGACAGCGGCGGCGGGGCACGGCGCAACAGCCGTGCAGAAGGAGGCGGAAGACGATGCCTGAAAAAAAGCCGGACTTTGACTTTCCGGAACCGGAAATCATTGCCGAAGGCGTCACGCCGGAAGAGGCCATAGCATGGTGGAAGCAGCGGGCCAGACTTACGGATGCGGAGGTCAGGGCGCTGGACGAAGGCGCAAGACGCAGGGCTTTCTATGTCACCGGCCTGGCCCGGCGCGACCTGGTGCAACTGGTGAGCGACGGCATCCAGGCCGCGCTGGAAAACGGAGAAACGTTGCCGCAGTTCAGGGAGCGGATCAAGGAAGCCATTCAGGCACAGGGCTGGCATGAACGGCGCGTGGAACTCATTTTCCGCACCAACATGCACGCCGCCTATGCCGCCGGGCGCTGGAAGAAGATACAGGCGGTCAAGGAAGCGCGCCCGTATCTGCAATATGTCGCCCGCATGATACGCACGCGGCCCAGTCATGCCATCCTGCACCTCCTGGTCTACCCCGTGGATCACGACTTCTGGAAGTCGAACTATCCGCCCAACGGGTTCAGGTGTCATTGCGACGCCATCACCCTTTCCGCCCGGCAGGTGGAGAGGCGGGGCCTGACCGTACAAAAGGAGATGCCCAAGCCCGGCGTATGGACGGACCCCAAGACCGGGATGGAATACTTTGTCCATTTCCCTGGCGCTGACAAAGGCTTTCGGAGCAATCCGGGCCGGGACTGGCTGGACGGTCTGGACCTCGCGAAGTACCCGGACCTGAACGGGAAAAGCTACGAGAAACAGCGCGGCCCGGCCTCAAAGCGTCCCGCTCCGGTCAAGACGTATGCGGAACTTGAAGACGGCATCAAGTCGCGCCTGTCGCATTTCGCCACCAATAACGGCATCACCTCCGTGGCCATCACGCGCGAATCATATTTCATGGCAACGAATTGTGAAGGGCGGTTCATGCTGAGCGAGAGAGACTTTACCCACGGCAACGGAAGGACGTTCAATCCCGCAAAGGCATTGACATCAGCCTGGAACAAACTTGCGGAAGGCAAGTCCCTGACATGGGAAGAAGAATACGCCTGCGAAAGCCTGTGGCATGAAATCACGCACAACAGGGAAAAACGAGGACCGTTGCCGAGAAGCCGTAATGCACCCGGTCTCCGGTACATGGAGACGGTCACGCAATGGACGGCCCGAAGGACATATCACCACATGCTGGAATCCCTGGGCGGCAAGGCCGCGCATCAGGCCGACATCAAGAAAAACGGCCTGGGGTATGGTCTTTGGATAAGGAATTTCGACAAGCTGGTAGGAGCGTTGAAAGTCAACGAAGATGAGTTGCTCTCGGCATTACTGGAGATGATCGCCACCAGACCTTGGAACGACTACGGCAAGGTGATCGTGGAGACGCTTTCCCAAAAGTCGGGCATAAAGAAAAGCGTCGTCAGAGCGGCGCTTTCAGGGACAGGAGAATGGGACTATGACCAGGTGCTGCGGTCATTGGCACTCATAGAGTGACATGGACACCAGCAGACTCCGCTCCGGGTTGCTGATTTTTTCAATGCAGGAGTCGGCCAGTTTTTTGTCCCCGCGACTATAAGCAAGATAGGCCAACGTCTCAAAACGAAAGTCATTGTCCTTGATTTGCTTCACGCAGTCGTCGGCGCGTTTTTCATCGTCGCGATAATGGTAGAGCCACGCGAGTTTTTCAAGGTTGAAATCAGGATGCTGGTCAAGCCGCTCGCGCTCGATTGCCATACATCCTGAATCGTCAACCATATCCTCGTACTCAAAGAACTTGAGCAGTTCCTGTCTGGTGGCGACATCAAAAAAGTTTTCCATGTTTTTCAGATAGCCCGTAGGCGAAAGACTGTCAACAAACAGGGTACATTCTCATTTATCGTGCGGCGGAAAGCCGCCTGAAAATTGTTCGCATGGAGCGCGTCCTTTCCGGGCAAGGCCCCTGTTTTTCTGTCATGGTGACAGGAAACAGGGGCTTTTTCATGGACAACAAATGGATCGAGATAGCCCGTGCCGGGACGTTCACGGACAGCCTGGGGCGCGAACAGACGTTCACGGCGGGAGACCTGGACGCCATAGCGCGGCGTTACGACCCGCAAAAACGGGATGCGCCGCTGACGTTCGGACATCCTGCCAGCGACAAGGCCCCGGCCTTCGGCTGGGTGGACAGGCTCAGGAGTGAAGGCGGGAAGCTGTATGCCAGCTTTTCCCGCGTCCCGGACGAGGTGCGGGACCTGGTGGCGAAGGGGCACTACCGGCATGTGAGCATGAGCCTTATGCCGGACCGGGTGAGCCTGCGGCATGTGGCTTTGCTGGGAGCGGCGCAGCCCGCCATCGACGGGCTGGCGGCGGTGGAATTTTCAGACGGCGGCGACGCCATAACCGTGGATTTTGCCGCCGTGCGCGGCGAAGGAGACAGCATGGGTATCGAGGAATTGCAGCGGCAGGTGGGGCAGCTCACGGCGCAGCTTGAGGCGCTGAAAACGGAAAACGCGAGCCTGAAAAAGCAGGCCGAAACCAGCAAACAGGACAGGGAAAAGGCCGAAAGCGCCAAAGCCGACGCGGAAAAGAAGGCGGAAAAGGCCAGCGCGGACTTTGCCGCGTACCGGGGAAAGGTGGAAGGCGAACGCCGGGAAGCGCGGGTGGCCGAACTGGTGAAGGCCGGGAAGGTGAAGCCCGCTGAAAAGGCCGGGATTCTGGACTTTGCGGCAAAGCTGGCGGCTCAGGGCGGCAGTGTGGACTTTGCGGCCCCGGACGGCGGGACGGAAAGCCTTTCCCTGGAAGAACGCTATTTCCGCGACCTTGAAGCCCGGCCCGTGGACGAACGCTTTACGGACTTTTCCGCGCCCCCGGCCCATACGGGCGGAAACGATCCGGCCTTCGACTACGACAAGATGGCGTCCAAACTGTAGGAGCGTGAAGCATGAATGAAGGACATCTGGGAAAATTCAGTTTCGGCGGCGAACGGGCCGCCACGGACAACCACCCCGCGATCATCCATTATCTGCCGCTTGCGGAGGACGTGACGGCCCCCCTTGCCGTGGGCACGCTGCTGAAAGGCCAGGACGAGTACGAGGCAAGCTGCACGGCGGGAGAAGGAAACAGCGGCGTGACCGCCGCCAGCGTGAACAGCGCGACCTTTGCGGCCAAGGTGAAAAATGCCGTGGGGGATTACGTCTTCACCTACGACACGGCCTGGAAACTTGCCGGGCAGGAAGCCACGCTTTCGGAGTACGGCGTGACGCCGGAGGGGTCGCCCTCTTCCGGGGATACGCTTTCCGTGACGCTTGTGCTGGCGGATGTGTCGTATGCGCCGTTCCTGTACGCGGACGCGGCGGAGCCGTGCGCCGTGGTGGATCTTCCCTGCGACCCCACGGGAGAAAGGGGGGAAAAGTCCGCCGCCTGCGTGGTACACGGCACGGTCAAGGCGCGTGTGCTGACGACCGGGGACGGCCAAAAGCCCACGGCGGGCCAGCTTGCCTCTCTGGCACGGCGCGGCGTGTTCGCCGTGTAGTCTAAAATAGTCTAACATAAAGGAATCATTGCGCTAGCCGTTGCCCGCGCCAGCGGGCTTACGGATAGCGACAGCAAACCTTTACCCAAAAGGAAAAAAGCTATGCTTGCGCAACTGAAAGGACTTTTTACGCCGGAGGCCATCGCCGCGTCGCTGGAGACGCTGCCTCCGCTGGAAACCACGGTCATGGACAGTCTGTTCAAGGACCGCCCCACGCATCCGCTGCCGCTTATCGGCATTTCAGACCTCAAGGCCGTGGTGCAGAGCGTTCCCGTGGTGCGCCGGGACGGCACGCCCGTTTCGTTGAAGGGCGAAGGCGTGGATATGGAGTTCGTGGCCCCGCTCCCCATCAAAGTGCAGATTCCGGTATCGGCCAGCGAGCTGAACGACTTGCGGGTGATTTTCGGGAACAAGGCGGCGCTGACGGCCTGGCGCACGCGCAAGGTTGACCAGATCCGTCAGACCGTGCGCAACACGGTGGAAGGCATGTGTTCCGTGGTGGCGTCCACGGGCAAGCTGACCTGGCCCGTGGACATGGAAGGCGGACGCCGGGAAGTCTACGAGATCGACTACGGCCCGCTGCTTTCCCATGAGCCCGCCGCGAAGCTGACGGCCTCTTCCAAAGTTTCGGACGTGTACCGACTGCTGCGAGGCATGGAGCAGGAAGTCAGGCACGCCGGGCTTGGCGGAAGCGTGGAGTTCTGGGCCGGGCCTGACGTTGTGGCCGTACTGCTGGACATCGTGGAAAAGTACACGTCCACGGCGGAAAGCAAGCCCTACCGCCTGGAACTGAAAGACGGTCGCTGCGAGGTGGGCGGCTATGTCATCCGGTTTATGGACGAGACTTATCCGAACCCGGAAGACGACGGGGAATGGCTGCCGAAACTGGACGCCAAGACCCTGCTGGCCGTGGCGAAGAATCAGCCGGGCAAAGTGTGGTACTGCGCCATCGACAGTATCAGCGCCAACAATGCGGCGACGCCCCTGCATATCGTGCCGGTGCCCCGTCTGGACGACAGCGGCATCATGCTCATCGGGCAGGCCAAGCCGCTTCCGGCGCGTCCGTCGAGGGCCAGTTGCAAGGCCGTGGTGGTCGATTAGGCACAAAACGCGCCACAAGCCCCGGAGAGGCGTTTTTCCCTCCGGGGCGGGCGTGGGCAAGGGAAAAGTTTTTAGACTAGTTTTAGACTAGTCCAAAACGCGAGGAAAGGACACGTCCATGAAGTTGTGTACCCGCGCTCACATCATTGACCTTTTGCATGCCGAGTATGTGGCCGCGTGCGAAGAGCAGAACCCCGGCATTGTGGAGAGGACCATTGACGCCGTGTCCGGAGAGGTGACGGACGCGCTTTCCCGCCGGTATCCGCAGCCGTGGCCCCATGTGCCGGAACTGGTGCGCTACATCGTCGCCGTCATCAGCGCCTACCGCGTGGTTGAGGCCATCACAACCCTGGTGCGTTCGGAAGCGTCAAGCGACAACGAGTGGATACCTTTGCAGAAGCAATGGCGCTACTGCACGGGCCTCCTGGAAGACATGGTCTCCGGCAAACAGCGGCTGCCCCTGGCCGAGTATGACCCGGACCGGGAAGATCCCACGTTCGCCGTGGTGAGCCGCCCGCCGCTGTTCGACCTGCGGGGGCTGTAGCGGCAGCCGTTGGCGCGCATGCGCCTTACGGATGCCGACAGCAAACCTTTAAGGATGGAGCTGTTGCTATGGCGACGAAAAACGGGGTTGCCCTGAACTGGGGCGGATTCGACAGGGCGTTGTCCAGGGCCGGTCACAAGCTGGGCGACACGCAATCGCTCATGGAAGTGGTGGGCGAAACGCTGGAATCGAGCACCCGCCAGCGATTCGAGGAAGGGAAAAGCCCGGAAGGCGAACCCTGGGAACCTTCGGGCCGCGTGCGGGCGACAGGCGGCAAGACGCTGAACAGGGAAGGCGACCTCAAGAAGTCCATCACCAGCAAGGCCACGCCGCATGAGGTCCGGGTGGGCAGCGCCCTGCCGTATGCCCGGATACATCAGAAAGGCGGGACCATCAGACCCAAAAAGGGAAAGTTCCTCAAATTCAGGGGGCTGAATGATGAAGAGGTGTTCGTCAAGGAAGTGACGATCCCCGCCCGGCCCTACCTGGGCGTTTCCTCCGAGGATATGGAAGAAGTCCGGGCGGTCATGGCCGATTTTCTGAAAGATGCCTTCAAGGCGGGGAAGTAAGGGGAACACGATGCAGGCATTCGCCACGGAAACCATCACGCGGGCGGCGCTTTCCGCCGGACTGCCGGAGGGACGGGTCATGCGGGAGGTGGCCGCCGACAACCTGACTTTGAAGCGTCCGCGCGTGGAGTTGCGTTTTCTTCCAGAGCAATACACGCGCACGGGGCGCAAGCTGGCCGTGACCCGCACGAAAACGGAGCAAATCCGCAAGCGTGAGCTGTACGAGGTGGAGCTGACGGTGGAGGCCCGCGTCGAGGCGGACGACGAGGCATGGCTGGAAAGTTTTTCCCGCGCGTTCATCGTGAACCTTCCACGCGGCGGCAACGATGCCCTGGGCAACTGGGTACGGGTCCGGGTGCGGAAAGGGACGTTCTGGCGCGCGCCGGACCAGCGCCTGGGCGAAGGCGTCATCAAGGTTTTCACCAGGGTGAACCGGGTGTTCGCGCTGACCTTTACCGGACGGATCACCAGGGAGGAACGGGAGGCGCTGATACCTTCCCATACCATCACCGCAACAACGAAATAAGGAGGCCGGTATGGCTACGAAAAAGAAGACGACGGAAGAAAAGAACGAACAGCAGGCCTCCGCGCCGGAGACGGAAAAGGAGGAAATTCATGTCGAGCCGACGCCGGAGACTGTGGAAGCGCCGGAAGCGTCCGCTGATCCGGAAAAAGATGTGGCGACTCAAGCCCCGGCACTGGAAAGCCTTTCCGCACTGGCGGATCGGCACCGGGTTCCTTCATGGCAGCAGGCGGCCCTATGCCGTTTCATGGGCTGGGCGGAAGGCAAGCTGGTAAGCGACGCGGAATACCGGGACGCGCTGGAAAACCTGAAACGCCGCCGTCTGTGCGGCGGGCGGGCGAGGTAGGTCATGGGAGACGTAATCCAATATCTGATAGACGGCACCTCCGGCATCGTGACCGGCGGCGTGGACGGCAAGTGTCTTGTGGCGGGCGTCTGCTCCAGGGGGACCGTGGGCAAGGCGTACCTCATCGGCAAGAGGACGGGCCTTGGTTCCATGCTGGGCACGGGGCCTCTGGTGGATCGCGTTCGGGACATGCTGGTCACGGGCGGCCAGGAGCCGTGCGTGGTGGCCGTGCCCGTGCGGGGACAACCGGGCGGCTACATATCCGACTTGTCCATGACCGGCGGCAAGACCGGGGCCACGGTATCCGGCTATCCGGCGCTGAATGCGGATGTCGTCGTCCGGGTGAAGACCGGGGGCGAAATCGGCACGGCCACTCTGGAAATCAGCACGGACGGCGGCAAGACCTTTGGCGAAGCCGCGCCGTCCGCCGCGCAGAATCCCGTCAAGATGGAGGAGACCCCCACGGGGGCGACCCTGGTCTTTGACGAGGGAGCGACCCTGGAGGAAGGTGCAAGCTATTCTTTCACGGTGCGCTGCCCGGTGGGGCCGGTGTACCGCGTGGGCGACGCGGAAAGCCCGCTTGTGGAAGTGACGGAAGAGGCCACGGGCGTTCTGGACGGCGCGGAACTGGTCATCCAGATCGTGAAGGGCGGAGCCAGAAACGAAGGCACGTTCCAGCTTTCCACGGACGGAGGAGACAACTTCGGGAGCATCCGCACCATCCCTCTGGATGGTGAATGCACGTTGCCCGACTACGGGGTGAAGCTGACCTTCCCCGCCGGGGACTATGTGGCGGGGACCACCTATACCTGCCACCTGCTGCCGCCCGCGCCAAGCATCGTGGATGTGCTGGAAGCTCTGGAAGCGCCGCTGGCCGTCCACGACGTGGAGTTCGTCTATATCGTGGGGCCGTCCGACTCGGTGGACTGGACGGCGGCACAGGCCAAGGCCGAAGAACTGTGGAATCGGCAGAGGCCGACGTACTTCAAAATGGAGGCGCGATTGCCCCATGACGGGGAAGACCTCTCCGCCTATACCGCCGCGCTGCTGGCGGAAAGGCAGAACGTGGCCTGCCGTTTTGTCACCGTATGCTGCCAGTATGGGGAAATCACGGACACGACCGGAGCGGCGCGACTGCGCAATGCGGGCGCGTTGCAGGCCGGGCGCGTGATGTCCATCCCGGTGCAGCGCGCCACGGGCCGATACAAGGACGGGCCGGTATCGCAACTCGCGCTCCCGGACGATTGGGAGTCCGTGCGCCCGACGCTGGAGGAGGCGGGTTTTCTCACAGCGAAAAAATACGCGGGAGCCTCCGGGACCTATTGGGGGGATTCCCGGACGCTGGCGGAGGATACTTCCGACTTTCGGTACGAGGAACCCCTGCGCACCACGTTCAAGGCCGTGCGCCTGACCAGGGATGCGGCGCGCAAAAGCCTGTATGATGAAGCCAACGATCCGTTGCGGCCCACGGGTGAGGGAGGTTTGGCCTATTTGAAGGCGAGCCTTGAGAACGCTCTGGACGCCATGGTGGCCGCCGGGGAACTGGCGGGCTATGTGGTGGACATCCCATCCGGGCAGAATGTGGCGCGGGACGGCGTGGCGGTTGAAATCACGCTCATAGGCGTGCCGGTCATCCGTGAAATCAGGCTGTACAACCGTTACACTTACGCGGGCTCGAATTTTGACCCGCGTATCGAAAGTTACGCGCTGGCGGCGTAGAGCGAGCGCATTCGCTCTGGTGGCCGCGTCTGCGGACGCCCGCGCCCGAACACGAGGTAAAACCGCGCTTTTCCCGAAGTGTGAGGGCGGCGCACATGTTGAAAAGGAGAAACTATGGCAGCCAACGGCAACAAATATGACTGGGAAAGCATTACCGTGACCCTGCCGAACGGCGAGGTCGTGGGCATTACGGAAATCAAATACGAGGACGGGCAGGAAATCACGGCGCATTACGGCAAGGGAAGTCTGCCGCGCGGCTACGGTCGGGGCAACTACGAGGCGTCGGGGAGCATGGTCCTGTACCGTGAAGAATGGGAAAAGCTCAAGAACGAACTGACGTCCACAGGCGGGGGCATCTACGACCACACTCCGTTCACCATCGTGGTGTCGTATGCCAACGACGACATGCCCACGGTGACGGATACGCTGAAAGACTGCCGGATCACGAAGTTCAGCGGCGGAGGCGGCAGTCAGGGAGACGACAGCGTGAGTCCCATGACCTGCGAGTTCACCATCCTGAAACCCATTCTGTGGAACGGAGTTCCCGCGAAAAAGGAGCGCGCGAGCGCCGGTCTGTAAGCCCGTTAGCGGGGAAAAATGCTTCGCATGGAGCGCGTCCTTTCCGGGCGCGCTCTTCGTTTTCATGGCATGTTTTCAGAAAAGGCGGGCAATCCCGCCCGCCAGAACACACAGGAGCAAATCATGCCTGAAGCCAAAGACAACAACCGCAAGTACGTTTCCTTTTCGCACACCTTTTCCGACCCGTGGGCCGGGGACAACGCGGAAGACGCCCCGGACGTGAGCCTTTCCTTCCGCTTTGCGAAACCGACCAAGACGCAGATCCAGCGTTTGCAGGACAAAGCGCCGAAGAACCCCGTGCAGGCGTCCCGCAACCTGCTGCTGGAAGTGGTGCATCCTGAAGACAAACAGGGGCTGTCCGAAGCGATGGAGGAATATCCCGGCATCGCCACGAGTTTCGCCACCGCCATCATCCGTGGCGTGGGCATTTCCGCCGAACTGGGAAACTAGCGGAACCGGACGGCTACGGCCAGGGCGACGCGCTGATCCAGTTCTGGCTGCACGCCGTGCCGGAGGAAGACCTTGCCCTGTGGGCGGAACAGGTACGCCGTGCCGTGTGGATGGAACGGCGCTATTTTGAGGCAATGTCCCGCAGCCTGTGGGGCGTCCGAAAGGGATAAGGATGGAAGTTTTCAACGTATTCGCCACACTTTCCCTGGTCGATATGCTGTCCGGCCCGCTGGACCGCATAAAAAGGGCCATGAAAGGTGTGGACCTGACGACGGCGGGACTGGGAACGCGCATGGGCGATCTGGCCCTTGCCATGGCTCCGGCGGCGCTGGCCGCCGGGGCCTTGCTGGGGGCGCTGGGCCTGGCGGCCAGCAAGGCCATGACGTTTGAAAGCGCCATGGCCGACGTGGCGAAGGTGGTCAACTTCGATACCGCCGCCGAGTTCCGGGAGATGAACAAAACGGTCATGGACATGGCCGGTCGCATCCCCATGGCGGCGGACGGCATAGCGGCCATCATCGCCTCCGCCGGGCAGTCGGGCGTGGCCAAACAGGATTTGGCGGAGTTCGCGGAGCAGGCCGCGAAAATGGGCGTGGCGTTCGACCTCACGGGCGACCAGGCGGGCAAGATGATGTCCGACTGGCGCGCGGGCATGGCGCTTTCGTTGCCGCGGACCTATGCCCTGGCGGACGCTGTGAATCATTTGAGCAACAACATGAACGCGACGGCCCCGGCGCTTGGGGAGGTCATCCAGCGCGTGGGCGCGGTGGCCATGGTCAGCGGCCTTGGGGAAACGCAGGTGGCGGCGCTGGGCGCGGCCTTTCTTTCCGCCGGGGCCTCTCCGGAAGTGGCGGCCACGGCGCTCAAGAGCTTTACCACCACCCTGGTCAAGGGCACGGCAATGTCCAAAGACCAGGCCGCCGCCTTCGCTTCCGTCGGCCTGTCCGCCACGCAGATGGCCAAAGACATGCAGACCGATGCGCAGGGGACGATTTTCAAGGTTCTGGAATCTATTGCCGCCAAGCCCAAAGAATTGCAAATGTCGCTCCTGACGACCATGTTCGGGCAGGAGGCGCTGGGCAGTATCGCGCCGCTTTTGCAGAACATGGGCAATCTTTCGCAGGCGTTCGAGCTGGTGGCGGACAAAAGCAAGTACGCAGGTTCCATGCAGGCGGAGTTCGACACGCGCAGCAAGACAACGCAAAACGCCCTGCAACTGTTGTCCAACAAGCTGACCAACCTGGCCATTGCGGTGGGCAACGTCTTTTTGCCGGTCGTCACCGCCGGAGCCAACGCGCTTGGCGCGGTGGCGGACGCCCTGCGCTGGGTAGCGGAAACGCGCTTCGGGCAATGGCTGATAGCCGCCGCCGGAGGTCTGGCTGCCGCTGTACTGGCCGTGACGGCGTTTTCCGCCGGGCTATGGGCGGTGTCCAGGGCCGCGCCGTTTGTGTCCAGGACGCTGCTTGCCATCAAAACGGCCCTGCTGGGGTTGGGCTGGCCGGTGTGGGCGCTGATCGCCGCCGTGGGTCTTTTGTATGCGGCCTGGAAAAAGGACTTCGGAGGCATAGCCACCACGCTTACCCGTTGGGGACGGAACATTTCGCTGGTGATCCAGGGTGTGACGGCGGTGTTCGGCTCGCTCAAGGACGGCGTGGGAGAAATCCGGGGCGAGCTGGCGGAAGATATTCAGGCGGCGGGGCTGGTGGGCGTTGTGACCACGGTGGCCCGCGTGGTGCATCGTATCCGGGAATTTTTCGCGGGTATCTGGGACGGGCTGAACTTTGACGGCGCAGTAGTGGCGCTGACTCCGGCCATCCTCAAGGTCCGTGACCTGTTCGATTCGTTGGGCGAATTGATAGGCCGGGTATTCGGGACCGAGGTCAAAAGCGCATCCTCCGAGGCGCGGGGCCTGGGGGAAATCCTGGGCGGCGTTCTTTCCTGGGGGCTTGAGCTTGTGGCTACGGTGATTGCCAACGTGGTGCGCGGCGTGGACACGCTGGTGTCCCTGTTCCGCTGGATATGTGCCATTCTGACCGGGGACTGGACCACGGCCACGGCCATGGCCGAAAACATCTGGAACAACTTCTGCGACTCGCTCATGGCCTTTGCCGACCTGTTCCGCGTCGGGGACTGGATACGGGACGCCTGGGCGCAGGCCACGGAATGGCTTTCCGGCATCAACCTGTTTGAATCCGGGGCGCGGCTGCTGGACACGTTCAAGGAAGGCATCCTGTCCAGGGTGGAAAGCCTCAAGCAGACGTTTTCCGACGCGCTGGGGAGGCTGCGGAACCTGTTGCCGTTCAGCGACGCGAAGGAAGGCCCGCTGTCCACGCTGACGCTTTCCGGGGCACGGCTTATGTCCACGCTGGGGGAAGGCATGAACGCGGGATTCCCCGGCCTGTACAACACGCTTTCCAGCAAGCTGGGGAGCCTGAAAGAAAGCATCGGCACCTGGTGGGACGGGCTGTGGGGCGGAGAGAACACATCGCCCGCGCAAGGTTCGGGGCCAATGATACCCGCCGCGCCGGGCGCGCCGGAAGACGTGGCCGGGGAACAGGACCGGCGGGCGCGCGCCGCCGGGGATCGTACCGCCGCCCCGCAATACTGGACGCTGCATATCGCCAATATAACCCTGCCCAACGTCAAAAACGCGCAGGAATTTTACGATGAACTGCAAGCCGCCGCCACGGACCTGGGGGAAAGCATGGCATGAAGCTGTTGACGTTTGAAGACGGTATTGTCCGCATAGACGGGGAGGAGCTGCCCGGTATCCTGTCCGATCTGCGGGTCAGCGGAAAGGTGCGCTTTGACGAACAGAGCGTGGACAAGGCCAGCGGCAAGAAAAAGACGCCGCAAGGCTGGGAAGACGCGGACATCAGCCTGACCCTGTATCTGCTCACTGACGAGGCCGGGACCTGTTATGACAAGCTGGCCGTTCTGGAAGGCTTTTTCAAGAGAACGGACGGCAGGGCGAATCCATCCATCTTCACCGTGGCCAACAGCCATTTGCTGGCGCGCGGGGTTCGGCGGGTCGTGTTTTCCCGTCTGGATTCAGCGGAAAACACGCGGACGGATGAAATCCGGGCCTCGCTTTCCTTTGTTGAGCATAACCCGCCCATCATCAGGCAGGAACGGGCGCAGGCGAAGACGCCCACCCCGGCGGAGCTGGCGAAGAAGGCGAAGGAAAAGGCCGAAAAAGCCGCCGAACAGCCGGAAACCGTCATCGGAGTGGACGTGGAATGATAGAGGGTTTGAATGTCCGCTGCAACGTGGGGCCGGTGGAAGTGCTGCGCAGCCCGTTTCTGGAACTGGTCTTCCAGCGGCGGGCCGTGGTCAGCCGGGCAACCATTACCGTGCCTGATCCGGAGGGGGAAGCCCGCGCCGTGCTGGCCACAGGCCAGACGGTCGCCGTACGCTGGGGGTACCGTGGCGAAGCGGGTTTCTGGCAGGAATGGGAAGGCACAGTGGAAGGCATCGACCAGCCCCGTGCCGACAGTATCAGCGCCGACGCTCTGACGGTGCGTGCCGTGGGTCTGGAAAAGGCGCTGGTCACGACCACGGTGACGGAGAGCTTCTACCGTGAACCGGCGGACGTTGTGGCCCGGCGGCTGCTGGCTCGCACGGAGCTTGCCGTGGGCGTGGTGGACGTACCGGGCGACGTGCTGCCGTATCAGGTCTTTTCCGGCGTGTCTGTGGCCCGTGCGGTCAAACAGCTATCTCATACACTGGAGCGATCTTTCGGGCACGACATGAGCCGCCACGCGCTGTGGCTGGGCGCATCGGGCCTGACCTGGAGCGCCGGGGATGAACCGGGCGACGTGTACAGCGTGGCCACGGCGGAAAACCTGATCGCGCACACGCCTCCACAAACGCCGGACGGCGTGGGCGTGGTGGTGTCCGTGCCGTTGCCGGGGCTGACGCACAGCCGTCTGGTGCATATCCGGGATACCCGGCGCGGCGTTGACGAAACGGTGCGGGCGCTTACCGTGGTCCATACCTTTCAGGACAGCGGCAATTCCACGGTCATCAGTTACGGAAAGGATTACGGGTGGATGTAATGAGTGAGCAGACCGGCAAACGGGACATCGTGGGCATCATCCGCAAGCTGGTGGAACTGGCCATGCCCGACTTGCGGCATTACTACCGCATGACACGGAAAGCCCGCGTTGCAGCCGTATACGCAAGCGACGGGGAATACTTCTGCGACGTGCAGCCGCTCCGGAACGACGAAAGCGCGGACCCGAAGGAACCGCTTGTGCCGCGCGTGACGCTGCCTGTCCTGTGGGGCGGCCCGGATCGGGGCGTGGTCTGCCCGCCCGTGACGGGCGCGCTGTGCGATCTGAGTTATTACGACGGCGACCCGAACTATCCCTTTATCTCGAACATCCGCTGGGGCGGCGGCATGAGCGCGCCCAAAGCCGCCCTGAATGAATTTGTCATCCAACTTGAGAACGGCGTGGAAATCCGCATCGACAAGGAAAAGCGGGTGGTGACGCTGACGCCGCAGGATGTGCGGACGGAGGCGGGAAAAGGCTGGACTGTCAAGGCCGGGGACAACGCGATCATCCAGGCGGGGAAGGAAGCCACCTTGCAGGCCGGGAGCGTTTCCCACATCATCGCGCCGCTCATCAATCTGCAAGGCCGTGTGGTCTGCAAATCCTTTGACGGCACGGGCAAGGGCAAGGCGGAATTTGAGGGCGACGTGGTCATCCGTGGCAATCAGGAGGTCACGGGCGACACTACGACCGGCGGAAGTTCCCGCGTCAACGGGGACTCCTGGGCCGGTAGCCGCAGCGGGGGAAGCTGCCCGCATTAGTGCCGTTCTCATTTATCGTGCGGAAATCCGGCGTGAAAACCGGTCAAAACTTCCTCGCATGGAGCGCGTCCTTTCCGGGCGCGCTTCTCTTTTTTGTGCCAGTATTTTTCCCATGAGCAGCGTAACGACAGACCTCTGGGGGCAGGACATCGCCCTGGACGACAGCGGGCAGGCTCGTGTGGCGGCCAACGGTGAACTTTTGCTGACGGACGGAGTGGCCACCGGCGTCCAGGACATCCGCCTGCGGCTGTTCACCCGCCTTGGCAACCTGTTTTATGACCGGGAGTTCGGCAGCCTCATCCATGACTGGATTCAGGAGGATTCCACGGCGGGGAACCGGGCGGCGTTTGAATCGGAAATCGTCATGCGCATTGAGGAAGACCCGCGTGTCGTCGTCGGTTCGGTGCGCTGTATGGTGACGGCCTGGGACGCACGCTCCATCACGGCGCTGGCAAGCTGGCGTTTCCTGGATGAGGACACGCCGCTGAACCTGGTGTTGCAGGTGAACAAGTTGACCATGGAACTGGTGATTGAAGATGCCGACCCAAGAACAGACAGCTTTACCGCGTGTTTCCCGAACGATTGAGGAGATCCGGGCCTCTGTGTTCGGATATGTTGAATCCGCGCAGGACAGCCTTGCGGCGCGGGGGTATCTGCCCGCGCGGCTGAACCTGAACAAGGGTGTGGTTCGCGGCCTGATGGAAATTTTCTGCTGGGGCTACTGGCAGATTTACAGCCTGCTTGAACGACTGCTCACGCAGGCGACGCCGTCCAGCGCCACGGGCGCATGGCTGGACATGCACGCGGCCAGTGTGGACCTTTCCCGCCGCGCGGCGACAAAGGCGCGGGGGAAGGTTCGCTTTTTGCGGGCCGCGCAGGGAAGTCTGGAGGCGAACGTCACCATCCCCGCCGGGCGCATCGTGCGCACCCTGCCGGACGGCGCGGGACGGGTTTACCGCTATGGCACGACGGACACCGCCGTGCTGCCCGCCGGGGCGGAATTTGTGGACGTGCCGGTGGTAGCGGAGGACTACGGGGCGGCGGCCAACGCCAGCGCCGGGCAGATATGCGAACTGGTGACGCCGGTCACGGGTATTTCCGGGGTGACGAATCCCTTCGGGTTTTGTCAATAAGGATAGAGAAAAAAGTAAATTATTTTTATGAGGTTACAACATCGGATTGAATAAGGCGCAGTACCTTGTCGGTAAAGGTTTCCCGGCTGGTCTGGCTGAAATGGAAATAAATATCAAAGGTCGTACCGCCAACGGTCTTTACCATATCGGGTGGCGGTACGTCCGGGGCGGGTGAAGCGTTGCCGCCCGCCATCACGGGCAGGGGGATGGCCTTGCCCTCTCTGCTGGTGCTGTCGCTCCCCTCCGGGGCGGGGATGGTGCTGGTGATCGTCATGCTGGGGTCGTAGGTCATAGGCTCTCCTTTCATCATTCATCAAAGTTAATCCACGTGAGCGCCATTTTGCCGCCCACGTTGGAGTGGGGGAAGGGGAATGTATTAGTCCCCCTTTGAGGACTGTCCACAAGCCCCCTGATTGCAAGGCTTTTCAGCCTCTAAATGTCCACGCCTGCGGCGTTCCCGTTCGCTGGCAGCTTTCTTTCTCCGGCGCACATTGGCGGCGCACTCGTCACAGTATTTGCCCCGATTGGAGCGCGGCACGAACATCGCCCCGCACTCGGCACAGGGCCGCGCCTGTCCTCGGTGGAGCAAGGCGGCACACAACCCCTTGTCTGTTGGCAGGACGGCGGCGCGGAACCATTTACAGACCAGGGAATAGGTGATACTCTGGACGCAGACACAAGGCTCCCAGCCGTCATCAAGAGCAAGACAGTTGCCGCCGTCATAATTGCAGCAGTCATGCACCAGCCGCCGGACGGCTCGGTACTGCTGGTAGGTCAGTCGGGGAATGCCGTTCACCGCTCCACCTCCCGGCGTTTCTGCTGGGTCTGCTCCTGCTGGTGTATGGCAGCATCGGCGTTCCGCTTCACCTGTTGAAGCCGCCGCAAATCGTCTTGGATAGGCTTGTACTGCTCATACTCGGCTGTGTACTCCTGGTGAAGCCTCGCCTGTTCCTGTTCCCACGCATGAACGGGGATTTTACCAGCAGGGGAACGGTGCTTGTCCAGCTTCCGGCGGGCCATGTGGAACGTCCTCAACTCGTTCTCATGCTCCCTCTCGAATTTTTCCCGCTTGCCCTTCCACTTGATACCCTGCAACTCGTCATAGACGGGCTTGGTGTCTCGGTAGAGGTCAACAAGGCGAAGCAGTTCCTTCAATTCGTTCAGACGGTCACGCTTCGCTTTCATGGATGTGTTGATGGCCTCCGTTCGTTCACTCTGGGCGGCGATATGGGTCTCTAAATCTTCCAGCGTAGCGATGCCCCTCTCGGTCAGAAAATTGATGGCCTCGGCAAAACCTTTAAGATTTCCAATCCTGGCGTTGCGGCTCCATGCTCCGGCGTTCCGGCCCTCATAGTAGTCGGTCAGCAGGGCGGCAAGGGTCGGGGCCTGGGGCTTGCTCAATTCTTCTTTTATGGCCTTAATCCAATCCGTCAGGCCGGCGATTTTCTTCCGAATATCCCGCAGAATGTTGTTGGCCTTTTTTATCCAGCGGTTCAGATCGCCCTTGTCGGTGGGGATGCCCTTGGCCTCCATCTGGCGGACGGCCACGCCCTCATGGACGGTGGGCAGCAGGTCAAGGCCCTGACGCTCATAGGAGCGGTGGTCGATGCGGCAGGTCAGCCCCTTTTCCTCAAACTTGGCGTTCACCATAGCGGCCCACGCCTCCCGCCAATGTTCCAGTGTTTCCGGGCTTCCCCAGTCGGTAGTGGGAACAGCGTCAAAGAGGGGCTTGCCGTCCTCTCCCATAATGCGGTTCCCGTCCTCGTCCAGACGGTAGCGGCGGCGCTGCTTGCACCCCCATTTGCCGTCTGGCTCAATGGGCCGGATGGGGCAGAGAACATGAAAGTGCGGGTTAGGAATACCGCCGTCCTCCTTGTCCGGCTGGTGGATGGCAAAGTCGGCAATCATGCCCCGGCCCACAAGCTGCTCCGAAACAAATTGCCTTGCAAGAGCGATGTTTTCCTCCAATGAAAACTCGTTCTGCAAGGCAATGTCAAAGCTATATGCAAGCTGGGCTTTCTTGCCGCGCTCGGCCTTCTCCACGGCGTTCCAGAGGGTGGCGCGGTCTTGGTACTGGTTGGGGGCCTGGGGCGGCAGGAGAATGTCTGTGCAGACCACGCCGCCCTTGTGGGTGTAGTCGCTGACCTCGCCATAGTATTCGCTATACAATTTCTCCCCGGCTCGGTAGGCGGCGGACGTGACAACAGACTGTCCCGCGCTCCGTTTGACCTGGGTAACGTGGAGATGGAACAGGGCCAATTATCCGCTTTCCTGCTGGTCAGTGGCTTGGCTCACCAGGGCGGCAACTTCCGGCAGGGAAAAGACCTTTTCCATCAAAAGAAAAAAGGCCCTTTCGCTCATGCCGCGCACCTCCGGGGCGATACTCTCCACCGCTCCGCCACGGGTGATAAGTCGGTGGTTTCGCTTCTTCCTTTCGCCTTGGGTGTAGTAGCGGATGCGGTTCTCATACCGCTGGCCTCTGTGCTGGTACTGCTCCAACTTAGCGGTGGCCTCAGCATACTCTTTCTCTAATTCTTCGCGTGACTTGTCCATCGTGTTTGACCTCCTTCTTGGCAAAACAAAAGACCGTCTACCTGCTGTGTCGGGTAAACGGTCAAGGGTAACGGTATTCGGTTTTAGCCTCGCTGGAAAGGTGCAGACGCAGAGCGGATGTACCTTTCCAGCGAGGGCGCAGGGATAGCCGCAAAGCGGCGCAAGGGGCGCAGCCCCTTGTACGGAGCGGAGCGACGCAAACGGCCCGGACTTTCGGAAGTCCGGGCCGTAGCCTCGCAGAGCGCACGATACATGGTCGCAGACCATGTATAGAAGTGCGCCCTTTGTTCCAAAGGTATTTTATAAGTCCATCATTGATGGGAGAATTTTGTTGAACATATGGCGCACCTTATCAATCCGGGTGTTTGGGCGGCGTGGCTGAAAAACTGGTTCGCCGCTGGCGATTTGATACCCCTTCAATTCTGTTAAACAAACGCTTCTCCCGTTTGTATAAAAGGTGAGGTCATTGCGGTACTCTTGCACACAGCGGGCAGGGATTTCGCCAGTAAAAATCACCTCGCTGTTTTTAACCTGGGTCGTTTCAATACTCGCGCAATATTTTGGTGCGTCATGATAAGCTCTGGAGAGATATTCCTGCGGCGCATAGAGTGTAAAAGAAAGATATGGTTCCAATAGCTGCGTCCCCGCCTTTTTCAACACCTGCTCCAATACAATAGGTGCCAATGACCGAAAGTCTGCGGGAGTGCTGACCGGACTATAATAAAGCCCATACTCAAAACAGATTTTACAGTCCGTTACCTTCCATCCATACACGCCTTGTTCCAGACCGTAGCGGATACCATCCAATACAGCGTTTTGAAAACTCTGATTCAAGTATCCAACGGAAACTTTGCTCTCATACTGCACTCCGGTGCCAAGGGGGAGAGGGGTGACGGACAGCCCGATGGACGCCCAGAATGGATTGGGCGGCACTTCGATATGAATGGTGTGACTTACCGCTTTCAATGGCCTCTCCATATAGATGACGGTAGGTTCTTTTGCAGTTGTGTTGAGCTGATATTTTTCCACCAGAAGATCAGAGATAATTTCCAATTGTACCCGGCCCAAAAAGGAGAGAATGATCTCATGGGTCACAGCGTCTACTTCATAGCGCAGAAGCGGGTCGGTATCCGCAATTTCTGTCAAGGCGTTTAACAAGCGTTCCCTCTGTTCTGGTTTCTCTGGTGCAATTGTTGTCCGCAGCAAAGGGAGAGGATTGTCGCTCCACGTTTCACGGGGCAGCAGCAGTTTGTTTCCCAGCACATCATTCAGCCGCAAACTGTCGCAGGGTACAATGACGATCTCGCCCGCATGGGCAATCTCTGTTCGGACAATCTCACCCTTTGAGGGGATACGCATTTCCGTAATTTTCAGTTTTTCTTTCCCTGCCAAGGCTACGGAATCCCGCAAATGAAGCGTACCGCTATACAACCGCAGATAGGCAAGGCGTTGGCTCTGGTTTGCGTACTCAACTTTGAACACAGTTCCGCACAATTCAGAGCTGTTCTGCCCGGTGGGTGATTGGAATGTATCTGTGACCGCTTCAATGAGTTGTCGGATTCCCAAGTTTACCTTGGCACTGCCATGATAGACCGGAAACAGAGAGACGCTTTGGATTCTCCTGTTTTCCTCCCGCAGAAGTTCTTCTTTGTCCATTGGTTCTCCGGCAATATATTTCTCCAACAATTCATCACAGTCCGCAATCACGGTATCCCAATTCTCCAGCCCCATGTTTTCCATGATGGATATATCCGGGGAAAGCTGCACGTTCTGCTTAATAATCATATTTGCGGAGAGCTTATCTCGGATAGACTGATACACACCTGGCAGGTCAATCCCGTCCTGGTCGATTTTGTTAATAAAGATAACAGTTGGGATTTTCATTACTTGCAGAGCATGAAACAGAATACGGGTCTGCGCCTGAACGCCGTCTTTTGCAGAAACAACCAAAATCGCTCCGTCAAGAATGGCAAGGGAGCGATAGACCTCCGCTAAGAAATCCATATGCCCAGGAGTATCCACAATGTTGACCTTACAATCGTGCCACTGAAAGGAAGTGACCGCCGTTTGAATGGTGATTCCACGCTGCCGCTCTAAAAACATGGTGTCCGTTCTCGTTGTTCCCTGATCCACACTGCCGGGCGCCTCGATTGCTCCGCTGGTATATAACAGGCTCTCCGTCAAGGTCGTCTTACCTGCGTCTACATGAGCAAGAATGCCAATATTGATGATTTTCATATGATTGTCCTCCATACAAGGCCCAGAAGGGCGCAAAAATCCCCAGCGACAAATACTTTTACCGCTGGGGATGATAGGTAGGACACACATGAAAACTGCGGCCAAGGCTGGCCGTTGTCTATCACGATATGAAATGAAAAGGCAAAAGTATTCTTAAATTGGGTACAAAAACCAAGCCCTCTCCTTGAGGACGTTTGTCTTTGTTCCCATTATCAAATTTTATTTAAGAATACCTTGCCGCATATTGATAAACTCCTTTGCTTGGATTTTTATAGTATAGCATATCAAATTCCCAAAAGCAACCCTGTTAAGATAAATTTTTTCTGTCACTGCACCTCCATATCTCTCTCGTGTATACGCCATACGCAACTCTTTTCAAAAAAGAAGTGGACGCGCTGGCAAAGCTGTGGTAGAATGAAACGAAAGAAGGTGAGGATGGTGGAGCTCAAAACGACAATCGCCCAGGGACTGCACGTCACAGATGACAGCGCGGGTTATGATGCCGCCTGTAAGCGTGTCCTGTCTGAAAAGGCAATCCTGGCGCGGATTATGAAGTCCTGCCTGGAAGAATACAAGGATTGCGATGTCAATGATATTGCCGAGAAGTACATTGAGGGCCAACCCCAGGTGTCCGCCGTCCCGGTGCTGCCGGACGAGGGTGGCACAGTCATCAGCGGCATGGACACCGAGGACAAATCGGTGCGCGAGGGGACAGTCACCTATGACATTCGCTTCCGCGCCATCGTTCCCGACTCCGAGGAACAAATTGCCCTCATCATCAACGTGGAGGCCCAGAACGATTTTTACCCCGGCTATCCGCTGATAAAGCGTGGCATATACTACTGTTGCCGCATGATTTCTTCCCAGTACGGCAGGGAGTTCACTGGCTCCCATTATGAGAAAATCAAGAAGGTCTACTCCATCCGGATTTGCATGAAACCGCCGCAGTATCGAGAGAACACCATTACCCGGTATCGGCTGGTGGAAGAATATCTGGTCGGCGAGGGCAAAGAACCCATCAGGAATTATGATTTGCTGTCCATCATCATGCTGTGCCTTGGCGGGCCGGATGGGTCAAATTATGACGGCGTATTGCGGATGCTGGATGTGCTTCTCTCCAACGAAACCAGCGAGGCGGAAAAGCGGAAAATTTTGCAGGACGATTACGACATTCAAATGACGCAGACAATGGAAAGGGAGGTGTCGGTCATGTGTAATTTGAGCAAGGGCGTTGAGGAAAAAGGCGTTGCTAAAGGTATCTTGTCCTCTATCAAAAACCTCATGGAAACGATGGGGCTGACCATTGAACAGGCTATGGCGGCGCTGAAAGTCCCGGAGGGCGAACGTCAGAAATATATGGATTTGCTGGAACGGCAGTAATGACAAAAACGCCACGGACTATCGTTGTCCCTGGCGTTTTCTGTATCTACGTTAGCTGACTTGAGCAGCTTCGGCTTCTGCCTGTTTCTTCCTGTGGTAGTTCTCCCGCCTCGCGGCAAGCATACGTTCATACCGGGCCTGGGCTTCGGGATCTCCGGCGGCAGCGTCCGCATACATTTTCTGACGGGACTTCTTTACCGCTTCTGACTGTTGCGCTCTCTGCTGCGCCAACTCTGCCGCCGCTACCGGGTCGGTTTCGGCGCGGGCTTTCAAATCCTGCAAAGCCGCCTTTTTCCGATTGCGATGGGCTTCCAGCCGTTCCGCTTCTTCTAGGGTGAGAGGCAAACCTGCCTCGGCACATCTGGCAAGTTCTTTCAACGTCCGCTGTTGGGGCTTCGGGGGCTGTGCGGACTTCTGCCTGTCACGCCACGCTTTGTGCTGCTCGGCTTTCTTCTGGCGGTGCGCCGCAAGCCGCTCCGCTTCCTCCGGGGTGAGATCGGCTCCATCCAGCTTGGCGAGTTCCTTCAGTGAGCGTTTGCGAGGCTTCTCTGGCTGACTGGCCTTTTTCTTGTCGCGTTGCTTCTGCTGATAGGCCCGATTGCGCTCTAACCGCCGTTCTTCCTCCGCCTGTTCCTCCGGGGTCAACAGGCCCGCCCGCTTCCTCGCGGTAAACTCCCGGCGCTCCTGCTTGTACCTCTCATACCGAACCTGGGCAAGCACCTGGGAGCGTTCCTCTTTCTCTGCCTGTTCCTCCTGCTGGCGGCGTTCTTCCTCCTGCTCCATCGGGGTCACAATGTCGGCGGGAACCTCAAACGCGCCAATGAAATTGAAATAGAAATCTAACCGCTGACGGCGCTGCTTTCCCCGTCCGTTGCCCTCATGGACAACGATTTTCTCGATAAACTCATTGAGAATGGGCGTAGTCAGTTCCGAAAAATCGGTGTACCGCTTGGCAAGGTCGATAAACTCCGTCATTCTCACCCGGTCGGCGTTCCAGTTGTCCAGCAAGCCCTGCCACTCCGTCATGGAGGCTTCCAGCGCGGCCTGTTCCTCGTCATACTCGGCAAGGAGACGGCTGAAATGCTTATCCGGCAGCTTGCCCGTGGCGTTGGCCTCGTACAGCTTCTTCACCAGTCCGTCCAGTTCGGCGTGGCGCTTCTTCGCCTGGACAATCTGTTTCCGGCAATCCTTGACTGCTTCCTCCTGGCGCAGACTGGATGCCTTTCGAACCCGCTGAACAAACTCCTGCTCGTTGTTGCGGACATACCAGCTTATCCGCTGGATGGCGGAGAGGATCGCCGCTTCCAGCTTTTGCGTGGCAACATAGTGAATGGTGCAATCCTCCATAGGTGCCCGGTATCTGGAACAGGTGAAAGCATCGTCAATGTACTTGCCTTGGACAAGACTGTTGTGGTGGGTCAGCTTTGCGCCGCAGTCGGCACAGTAGAGCAGTCCGGTTAAACGGTTAGGGGCATTACTCCGCTTGGGTGTCCGGCGCTTGGTTTCCCGCAAACGCTGAACATTGTGCCACGTTTCTTCGTCAATGATGGCGGGGACGGCTCCCTCAAATACAAATTGTTCCTCTGGCATTGTCCTGCGGGTGCTTTTAGTCTTGTAGTTCTCACAGACAGTCTTGCCCAGCACCTTGCGCCCCAGGTACTCCGGCCTTTTAAGAATATAACCCAGGGTGGTGGCAGACCATGCGTAGGGGTCGCGGTAGCTGTTGGCTCGAACAGGACAGCCGATACGCTTCCAGTGTTCGGAAGGGATGGGGATTTGCTCGGCCCGCAGCGTTCGGGCGATGCCGTTGACGCTCTGACCGTCCATGACCATCTGAAAGATGCGGCGCACAACGGCGGCAGCTTCCTCGTCGATCACCCACTCGCCCTTTTCTTCTTTTGAGGCGAGATAGCCATAGGGGACGGCCCCCGAACAGCGCAGGCCCTTTTCCATTCTGGACTTGAAAACGGTCTTGATTTTGCGGCTGGTGTCAGCAACGTACCACTCATTTATCACATCCCGGAAGATGGACATAATATCAAATCCATTGGCGGTGTCCAGGTTGTCATTGGCGGCGATAAAGCGGACGTTGTACTCGTCAAAGGTGCGTTTGAGCAAGCCGACCTCCACCACGTCACGGCCTATTCTGCTCTGGTCTTTGACAATGACGGTAGCCACATTTCCGGCCCGTATCTCGTCCACCATAGCGTCCAGGCCGGGCCGCTTGAAGGTCGTTCCCCGCACCCCGTCATCGGTGAAGTGGCGGACATTAGTGAAGCCATTTTTTCGGGCGTAGTCCTCCAGGATGCGCTTTTGATTTTCTACGGACACGCTCTCGTCAGACCGCCCATCGTCGTGAGATAACCTTTCGTACAATGCTGTGATTTTACCCTTTTGCTCCTGCTTCCTCATGTGTGTAACCTCCTGTTTTGTATTTTCACGACCTTTCTATCCTTATTATAGTGACCCTTCCGGGTGGCTGACGGAGGAAGGGGCGGACGAGGAGACGGACGCGCAACTGCGGGAGCGATACGCCCTGCAATGGCAGGCGAACAACGGCTGCACCAAATACGCCTATATGGCCTGGGCCTTGTCCGTGCCGGGCGTGACCTCCGTTTCCATCCTTGACCATCATCCGCGCGGCCAGGGCACGGTGGATATTGTGGTGCGCGGCGCGGACGTGCTGCCCACGGCGGCCCTGCTGGACAAGGTGCGGGCGGCCATAGCTCCGAACACGCCCATCAACGACGACTGGCTGGTGAAGGGGCCGAGCGCCATATCCTGCGTGATTGACGGGACCATCGAATACACGACGGGCGACCCCGACGCCATCAGGGCGCAGGCGGAGAACCGGCTGCGGGCGCTGTTCGCGGAGACAAGCCCGCTGGCGGACGTGACGACATTGCAGATCGGGCAGGACCTGACGCTCGACCTTTTGACCCATACGGTCATGGCCGTGCCGGGCGTCAAGCGGGTGACGTGGGCAAGTCCGGCGCAAGACGTGCTGCCGGTTCCGTCGGACGGCGTGGCGTGCCTGGAAAGTTTGAGTTTGCGCACCGTCATGGCGGAGGAAATGTAGGTGTCCGAGTTCTGGAAATACTTTCACGACAGGCTGGCCTGGCCGCTGATCCACAATCCCGGCCCTCTGGCCGGTCTTGTCCGGGGCCTGTCGCTGGCGCTGGACGGCACACGGGACGACATCGTGTATTTTCGCCGCCAGTGGTTCCCGGAACTGTGCGAGGCGGACCTTGTACCGGATTTCGGAACGGGACGCGGCCTTGTGCGGCACCCGAAGGAAACGGCGGAGCAATTCCGTTCCCGCGTGGTGGGAGCCTTTCGCTGGCATCGTTTGGGCGGCAAGACCGAGGGCCTGCCTGAAATCCTCAAGTTTTACGGTTTTGACGCTCTGACCGTTGAAAACCTGCGCATCTTCCAGCCTTCGCGCTGGGCGGAATTCCAGCTCGGCCTCAGAACGCCCGCGACACAGGCGGAACAGGACGCCCTGCTGGCGGACCTGGATACGCTGCTGTGGCTGGTGAACGAATACAAGCCCGCGCGCTCCGTGCTGGCCCGCGTCTACACGGACACTTACGACCGCGTGCCCACGGTCTGGAGCGGCGGACCGATAAGTGAACAGGGCTGGTCAAACGGCTTCTGGTCCCTGTTTTCCGGCGTGACGTGGCCAGGCGAAGGCGGAGACATCGTGGTGTCCTTCGGTATGGTGCGTCGTTTTCTTTCGGAACGGTACAACGAAACCGGCGCGGGGCTGGGGGTGGAGAGCCGGACGGGCTTTCTTGCGCCGTACATCGACCGGCCCGTGTGGAGCCGTTCGGCCTGGAGCGACGTTTTTCCGCGCAATCACGGCTTCACCATCGGGGAAATCGTGAGCCTGCACTGGTGTGTGCGGACAACCAGCTCGTACCCGTGGCACGGGGCCTGGGATTCCCGTCATTGGCAGGAGGCGGCGACATGGGACCGCATTTTGCCGGAATGGAAGATGCGCCGGCGCTCATGGGCCAGAGTGGAAGCCGTGTTTTCCTGGCCGGGCGACGGCAAGGAACCCCCGCAAGGGGGACGCCGCATCCGTAAGCCAGCCGAGCTGGCAACGGCTGCGCAGCCGGGTGATCCGGTGAAGGTCCACGGCGACGGCACATGGGGCGACGTGAACGCCTGCTATGGCCGCCCGCAGGCGATCATTTATCAGGGGACGCGCTGGGGGGACGCCTGGGGCACGGACCCCGGACGGCGGGAACTGGAAATTCTGGAACGACGGCAGGACAAGGGCGGCCTTTGCACGCCCGCCGTGCATCCCGCCAGGCCGCAAACGGCGGGCCATGCGCTTGCCGCGTGCCGTTCCGCGCCGCTTCGTGAACGCGGCTGGCGGGGGCTGTGGTCCGGGCGCGGCTGGCTTGCCGACCGCTGCCCTGTCGCCGTCGCAGTCCTTCGGAGCCTGAGCGCGAAACATGAGGACGCGGGAGCGCCGCGCCTGTCCGGCGGCGCGCTGCTTACTGTGCCGTGCGCGGCGTTGTCTTCCCCCGTTCCGCAATGGGGCGGCCTGGATACGGTCCCGTTGGCAAGCAACCCGCTGCATGAACGGCGCTGGCTGGGCAATCCCGCCGGGCGGCGCTGGTACGATTATACGGGCATAACCTCAATCAAGGAGCAAACGGGCGGTAGCCGTTAGCGGGCAACGCCCACTTACGGATAGCGACAGCAACCCGTTAAAAAAAGGAGAAGAAGCTAATGAGTCTTGCGACGCTGACGAAAACAGGACGCGCGGCCATCGCGCTGGCGCTGTCCGCCCGGCCGATCCATCTGGCATGGGGGAGCGGGAATCCTGAATGGGATGCCGAGGAGGCGGACCTTCCCAGTCTGGTGAACGCCACGGCGCTGGTCAATGAGCTGGGCCGCCGCACACCGGCCACCATCGGCTTTGTGGAACCTGACGATGAAGGGGACATCGTCATCCCCGTGGCCACGGGCGCGGGAGGAGAAGTGCAGGAAGCGCGCTATAAAAGCGTGACCGGCCCTTCGCCGTATCTGTATGTACGGACGAACTACAATTTTGAGGACGCCAGCAACGCGGTGATCCGGGAAATCGGCGTATTCATGGATACGGAGCTGAAAGAGGACCTGCCGCCCGGCCAACGCTATTTCACGCCGGACAACCTGAAAAGCCCCGGCCTGCTGGTGGCCGCGCAAATCATCGTACCGCCCATCAACCGCAGCCCAAGCGTGCGGCAGACCATTGAATTTGTCCTGCCCATATAGGGGGAAGCCATGCAGACGCAAAGCGGAAAACGCATAGACAACTACTGGAACCGCTATGACGCGGGCAAGAAATATATGGAGCTGCTGTTCCGTGACGGATACGGGACGCAGGCATCGGAAATGAACGAGCTGCAAAGCCTGTTCGCCGCGCGCGTGAAATCGCTTGCGGACAGCCTGTTCAAGGACGGGGACATCCTTCAGGACGCGCAGATAACGGTGAATGCGCAGACGGGGGCGCTCACGGCGGAAGCCGGTCTGGTGTACCTGTCCGGGGCTGTGTGGCCGGTGGAGACCGCGTCCTTTGTCATTCCCGTGCAAGGTACGGTTTCGGTGGGCGTGCGGCTCAGGGAAAGTATCATATCCGAACTGGAAGACCCGGCGCTGTGCAACCCCGCCGTGGGCAGCCGTGGCGAGGGGGAACCTGGGGCATGGCGAAAGAAGGTGGAGGCCGTATGGGGGTATGACGGAGACGGCGGTTCCGGGGCGTTCTACCCCATCCATACGGTTGACGACGGTGTGCCGCGCGCCAAGGAAACGCCGCCGAACCTGGACAGTTTCAATCAGGGGATCGCGCGGTATGACCGCGATTCCACGGGCGGGGGAACATACGTCTGCTCCGGCCTGACCGTGCGCCAGGCGGAAGACGCGGGCGGCGGCGCGCAGGTGTACACGGTGGCGGAAGGCCGCTGCCGGGTCAGCGGTTACGGCGTGGAGCTGCTTACCTCTCGCCGTCTTTCCTACGCGGCGACGCCGGACCTTCGCTTCATCGACACGGAAGTCATCGAGGCGGACGGGAGCGGGAAACAGCGCATCAACGTGGCGCATCCGCCCATCCACAACATTACGGCGTTACGGGTGACGCTGCAAAAAACGGTGTCCGTGGTCCACGGCAGCTATTCCGGCTGCGCGGACGCCCTGCCGGACACGTCGGTCATGTCCCTTGTGGAAGTGAAACAGGGGGAAACGACGTATGAAGCGGGTACGGACTACAAGCGCACGGGGGATACGGTGGACTGGTCGCCCACGGGCAACGAACCGGCCACGGGTTCGACCTATCAGGTGACGTATACCTACCTGGACAAGACGCTGACGCCGGAAGACCCGGATTACGACGGGTTCAGTGTATCCGGGGCCGTTTCCGGCACGGGCATCATGGTTTCGTACAATCAGGCGTTGCCGCGTATCGACCGGCTGTGCATCACGGGCGACGGGACGTTTACCTGGGTTCAGGGAGTGGCGGCGGAATACAACGCCAAGGCTCCGTCCGTTCCGGAGACGGTACTGGCGCTTTGCAGCGTCAAACAGACCTGGCGTGAGGCTTCCGCGCGCGTGGTGCAAAATGACGGCGTGCGCGTGGTGGCGTTTTCAGACATGGAGGCTCTGGCCGCCCGCGTGGAATACGCCTTGCAGGAAGTTGCCCGGCAGCGTCTGGAAGCGGACGTGGCCACACGCGAAGCCGGGGCGCGCGTGGGGCTTTTTGTGGACCCTCTGCTTGACGATTCCATGCGCGACCAGGGCATCGAGCAGGACGCGGCCATCGTCAACGGCTTTCTGACCCTACCCATTGCGGCGAAAGTCTATGCGCTGTCGCAGGACATACAGGCTCCGACGGCGCGTACCTTCACGCCGCAAATCCTGCTGGAACAGCCGTACCGCACGGGGGAAATGAAGGTCAATCCGTATATGGCGTTCGCCATCCTGCCGGGCAAGGCCACGCTGACGCCCGCCGTGGACCGCTGGACGGAACAGGCCACGGAATGGACAAGCGCGGTGACGCGTTCGTTCTATCGGGTCATCTACGCGCCGAATCATCCGCAGCACGGGCAGACCGTCACGTCCACGAGCAGCAGCACGGAAGCGGTGGGCACATCGCAAAAGGCGCTGGAATATCTGCGTCAGATTGACGTGGCCTTTGAGGTGACGGGCTTCGGCCCTGGTGAGGTGCTGCAATCCATCACCTTTGACGGCATCGAAGTATCGGCCAAGGAAGGCACGGTCACGGCGGACAGCTCCGGCAAACTGACCGGCACGTTCACCATCCCCGCCGACGTTCCCGCCGGGACCAAGCTGGTGGAGTTCCGTGGCGGAGAAGGCGGCTCCACGGCGCAGGCCACCTTTGTGGGGCAAGGCACGCTGGAAGTGACCACGCTGCGACAGGTCCAGACGGTGACAAATACCAACATCGACCCCCTTGCGCAGACCTTCATGCTGGACAAGGCCGTGCAACTGGCCGGTGTGGACGTGTGGTTCACGGCCAGGGGCGACAGCGGCGTGCGGGTGCAGATTCGCGATGTGAGCAATGGCGTGCCCACGCGCACGGTGCTGGCGGAAGCCGTTGTGCCTGCGGCCAGCCTTGTGGTCACGGGCGGCGGGCATACCCGTATCCGGTTCGACGCGCCGGTGGCGCTGGCGGCGTCCACGGAATATGCGCTGGTCATTCTCTGCAACGATGCGGACACAGCGGTGGCCATTGCCGAAATGGGACAGTTTGACACGCTGCACCAGCAATGGGTGGCGGCACAGCCCTATACCATCGGCGTGCTGCTGTCGTCGTCCAACGCATCGAGCTGGACCGCGCACCAGACCCGCGACCTGACGTTCCGGCTGCTGGAGGCCGTGTACGCAGAAGGCATAAATACCCTGGACCTGGGCACGGCCACGGTCACGGACGGAGCCACGGACCTGATCCTGCTGGCACTGGCGGAGACCCCCACGGCGCAAAGCCGCGTGGAATACGAGCTGGGGTTGCCTTCCGGGGCCAGCATGACGGTGGCTGAAGAACAGACGGTGCGCCTTGCGGAAGCCCTGACAGGCCCGCTTTCGGTCAAGGCCAGGCTTGCGGGCGATACGGCGGGTTCCCCGGTGCTGTGGCCGGGTTCGCAAATACTGGCGGGAACGGTGCAGCAGACGGGAAGCTACTATACCCGCAGCATCAAGGCCGGCGGAGCCGTCAAGGCGGTGCTCATCTACAGCGCGGCAATCCCTTCCGGGGCCAGCGTGACGCCGGAAATCCAGGTGGATTCCGGTTCGTGGGAAGCCATGACGGCGGACGGAGCCGTGCCGCAGGGCGACGGCTATGTGGAATACAAATTCACGCATACGCTGGCGGACGCGGATTTGGTGAAGGTCCGGCTGACGCTTTCCGGCACCATAGCGGCCCGGCCCATGCTTTATGACATCCGCCTCATGGCCGTGGCGTAAGGAGGCATTATGATAGACAAAAAATCGGAATATCTTGAACTGCCGCTGCCCAATGAGCAGAATATGCTTGAAGACGACTGCCCGCGTATCGTGGAAGCGTTCAAGAAGGTGGATGCTCACGCGAAGACGGCGGATGACCGGCTTGACGGGGTGGAAGGCCGGGCGGATTCTCTTGAAATCCGCGCATCGGCGCTGGAAACGACGCAAGCCTCCACGGAGGGAACCTTGCAAAGCCACGCGGCGTCCTTGTCTTCTCTTGCCACGGAAAAGGCGGACGCGACGGCGCTTGCGGGCGAAGTGCAGGCCCGCACGGAGGCAGTGAGCGGCGAAGCCTCGGCGCGGGCAGCCGCCATCACGGCAGCCGTGGCCGCTGAGACACAGGCGCGGGAGGAAGCCATGACCGCCCACGACGCCAGCCTTTCGGCGCATGACGCGCTGGTGAAGCGCATCACGGTGGGGAGCCTGTCGCCTGTCATCGGCATCTGCTGCGTGGAAGACGGAGGCGGTTCCGGGCTGTGGTTCAACATCGACGCCGAAGGCCAGCCGGTGAGTCCGCCGCGTTCCTACTTCGATTATCACCCGACCTACAATGCCCTGCGCCGCGTGCTGGTGGACGGCCAGATGATGCAGGAGCACCACAAGTTCTACTACAAGGCGTTCGAGATAGCGTCGGGGCCGTTCGCGGGCCGTCGCGGGCGTCTGATCAGCCCCGGCCAGATGGATGGATTCAAGCCCTTCCCCAGCTTTATGAAGGACGGGCAGGAAATCGCTACCTGGTATTGCGGGACGTTTCAGGCCACGGATGAAGGCGGCAGCCCCCAAAAGCTGGGTTCCCGGCCCGGCAAGGCTCCCTTTGTCAACGTGAACTTCCCGACCATGCAGGGCTATTGTCGGAATCGCAATGTGGGCGGCGTGGACGGGTTTGATATGTGGAACATCTATCAGGCGGCGGAAATTCAACTTCTGGCGCTGATAGAGGCCGCGACGCCCGATTCCCAGGCGTATTACGGGCGGGGGCGTGTGGATACGACCAGTGCCGCCAATGTGGACGCCACGGACGTGGCGACGGCGACATGGCGCGGCCACGTGGGGCTGTGGGGCAATGTCTGGCAGATGTGCGCGGGGCTGGAAATATCCACGTCCGGCACGGTGAAGCTGTGGAAGAACGACGGGAGCAGGGAATTTGTGGACACGGGCTTTGTCTGCCCCGCCTATGACGGTTCCAACCCGGCTTACATGCAGACATTGAAAACGGGAAATGGGGAAGGGTTCGACTTTGAGGACATATTTTTCCCCGCGACCACGACGACCAGTGCCACAGCCGGAACCATTCCTGACGGTTTCTGGGGCCGCAACGGTAGCGCTGGGAACGTTTGCTACCTCGGCGCGGATTGGTCGGTTGGCGTTCGTGCGGGCCTTTTCGCCTGCAACCTGTATAATGCGGCGTCCAATGCGAGTACGAATATCGGTTGCCGCCTCGCAAAGATGTAATACAGTCAGTTGGTTACAGGAATACCGTGCCCGCCGAAGGCGGGCTATAAAAATTTTTCGGAGCGAGAAATGGACATTCTCATTTCTTATGACGACTTGACCATTCCGGTTGCGCTGGTCGCCGGGGACAATATGGCGCTGTACGCCGTCCCCACCGCATACAGCGAAGACGGCCTGTACTTGGCGCAATGGGGAACCGGAGAGCTGGAACCCCTGCCCGCGTGCGGAACATGGACGCCGCTCTTGCGTCTGCGTCTTGCCGACGGGGAAGACGGCGCGGACAGCCTTGTGGAAGACTTCAAAGCCGACGGAGTAAGCTATGCCCAGAACTGAAATCGGCCAGCATGAAATCAGCGGCCTTTCCGGAGCGGAACACGACAAGGCCGCTGCCCGCGCGGCCATTGACGCGGAAACCTCCGCCGCCATCCTGGAGGGATTCGACTACGAAATCGACCCCGGCACAGGAACGCCGGAGACGCTGCATTTCAGCTATGATGCCTTTGACCAGCAAAATTTCAGCGACACGGCCAACGCCTGCCTGATGCTCAAGGCCGGGGCGCATGGCCTGCCGGAATCCGTGACCTGGAACGCCTATCGGGCGGACGGAGAACTGGTGCGCCTGGTTCTGACGGCGGACGCCTTTCTTGCCCTGTACGCTGGCGGCGCACTGGCGCACAAGGCGGCCTGCATGGCGGAAGGCGGTACAAAAAAGGCCGCTCTGGAAGCTGAGGGGGCGGCATGAAAACAGTTATCCGCAACGCCTGCCGCAGGCTCCGCCGCTGGGGAAAACAGGTTCTGGTGGCGCTAGACCAGCTTGTGAACGCCCTGTTCGGAGGCTGGGCCGATGAAACGCTTTCTTCCCGCTGCTGGCGCAAGCGCGACGAAACGGGCTGGAAACAGGCGCGTATGGCCCTGGACCTTGTAGCGGCTCTTCTGGGAGACGCGGATCATTGCAGGGCATCGTATGATTCCGAGCGGCTGCGTCTGCAATGCCCGCCGGAATTGCGTCCCCCGGACGCGCAAACGGTGTCATTTTGATAATCACCTACGTTAATATAACTTAGGTGATTAAGGTTTTTGTTCCCGCCCCCCGGTACTACGGGGAATATGGGAGCACCAAGAAAAAAATCGCCCGATGTGGGCGTTGCCATCCGGCATTTCCGGTATGAGGCCGGATTGTCCCAGGACGGGCTTGCCGACCGTATGGATGTG
>ERZ772816.544-NODE-544-length-41046-cov-23.557879_pt1 | contig 41046 bp, 39 predicted proteins | sample MGYA00511359_ERZ772816 | MGnify/ENA primary metagenome ERZ772816 (study PRJEB29015, sample SAMEA2737710) | human gut metagenome | biome: human gut; feature: human-associated habitat; material: faeces | place: China | collected 2012 ...
GAGACAGAACCTAACCTATCCGTTAGTTATCTATGTGGAACATGGTAAGCCTGTATATCTCCTGTCATGTAAAAATGACAGGTAAGCTGACAGCAATGAAGGCCGAATGGTGTGCAGGTATAAGATAACAGAAAAAGCGAACGCCGTTCTGTAATGGAGCGGATACGGATTGAACCGACATCACGGGCTGATGTGGGCGACATCATCCGACACGAAAGTGGGCAGACTTCTGTGACGACATTAGGTAGGCAATCAAACCGAATGTTGTCAAATGGTGATTCTTTACAATTAACTTTTAGAACTTTCAAAAGGAGGAAAGCAAATGAACGAAAACAAGACATCGTGTGCGCCTGCTGACAATCAGCAAACACTTTGGGACAGAATAGACTGGACTAAAGCGGAGTTGGCCGTCAGAAAGCTACAAGCACGAATTGTAAAGGCTCAGAAGGAAGGCAGATACAACAAGGTGAAAGCCTTGCAGTGGACGCTGACCCACTCTTTTTACGCAAAAGCCTTAGCCGTAAAGAGAGTTACTTCTAACGGAGGTGGCAACACCCCCGGAGTGGACATGGAAACATGGGAGAAACCTGAAGCAAAAACACAAGCGATAAGCGAACTCAAACGCAGAGGCTACCAGCCGAAGCCATTGAGAAGAGTCCACAACAAAAAGAGTAATGGCAAACTGCGACCGTTGGGAATACCGACAATGAAAGACAGAGCCATGCAAGCACTCTACCTTATGGCATTAGAACCAGTGTCGGAAACAACAGCCGACTCACGTTCATACGGTTTCCGCAAGGAACGCCGCTGTATGGACGCGGTAATGCAATGCCATAACATTCTCCGAAAAGGCTATTCTCCCGAATGGATTCTGGAGGGTGACATAAAGGGGTGCTTCGACCATATCAGCCATGAATGGCTGCTTGCCAACATCCCTATGGACAAGGCAATACTCCGAAAGTGGTTGAAATGCGGCTATATCTTCAACAAACAGATGTTCCCGACAGAGGAGGGAACGCCACAAGGTGGCATTATCTCTCCCACGCTTGCCAATATGACATTGGACGGATTGCAGAAAGTCCTTGCAGAGAAATATAAACGAGTTAGAATCAAAGGTAAGTTATATTCGCCAATGGTGAATCTTGTCCGTTACGCTGATGACTTTATAATTACCTGCGAGAACCGTGAAACACTTGAAAAGGAAATCAAGCCATTGGTAGCCGACTTTATGTCTGAAAGAGGTCTGACCTTATCAGAAGAAAAGACGGTGATAACCAATATCCATGACGGTTTCGATTTTCTCGGTTTCAACATCCGCAAATTCGGCAATGAAATATTGACCAAGCCGACCAAGAAAGCCGAAAAACGCTTTATGGAGAATATCCGTAAGGTGACAAAAGGTCATAAGGGTTGCAAGCAGGAATCATTAATCAGGATGTTGAATGCTAAAATTCGAGGATGGGGAGCATATTATCAGCATGGGGCGACACGTGATTCTTTTCACAGAATCGACCATCAGATATTTCTCGCCTTGTGGCAATGGGCTAAACGCCGTCATTCCAAGAAAGGGAAACGGTGGATAAAAGACCGCTATTGGCACAATATCCGAGGGAATAGCTGGACTTTTGCGGCTAAGTTCAAGAAATCAAACGGCAAAGAAGACCAACTTACTTTGTTGAAACTGGCATCTTCGTTTCCTTTTCTGCAATATACGCAGATAAAGGGGGACATGAATCCGTTTGACGCAGACTGCCGCCTGTACTTCAATAAAAGAATGAAGTCAAAGATGCTTGTGACGCTGAAAGGACGTAAATCCCTGCTTTACCTATGGGAAAAGCAAGGTCGGAAATGTCCGATATGTGGTGAACCGATTGACACGCATAAGGCATGGAATGTAATGCCGACCGTACAAGACGGACGGAAATGCAATCTGTTGGCTCATGATGAATGTTTCAAATTATCCCGTAAAAAACAATGGAAACAAGAAGTAGGATGAGCCGGTCTCTGCACACGAACAGAGACTTTGAAAAGCTTGAGCCGTATGAGGGGAAACCCTCACGTACGGTTCTGAGGGGGGAAGAGGGCAGTAATGCCCTTGACCTACCCGATCGTCCCTCTGACCTCACTCAGAGGGATGGCAGAGCCATACGCGCCGGCAACGAGATTGCCAAGCTATACGCTGACAATAAGGTGGATGTAATCATCTATGCCGTGGAAAAGTCGTTGGACTCCTATAAGTTCAATCTTCTTCATTGCAAGGCTACGTTCATCGACCAGCTCAAATCCGGCGCACTCGGAGCGAGAACTATCGACGAGGGTGCGATGGACGAGAAGAACGGCATGAACTTCTCAGAGTACATGGCTATCCTGTCGGGCAATACCGACCTGCTGGAAAAGGCGAAACTTGAAAAGCGCATTGCATCGCTGGAAAGTGAGCGCAAGGCGCACAACAAGGGCATCTCCGATTCCAAGTTCAGGCACCAGACCATTACCCATGACATTGCCAACAACGAGGCGGCAATCGAGAGGATGAAGGCTGATGTTGCCCGATACGAGGCAGTTGTCAGGCGAGACAAGGACGGTAATCCGCTCAACAATCTCACCATCGACACCTGCAACCTCTCCGATGAAAAGAACATGGGCATCCATCTACAAGGACTATCACAGAGTACCGACACTCACGGTCAGTACAAACGCATCGGCGAAGTCTATGGCTTCCCGATTTCCATTATCTCGGAGCGTACACTCGTTGACGGCAAGGAGGCTGTTCAGAACCGTTTTGTGGTCGAAGGTAACTACAAATATAAGTTCAACAACGGCTTCATCGCCATGAGCGACACCCATGCCGCCTGCATGAACTTCGTCAACGCTCTGGAGAAGATACCGGGCATCATCGCCCAGTATGAGGAACGCACCGCCAAACTCAAAGCCGATGTTCCCCAGCTCGAAGCAATCATCTCGAAATCATGGGGCAAAGAGGACGAGTTGAAGCAGCTCAAATCCGACCTCGCCGCCCTCGACCGCAAAATCACCGCCGCCCTCGCTCCTAAAAAAGAGGAACAGGACGGCGAAGAAGTCAAGCGCGATGAACAAACACAGCTCACCAATCGTGCCGATGTTCCTTCTCAATCAATCGGCTCCAAAGATTCGATGGTAGCGGAACCTCAATATCGTTATCAATCCTCAACAGCACCATTTCGTCCGGCATATCGACCGGCAGGATTATAATCCAGAGACAGACAATCCCGACATCTTTGCCGAGGTTGTCTGTCTGTTTTGTATGGCTATGAATGATATAGCACCTATCGGATATTTATAATTATTTATCGGTCAGTTTCATCTCCATAATCATTTTCAAGAGAATACTTTTTGTACGCGTCTACTCTATCCGAATCACAATCCCATATCCAGGACTTATTTTTAGAATTGTAACAATAATTCTCGTCCGGACCGAATGTGACAGTCAGCCAATAAAAGCCGTCTTTTCTCGGTTCGTAATAGAAAATATAGTCCTTGTATTCATAGGTCTCATTTATTTCCTCGAAAGGAGTTCCTATCTCATTAAGTCCGATTGGTAGCCTGTTATTCATTTTTTGAAAATCATCAATCATTACGATAATTTCATTTCCCACACGCTCTATATCAGCAGTATCAGTTGTCATACACCTTTTGAAAAACACGACAATTGCAATCAGTAGTGAGATAATCAACACTACGATAAGTGTGCGCCAATTCCAAAATCGTTTATCGGTCAGGTTCATTCCATGATATAAGTTTCGGAAGTTAATATATCAACGATATGCTCTGTCGTTTTTATTGCATAGTGCTTTACGTTTAGAGAAGATCCATACAACGCACTCATCCCAGTTGCCATGATTTCTCCCAGATAATAGGAATTTTCCACTTCGTATAATGGGCTGGAAGTCAATCCCTCCATAACCTCAGTCATTCTAAAGTGTTCCAGAGTTACACGATAAGCAAATACATTCCTAAATCGAATGGTAATCGTTCCTCTGTTGTCAAAACGATCAAGCATAATCTTAAGGTCGGTAGCGTCATAATCTATTGAATTGATTGAACATTCGCAATCAATTACCTTTATCTGATGGTATATCTCACTTTCCATACCCCAAAAATCGTTTATCGGTCAGTTTCATGATGTAATCGCATTTTCTTTTTCAGATATTCATCTTTGCCTATAAAATTCTGAGAACCGATGGCTCCACCTCCATATTCAAACACCACGAAAGGAGTATAAACAATAGAGGCATCTGATTCATTGATTTTCTCTTGTTCGTCAGAGGAGAGCGGGCTATGATATATCTGATAATCATACTTTCCCATGCCTACGCGACGGAATCCGACACAAAAAGGAGCATCAGGGACAGTCTGCAAAGAAATAGAAATACAGCCTATTTCGTCTAACTCTTTTTCCAGCCAAGCTAAAGAATTTCTGTCGAGGCCGCTTTGGATGAGCAACGAATCTATCTTTTCCTCACTGGGTTCCCAGTTGGAATCAATCTCACCATTTCCGTTTGAGAAATGGAAGATTGAAACATCGCCATGCTCGAATTCAATCTCAACGGAACATCCGGGAGTCATTTTATTGTAAAGATTACTATATATCCGCTCCATGCGTCCGCCATATTTAGTATAATGACGTTCCATTATATCGGCATCACATCTGTTGGTCGGATTGAAAAACAAGAATGAAAACAGGAGAATGTTGACCAGATTCAATATCAACAGCGCCTTCTTATGCCTGCTGTTGCATCTTAACGAACAGATAAAAGATATGCAGGCAACGATAACTGCCGGAATGAACAGCCAAAAGAATATAGCAATAAACCACACGAATAAATCGCTCACAAGAAGCCCAGTAAAGCATACCGTAAGGAATAACACACAAATGTATTGTATCGTTATCCATAATGGTTTATCGGTCAGTTTCATGTCAAGATTTATTTGACGATTAATACTATAATCACTGCGAGAACGAGGAAGCCAAGAAAGCCGTTGGCAAGGTTGTTGTCGGCATGGTCCATATCGCTGAAATCATCCGAGCCATAGCGGATTTGCCTGTATGACACTTTCTGCCCGCGACGGAACAACCACAACCACCATACCGAAGCCCGGCTCCGATATGAAGAATCGCCGAACCGAACCATGAACGGATAAATATTTCAGCAATCAATTCCATTAAAGTTTCCATTATTTCATCTCATTTTCGTTAATTATACATAACTACTTAATTCTTGCTTTAAGTCTAAAACAAGTTGTTCAATATTAGTATCCAATCTATTCTTCTCGATGACATCTTTTAGTCCTTCGATTTTTGAAATGATAGATGACACTAAGATACATTTTCTTTGGGCATCGGAATATTGAAAAAAATCACTTTCTATGATTATTGAAATTCCAATAGCCTTTTCACGTTTGCGATAGTTCTCAATATTCCTGATATGCACTCGTTCATAATCACAGGGCAAAACGTAAAATTGGAAAAGAATCCGTTTTAAATCTTGTCCATAATCTGAATATTGGATTTTCTTTAGAAAACGGTCTAATCCCGCTTCGCCCCAAATATAGGAACGAAACATATCACCTTTTTTAATTGCTTCGTCTTTTGTTTGTTCCGAGACATCTGCAACCAGCGATGGGTAGGACACGAAGCAAGCGAATATATTTGTATCAGTATGCAGTCTCATTATTTTTGCGATTCCTTTCTTTTACTCACTTCGGGATATAACCAAAGTAGCAACGAACATAAAAACAGGATGAAATAAAACACGACATATCTTTGGTTAAGTTCACTTTCCTCGAATATGGCATCGTTCTTCGCGTCGTAGTAATACGCCAATTTTTCAACATCTTCGGTTTTACATCGAGTATTGGGTATGCCTGTATAATATTCTTTGCTGCTATATGCTATTTTAACGGATGAACCACCCTTGACACTATGATTTACTTCCAATATATGAAAATCAGTAATTGGATGTTGGGATGATACAATGTCTGTTCTATGTTCATACTCCTTCAAAACATATATTGCCAGTCCTGCCAGAACAATGTTTATTACCGAAACCATAAAACTCCATTTGTTGATTTTCATTGCTTGCCTCCTTTCCGCCAAAGGCAAATGAACAAGAATACTATAATGAGATAATTAGCCAATACGAGATACCCAATATTCAATAAGGCATCATGAGAATCGGACAGGACTCTTTCGATAGAAGGGTGTCCTTTATATATAGTTTGCATATCTGACAACCCATATATTACGAAATTTATTATCGCCAAGATTGCAAGCGACACTATGCCTGCTGTTTTCTGCCACTTATTCATAATCGTAACGCTAAAAACTAAAATGGATATATTAAAGTGTCTTGTTCCCACTGTTCAAGTGTCGCTTTTGCGGTAAGGGAATGTATATCCTCTCTCTGTGAGATCTCTTTGAGAACTAGAACAGCGATTTTGGGAGATGTTGACAGCAAGCCATAGGCGGCAAACATTCTTACTCCTATGTTGGAATCAGGCAATAGTGCCTCCAATTCATTCAGTTTTCCTAATTCCTTGAGATATTTAAGAATCTGAATAATCCGGTCAAAGGCATTGTTGCCCTTTTTATAATCGCCACTCTCCGTTGCAACTACTTGAGTAGCCGCAGCCAAGCGAAAGTCGGTTAATGCTTTGCAAGTGTCATCAAACTGTTCCATATGAAACTATTATCTATAATCGTTTGTCAATCATTGTTTTATATAGGGAATGGCATTAATCATCTTCATAAAAAGATAAAGGCCTATTGAACGATGGGAAAAACTCAAAATATAACACATTTATCGTATCTCCTATTTTGTCGTTATTCCCTACTTTTATTAATGAATTACCCGTATAAGTTTTATCTCCAACTTTAAATTCATACAGATAATTATTGGAAGTCCATCTGTGAACCAATGATGACTCATTTGCTGTTATTGTGCCCTTACATCGGTTTCCATGATGTTTCAGAATAACTGTTAAAATTGGAGTTGATAAAGCATATATCAAAACGCACAAACAGAAGCAGAAATACACTTTCACTAATGACATTTTTATAGGAAAAGTCTTGAAATGTGCTTTTTCCCTTATTGGCTTTTTCATCACTTGCCTCCTTTCCTGTTAATGAGCCAAAGGATACCGCCCCAAAACAGCACATTTGTACCGACCAACAAGATTTTGGTCAGTGCATCGGGCGAGTCGAAGCAGAATACCAGGCTGAACATGAATAAGAGCATGACAACCGCCGAAGCTATGAATTTACCAATTTGATCCATTATTTGCTATTTTCTAATCTTTTTATGAATGCTTTTACCACTTTAGGTGATAGTTCGCCGATAGAATCATGTGTAAATTTCAATCGTGGTACTATAAGATAGCCATCAGGAGTCTTTACAGCTATACAATCACCCTGATCTTCAATATCATAATATACAGAACCTTCATAAGTTACTTGCTCTTCAAAGTAGCTTATTTCGACAAAATCGTCGGGGAATACGAATGTTCCGCAAGATTGCGGTATCAATAATGGCTGTAATTGATATAAGCTGTCTATTAGTGCTGTTATTTCCTTGGCATGACTATGATATTTGGCTGAATCAATCGGCAAGACCCATGCGGCAGGCGATGTTCCACGCTCCAGTCCATATATACATCCTTTCAGTGTGTCGACTTTGAAACAGTTGACTTTTCTGTTTCCATAATCATATTGCCTGATACCTTGTGGCAGTTTGCGAATAAACAACCCATCTTTTTTACCTAACCCGTAATGCGGGGCGGCCATCATAATCCCTCTTTCCTCATAAAGCACATAGTCGTCATCTTCGGCCACAATAAAATGTCGACCACTGTAAAATAGCAGTGGTAATGCAATGACAGCGGGAATGAGAGAGAACCAGAAATCTATTCTCAACCACCATTTCAGTAATCCCGGCTTTTCAAGTCCTCGGCTGACAGGGAGAGCGAGCAATCCCAGAATATACCCTGCCACTAAAAGGTTGTTGATTAGATTCCATCGCCACATCACGCCGTCATTCGTTATGTTTATCATCACAATGATAACTGGCAAAAGCGCAAGCTGCACCCACACCATGCAAATGACTATTTTATATCGGAGAGATTCGGACATAGACTACTTCTTTTTTTTTTTGAACTTGATGGTTTTCTTGGAGTTGCGTTTGGGATATTTGACCTTGATTGTCACCGGGTCGTCGTAACCCTCGGCCTCTATGCGGAGTGTCGCTTCTTTAAGGGGCTTACCGTCTTCATCGCGCATCCCTGCATCCCAATATATGCGGCATGGGTGTTTCTCGTCGACATAATCTGGATGTATATAATGCGTATCTTCTTCACCATTTTCATAAATTCGAGGACTCTCTATATATAGGTCATCAGGATCAATCGGATTTCCTTTTTCATCAATTACATTTAGATCAAGATAGTGATTTTCTTTGCGAGCGGGCATCGCGCCGGCAAAAACTACTTCCCCCAAAAAGGCCTGCGATGGAGTAAGTGTGATTTCCACATTTCTCATATTCTCGGTTACGATGATTTCCAGCGGTTCATAACCCACATATTCTACTTTCAAAGTATCTCCGAGACAGGCGGTCAATCCAAAATGACCGTCCAAATCCGTTATGGCGCCTAATGCTGTACGCTTGTTTGAGATTGTTGCTCCGATTAACGGCTCTTTTGATATGGTTCCGTCAGGTAAGGTATCACCGCTCAAAGCTACACCTCTCACTGTTATAGTATCAGCCATAACAGGAATGCTTCCTTTCAAAATGTTCTGCGGTTCTTGCAAGGTCTGAGCCTGCGAGGTTATCGGCATGAGAATGGCGAGGAATGCCGCCGAGATTCCGGCAAGTGCTATGGCTTTACCGGCGAGAGAACGGTCACGGAGTTGCTGTTCCAGATAGCGCACCTCGGCCTCGCATTTGGGACATGTACCGAGACAGTCACCCTTATAGCGACATTCTGATGTGATAAACTCGATGTCGTTAGCCTCGGCAATCTGCCGGCGTATCTCTTTCAATATCTTGCAGGTCTGCTTTCCTCGTACCATAGTCAATCTGGGGGTAATTTGAATGTAATGGGAAGATTAAAATATGTGTTGACTTTTTTGCCATTAATAGTGCCGGGAGTGAAATTCGGGAATAATCTTACTACCCGTAAAGCCTCACGGTCAAGAGCAGGATCTTTACCTCGTACTATTTTCGGCTCACAAACACGACCTAATGTATCAACATAGAACTGCACAACCACACGACCTTGAATCCCCTCTTTTAATTGTTCTTCGGGATATTTCAAATGCTGACTTATGAAACGTAACATTTCAGCGGGACCTCCCGGAAATTGTGGATACTGTTCAACACTACTGTAAATTCCACTTTCATCTGGATTTTTAGGCTCATCTTCCGGCATTTCACCTTGTATTATTACTTCGTTAGTGGTATTGGCAATCTCGCCCTCTTTGATGCCACACAAATATTTCGGTTCACTTAGAACTGTGTCGTTGATTGCTGATGCGCAGCTTTCCATTTCACTGCTATGCACTTCCTCTGTTTGCTCAATTGGTATTATCGAATCACCTGTCAAAGTTTCGTTAGATTGATTCGATGATGTTGTGCCGCTGCACCCTGACATGAGAATCATACCTGCCGAGATACCGGCGAGGGCAATAGCTTTACCGGCGAGAGAGCGGGCGTGGAGCTGCTCCTCAAGATAGCGCACCTCGGCTTCGCATTTGGGGCATGTGCCGATACAGTCGCCCTTGTAGCGACATTCCGATGTGGCGAACTCTATGCCGTTGGCCTCGGCAATCTGCCGACGTATCTCTTTCAGTATCTTACAAGTCTGTTTCCCTCGTGCCATAGTCAGTGTTTGCGGATTTGATAGGTGAATAAATCGAATCGACTGAAACCGAGAGCTTCAAGAGCCTTGCGGCTTTTCTCACGGTCGGAGTCGGTATTATAGTCGGGTATCAACGGTATGCGGACAATGCAGTCGTGTTGTCGCCCAGCATCGGCTATAAGGCGGAGGTTGTCAAGAACAAGGTCATTTGACAGCCCCGTATAGCTACGATAGATATCGGGGTTCATATCCTTAATGTCAATAATCAGTGTGTTGACTACCGGGAGCAGAGCATCGATGTTGGCAGACGGCACGCAGAGGGATGTCTCCAGATTGAGCTGCCACGCGGATCCACATAGTTCGCGGAACTCACGGATAAACTGCGGACGCAGACATGACTCGCCTCCCCCGAAAGTCACGCCTCCGTTTGTGGCGATGAAATAAAGCTCGTCTATGCGCGTCTCGGCATACAATTCTTCAGGCGAGTACTCGCGGAAACGCCTGCCGTCGCCCAACGACTGCGGATTAAGGCAGTATCTACAACGGAGCGGACAGCCGTGAAAGGCAACAAGCGTAGTTACGCCATCGCCGTCAGTCGAAAGGCGATGCCGTGCGATGCCTATTATCTTAGCCCGTTGCTTTTTCATGCGCCTGTTATCTGTAATTAGGCAAAGTTAAGAAAAATAATCGACATTCGATGTGCCAATCAAGATATTATTATGGGATTTTATGGGATAATTTCCCTAATGTCAGGAATTTTAGCTAACTTTGCATTAGCATAGGCTGTTTGTCGGCCTACTTTTTAATATGGCTAAAGGAAACTTTGTATCGACATATAGTCTTTTATGGGTGCTTGTAATAGCTTTTATTACCGGCTCCGTATTTTCATGCACGGACAATTCGGAGTCAGAGAAACGGTTGACGAGTGCGGAGGCACTGATGAATCAGCATCCCGATTCGGCGTTGGCTATTCTGCAAGGCATTGACCGTTCATCTCTCAGTTCGGGCAAGGAGAAAGCCCGATATGCGTTGCTTATGTCGCAGGCCCTCGATAAGAACTATATCGACACAACTACATTTGATATACTCCAGCCCGCGATTGATTATTACACTGATAAAGGCACTCCCGATGAAAAGCTAAAGACATTCTACTACCAGGGTCGTATCTATCAGAACAAGGGCGATGAAGATAACGCCATGCTTTCTTTCATAAATGCACGGGAAATAACCGGTGTCACCGACACCCTGACACTCGCGCACCTCCTTGTGGCTCAGGGGACATTGTATTTAAGACAGTATAAGACATCGGATTTTGTGGCTAATAATCTTGAAGCGGCAAAATTATATGGAAAAATTGGCAGGCATATTCTTGAAATCGACAGCTACGCCAAAGCGTTGAACGGATATGTCATCATGGATGACAAAGCGGCGGCAGACAGTGTCATGTCGGTTTGTGTCCCTTTGATAAGAAAATTTCCTGATGGCGAAGCGTCCCTGTTTCCGGCCATGCTGGGGTACACGATAGATTTTTGCTCCCCCGATGAAATAAAAACATTTTTAGACAATTACAAGGACATTGAGTTAGGACACGATGAAATTATGGATTTTGCCCGTGGCTATTCAAAAATCGGAGAGTTAGACAAGGCTTTGGAATTTATTTCATCAATCAGTCCTGCACCAAATACTCCCGATTCCTTGAAATATGCGGCGGTGAAACTCGACATTCTTGAAAAACAGGGGAACTATGAACAAGCATTGAATCTATACAAGGACTACTCCGCGATGCTTGAACGATACCAGTATGAACTTCTCACCCAAGACTTGCTGTTCGCAGACAAGAAACACCAGCTTGAGGTGGATGTTCTGCAAGAGAGAACGCAAAAGGAACGCTTCGTCTGGATTGCGCTCGGCGTCATACTGCTGCTGATAATCATATATCAGATGTGGGTGAGGAAATTGAGGATTGAGCATGAGAATGATTTGCTTAAAATCCAGACCTTGCAGCAAAACCTTTTTGAAAACGGACAAAAACAGAACGAGGCGAAAGAAAGAATCCAAAAATTGTTCCAGTCCCGTTTTCATCTTCTTGACGGACTCGCATCTTCTTACTATGAGTCAAAGGAAACCGGACAGGAACAGAAACGTATATTCGCGGAAGTGAAGGAATCCATCAACAATTTCAGCTCCGATGAAACGATTACGGAACTGACAGAAATTGTCAACGGATACAACAACGGACTGATGGACCGTTTCAGAGCCGATTTCCCGAAATTGTCCAAATCACGCTTCCGGTTCGCCCTTTATCTTTTCTGCGGATTCTCCCTGCCTTCGATCAGTATTTTCGCCGGCATGGAATTAAGGAATGTCTATGTCCATAAATCTCGCCTGAAGTCGCTAATTTCCGGTAGCGACTCTCCATACAAGGCAGAATATCTCCGATATTTTGAGTAATTCGCCTGTATGCAAGGTGATGCAAGAAAATATTTTTGACCTCTATTGATTATCAGCGACTTATAAGAGCAGATGCAAGGTGATGTAGTTTGAGGTGTCCTTGGATTGGAGTAATTTTGCATTGTAAAACAACCCAAAATTACTCATGAAAGAATCCCTCAAATACGGACTCCTGACAGGTCTTGGATATTGCGCGATTGTCGGCGTGATACACCTCGTGGGCCTGTGCATAGGATACATTGCCGGAGGTGTTGACAACTTCCTTTATTCATCGAGGCTCTATATGTATTTTGCGGTCGCCGGATTGTGCGGCTCATTCATCTGCGGTTTCCTTTATCCGATAATTCTGTCGAGATATGTATCCCGGTATATGTCGGAATATCCCGATGTGCCGACTCACTATATAAAGGAGATTAGTCGCGGGAAACTACTGTCAAACTATTATCATATCATTGCTCTGGTATGTATAATCTGCGGCGTCGGGTTCCTGCACTCGATTGACAGATTTCCCCTCTTGGTGTGCGTTCTTTTGTCTGGTGGCTTATTATTCCTGTTCTTATACATCAAGAATAAAAAACGCTATCAAAATATATAAATCACTTAAGATAAACTGTAAATAATATGATAACGAGAAAACTATTATTAACCGCTGTGTTCGGAGTAGGCGCACTCCTTGTCGGGTGTAGCGATGACAATACAGTTTTCAATGAGCCGGAAGTGATCAGAGCATACGAAACTGATGCGCAGGTAATGGCTCAGTTTGTAGAAGTTGACCGAACTACTGGCACTTATGTTCTTAACCCGGATAAGAAGGTGACAGCCTCCGATTATATACTCAATCGAAGCAGGGAAGAACTTATGGCTGTTAACCAGATTAACAGAAATCGTTTCATCAAAGAAATGGAGGCTGTAAACCGCCAACTTTCGGCAGCAAAACGTTCCGGAATGGCAAGTGCCTTTGTTTACTCCACACAGACATCAAACCTCGTTATTGATGGCAATGATGATGATTCATTCCAGATCGCAAAACTTGACGATAATGCTAATTGTTTGAGTCGAGTTGCCTCTTTGACTTTAGAGAATGGCAAAAACCGGAGTACCAGTTTCTTCACTCATTCAGACATGACAATGACCGTTAATTCCGGAAGCGGCTCTATATTCTATTGTGCGCAGGTATCGCTGGGAGATCAGAGCAATGAAAATGCCGAGATTGTCTTCATATCGGGTGTAAAATCTGTTATCCCTGATCATTCCTATCTGCTTATCGCACCGGCAATACTTGACGGAAATAAAACCATAAGCGGAATAGCATTAATCGGCGATGGCAATGTAACTGTTTCTATTGCATTATGAAGCTTTTGAATTATCTTACATTGACTTTGGTTACATTCGTTCTCGTTTCATGTGAGGAACGAACCGGTTATTATACCAATGAGCAGCAAGAAATAATTGCGAAACTGACTGCGAATGAATGGAGATTGGTCTATGAACATATCCCAAACTTTGAACCTGATGAACTTCAAGAAGAAGGATGGGTATATAAATTCAATGCTAATGGCACAGGTTCATTCAAATGGATGAAATGGGAAGACGGAAGTATCAATGACGAACCTACATATTTTCATTGGACTTTCACAACTGATAATTTCAATGTTATATACATTGACAAAACGGAGAGGTTCTTTTTGATAGATAAACTGACAGCAAAAGAATTATGGGTTTATAACTCATATCAAGACCCTGTATTGTATCCAAATGCCGATGAAGTGTTTTGGAAATTTGTAGCACAATGATTTGGTTATAATTAGCATGACAGTATTAAACATAAAGAAAAGGAGAGAAATATTTATCGAATTTTGTCATTGTCGAATCCGATAGCCTTGCGACAATAAGCAAAAGCGACGAACAAATAGGTCACTTATGAATAACCGTATCATTACAACAATATACTGCGCCATTATTACAATAGCGGCAATGGCGCAGACCGAATCGCCCGACAGCGTAAAGACACGAGAACTTGACGAGGTGGTTGTCGAAGCCCAGATGCAGCGCACTAACGCTACATCTTCAACATATACCCCGAACACAAGGCAGAAATCGTCCGCGCAAAACGCCATTGACCTTTTGCGACAGCTTGCCATTCCGCAAATCAACATCAATCTTGTTGACAATGCGGTTACGACACCAAGCGGTCAGAATGTCGCGGTCTATATCAACTATATCCCTGCCTCGGCAGAGGAAATCGAGGGTATTATGACATCGGATGTGCGGCGTGTCGAATATCTCGATTTTCCTACCGACCCGCGTTTTCAGGGCAACGAGCATGTAGTCAATTTCATCATGCAGAAATACGAATATGGCGGATACACCAAAGCGACGGTAAATGAAAATTTCCTTGTGGGAAAACTATCAAGCCGTGCTTCAATATATTCAAAGTTCGCATATAAGCGCATGACCTACGATTTATATGCAGGTGCGTCAAATCACAACATCAGACATTCAGGTACGTCAACCATTGGGAACTATACCCTTGAAAACGCCGCCGGCGAACCTTACCTTATTACGCGAAACGAAATATTCGACAACTCTCATTTCAGGTATAACCAGTACCCCGTTACGTTCAGAGCCATTTACGATTCCGACAAAGTGCAGATTGCAAACACTGTCGGCTTTAACTTCGATCAGTCGCCGACGGCTGAAACATCCGGCAAGCTGTCGTTTGTACCCCGACAGGCAGAAGACTACTCATATAGCAGATACGAGCCTTACACCAGCCGTTATATTATATGGTCTGGCAATTACTATTTCATTCTGCCCCGAAATTTCCATCTTAGCGTTTCGCCCGGCATAAATTACGGACACACAAACAACAATTACCGCTATCAGACTTCAGCCACCGATGCCATAGTAAACGACTCCAAAGAAAATGTATGGCAGTTCAGAGGAAGCGCCACTCTTTACAAGATATTCACAGACAGACAAAACGGCTTCTTCCGCGCTTATTACGGTTCCACATCCAATGATGTGAGCTATTTAGGCACATCTCCTTACGACAATGATTTCCTCGACACCTATGCCGGAGCCGCACTCGGTTACAGCTTCTCCAACAATCAATGGAATGTGAGTGCTGATGTGGCTCTGCAATGGGAGAAGAACAAAATCAACGACCAGTCCGTTTCAGAGGTCTATCCTCTCGCTAATGTATCAGCCGGATTTTCTCCTTCACAGAAACATTCTTTCCGCGCATACTTCCATTTCGGCGCGAACTATCCCGGTGCAAGCGAGAAAACACCGAATATACTGCAACAGAACGAACTGATGTACTATACCGGCAATCCCGAAATCGGACTTTCCCGACAGGTTACATTCAACCTGTCTTACAACTGGATGCCGTCTAACAGATTCTCGGCTTCGGCTTTTGCCCAATACTTCGGAGAATATAACCTGTATGTGCCTGTTTACGAGCCATACGACGGTGGGAGTGCTTTGCTTCGCACTTTTGAAACTGACGGCGACTATAACCGTACTCAAATCGGAATGTCGTTTAATTACAAGCTGTTAAATGGCAATCTTCAGCTTGCGGCATCGCCCTCAATTTCAATCTATCGTATGACCGGATTATTTGACATTAAACGGAGTCCGTTCACTTGCAACGCATCGGTTACTTATTATCTTGGTAATTTCTACTTTCAGGCATCGTATCAGACAAGAAACTTGACAGTGCAGGGCAATCGTGGAGTAATATATAAAGACCGTGATTTCTACCAGATACTCGCAGGATGGAGCCGGGCAAACTGGAATATCAGGGTAAGCGCGATGAATCTATTTCGCAATGACTGGCTCTGTGCTACTAATACGTTGTCAACTCCTTTATATTCAGAAACACGATTCGTTGATGGAAACAACTTTCATCGCCGTTTGAACCTTTCGGTGACATACACTTTCGGTTACGGAAAGAAGGTACAACGGGGAAACGAGGTCGGAGAACAATCAGGCGCATCTTCAGCTATTATGAAATAATCCACACCAATATTAACGGTATTAATAACATAAAAATAACTTAAAATGAGAAAAGTCGGCACATTAGCTTGTCTCATATCCAGTGTTATGAGCATTAATGCTCAAATCATTGAAGCAGGAGAATCTAATCCTATATGGGGTGTTCGTGCTGCCTTTGATGTAAATCTGCCGGGAAAGGTGCATGGCAATGTGATAGATGATCGAATGTTCCGCAATGGTACAGGTGGAACATTCGGCGCTGTCTGTAATATCTTTCTTAGAAACAAATTCTATCTTGAGCCAGCCGTTTCATTATTTTATGACACTTACTCCTATAAATATAAAGGAGTAACAATTACTGGAATAGATTTTGAAGAAAGCGATCCAACAGTATATAAGTTTGGCATCCGTATCCCGGTAGTCGTAGGATATAGCATCTACTTAACCGACCGAATTTCTATTGCTCCATTCACTGGACCGGAAATGAGCTATTCTTTTGCCGGGGCAATAAAGGTACATGACAAGGAAAAGTTGGGAATTGATGATACATCACTATTCGGAAAGTTCGGTAATCAACGCCGTTTTGAATGTGGCTGGAAAATAGGTATCGCTTTCTTTACAGGTTTGTGGAGTTTTAATATTGATGGTACAATAGGGATGACAAATCTTATGACTAACGGTACAAGATTCCACGAAAACCGTGGAAGTGTGAACGTTACCCGATATTTTTAATTACTATTCTTCAACAATACATTATGCGAAAAGTTCTTTTATATCTTTTGATAACATTATCTTTAGTGACAAGTAATGCTCAGTCATACGACGAGCGACTTGCTGCTGCAATGAACTCAGGTGACTGGTTTGCGTTGGACTCCATATACAATGCAACACCCAAAGACTCAATATCCGATTTTATTGAGGTATATTCGCGATGCTTGATTGGCAACCGTCTTAATCGTCCCGATGTTTCTATACCGGCATTTACCGAATTATTCAATAATCAAGCATCACAACTTGACTTGAACAATATCCTGAATTCAGCAATGATGTTTGCGATGGATTTAGGCAGAACCGGGGATAATGCAACGGCAGGAGCCGTAATAAACTCAGTGCTTAACAGCACAAAGCAGTATCTGGATTCTGCGACAATCAATACATTTCAACAGCAGATCAATCAGTATACGGCCTTATCTCATTATAGCCCATATACTATAAAATTCGAGTCTGAAAATGGAAAAATTCCATTTACGATAGCCTCTGTCGGTAAAGAAGGACACGAATCCGTGTTGATGCGCCTTACTGATTCCTATATCAATGGAATGAAAACAGATATAACTTTTGATACCGGAGCTGCTATGAATATCATTTCGGATTCATTAGCCCGCAAATTCAATCTCATTCCGCTTAATGATAGTGGCAATGTGACAGGTATTGGGCAGGCTTCAGGTAAGTTGGCAATAGCCAAAGAGCTTAAAATAGGCAACATAAGTATTACTGATGTTCCGTTTTTGGTGATAGATATAACTTCTAATAACGAGGAAGCGGATAAGTTTATGGACTGTTTCAATATTGTGGTAGGTAGTGAACTGATGCTTCGTCTTAAAGATTTGACGCTTGATTTTGTAGATAGACACATCTGCATCCCTGCAAATCCTCCCTGCAAAACTGACATTCCTTCAAATATTTGTTTTTCCTCTCAAATGAATTTATTGACAAATGGAGTCATTCACAATAATCCAATGCTGATGTGCATTGATTCCGGCGATGCTTCTTTTGGTTCATTAGGAAGCAATTTCTATGATAGAAACAAAGATTTTATTACATCAAATTTTAAGACGGACACTATCCGTACAGCAGGTATTGGTGGAGTACATTTGTCAGAATGTTATGAAATGTCAGGTCTGAAACTCACACTTGGCAACAATTCAGTTGTTATTCCCAATATAATTGTGTTATTACAAGACTCTCCTAATGGTTATGACTGCAATTTAGGATTAAAAACGTTAATGCTTTTTGATAAAATAAGGTTTAACCTTGTGGATTTTGTGCTGACAACAGAACCTTCTCTGTGCAACTCAGTCGATTGTCTCAAATGAGGTAGTATTCTATACAGCCCAATTTTAACAAACTTAATCCGCATAATATATTAAGAAGAAATTATCATTAGCAGTAACTGATATACTATGACACTAAAGAATATTAAAGTTGTATGAAAAAAGTTGGCTTACTTATATTCACGTTGCTTATCTTTTGGGTAAGTGCTTGCGATGATGACACTCCGGACTATCCTGATACCAAACTCATTAAAGGACAGTGGCAATTAGTTGAGGACGGGAGCAATGATGAACCGCTTATATACCGTTTTACTACCGACGGCGAAAACACTTGGTCGTGGGGTGGACTCGTCACATATTATCTTTTACCTGACGGAACAGCCGATTTCTATAAGAGATATACATGGCACGTTTCAGATCCTGCGAATGAAGAAGACGGAAAACCGCGCCTTGAACTCACTTGGTATGACGCTCCAGACAGTGACAATTTATGGGATGCAACGGAATATTATATAGTCGTAAAATTAACACCGACAGAAATGTGGCTGAAGCCACACCAGAAAGGTGTCCCCGATGACATCAAGAAATTCATCCGGCGCAACGACCTCCCGATTCCCTCTTTACAATTCCCTAACTGGTAAACAGTTTTTTCATACAAACCTCCGGCCCTCGGCAATCGTTGCCGGGGGCTATTGATGAATTAGAAACCCAAAATGAAATACAATATGTTTAACCCAATCAACAACAGACATGAACAAAGTTCTTATAGTTGATGCCTCCGAATCCGACCGTCGGCTTATGTCAGGCTTGCTCACGCGAGCCGGCTACGAGCCGATAACGGTGGATAGCATGGAGGTAGCCAAAGAGGAGGTGGCGAAACTGCCACCCGGCGCGGTCGTGGTAACGGCGATGAAATTCGCCCACGGCACCGCGCAAGAGTTAATTAACTGGCAAAAGCGCGAGGGTTACAAATTCCCCGTGATTGCCATAGTGGATAACATGAATGCCGTGGATCTTCTCTCGGTTATGCGCGATGGCGGTGCCGTGGATGTGATACAACGACCGGCTATCGACAAGCAACTCATTGAAACTGTCGGCAAGTATGCCAAACCGGAAAGTATTGTGATTCAGCTTGACAATGCGCTGATTCCACGACGCAGTGAAAAGTTCAAGGAGATTGAGCAGGCAATCGAGCGCATCGCCCAGACCAATGCCAACTGCATCATATTCGGCGAAAGCGGCATGGGCAAGGAGCAGATTGCACGGCAAATATATCTCCAAAGTTCCCGGACACAGAAGCCGATAACGGTAATCGAGGCCGGAGGGGCGGAGCTGGTAGGTCTGCACGACCCCAAATCCGACCGCAACGAGATGTATAACCGCATCAAGAGCTACTTCCAAAACGCTGCCGGAGGAACAATCATCCTGAAGAATATCCAGCTTCTCAACTTCGAGAAACAGTCGGTATTCCTGCATATTCTCTCGGAGGAGCATCCCGATGTGAGAATGATATGCACTGCCAATGGCACACTGATGAAGATGCTTGCCGAGGAAGATTTCCGCGACAACCTCTTCTATATGTTGCGCCAGTCTGGAATCAACGTGCCGCCATTGCGCGAGATGACCGAGGATATTCCGGACATTGCCGATTATCTTCTCGCAATATATGCGCATAAGACATCCGAGACGAGAAAACGACTCGACGCATCTGCAATCAAGGCTCTGAAGCTATATCCGTGGCCCGGCAATATCCGCGAACTAAAAGACACTGTTCTCATGGCTGCCTTCCATGCCGACGGCGATACCATATCTGCCGATGACCTCGTTTTCAGCGACATCCAGCCGGAAACAGCCGAAGACTTGACCCACCGAAATCCGAAAGCGGAAAAAGACCGCATCATCAGAGCGTATATACGTGCCGGGACATGGAGAGGTGCCGCAAAACTGCTGAATGTGTCCGAAAAGACACTGATTCAGCTCCGTAAAAAGCACCATATCAATCCTGACGGAGAAATTGAGGCTTGATTACCTCGATAAAAATGCGTAACTTTGCAACGCTAAACAGCAAAGAATAGCGACTGAGGAGTCAGTCACATCAAAAATACAGGATAACATAACTTCCGCAGAAGTTCCATTGTAAATCTGCAAATTTATCAAAGGACGAACTTGGCGTGAGGCTTATGCTATGCTTATCGCATAGCGTATAGTTACTCAAGCTTTCGTCCAAGGCATTGCAGAGCCGACAATGGTAAGCGTAGGTTTCTATACGCTATTTTTATATCAAATCTTATACCCTGAAAGCACTCAAATCCTTTACCTTTGGAAAAACACAGTTGGTTGTTCGCCAACAGTCAAGATTTAACATTACAATTATCTCATTGCTGAAATCCCCTTTATCTCAGCGCATTACAACTTTAACACTCCTTAAATCGCTCTTTCTGAAATCCACTCGGTTATAATTGCAAACGAGGCGCAATCCTCGACAAGTCTAACTCAAAACACATATAACCGTATGGAAGCAACAACTCCTCCAAACACTGCGGGCTTCAGCAGGAAGCCCAAACAGAGAAAGCGCATCAACGGGCGCAAGTCAGCAACACGCAAGTCCGGCTTCAATCCGCTTGCCGGAATGCCTGACGAAGCGAAGGCATGGATGTTAGGCTCGATGTTTCTTATCGCCGCCGCAAAGATACTCGGCCCGGTTATCGGGTTCGATGTCCCGGCACTCCGCAAAACAGACATAGCCACCGACTGAGCCTATGCGACAGACCGACTTGCAAGAGGCTGACTTCAAGACCGCCGCAAACGCATACGTTTCGCTTGTGGAGCAGCGCGCCAGAAGTCCCGGCCAGTACCCGACGGGAAACCGACCGCGATTATACTTTCACGGAGAGCCGATTATTCTTCTCGAAGACATCGTAACCGGGCTTGATGTCAGCGAGAAAACAATAAGACGCTACCGCGACGCAGGAAAAATCAAGGTTTACGAGAGTATAGAAGGTAATATCAAGTTTGTGCTTCAATGCGACCTCGACAGGTTTCTCGAAAACTCCTTCATCAGTTCGTCCCATCCAGACTATAAGACTGTGAAGAAGAAATCAACCAACGGCGGAAACGCCAACCACACCACCACTAAATCATAATTCATTATGGACCAAACTCCCGACCAGCAGGAAGTGCTGATCGCCCGCGACAACACAAGCGGGCAGGTGGGAGCAGTCGTAGGGCAGAATCCCGACGGCACTCCCAAGATGGCTGATGTCAAATCAACGCCATTAAGCGAACTGATAAAGTTCAACAAAGGGCAGAACCCCCTCGAAGCGTTCATGTCGAATTTCATGCGGCAGGCCAGGAACCCCACGCTGTTCAGCTTCTTCAGATTGCAGGAAGACAAATACGAGCTTGTAGGCCCCGCAATGGCGGACATCATCAAGAATCCCGGCGACAATGCCGAAATGCTCAAGCCTTACGAGGTGGAAATGAAAGCCCCCGCACAGGCAGAGAAGCAGGAAGAGGCCCCGTCTCAGACTCAACAGCCTCAGCAGCCGGAAACGACCGGCGTAAAGCAGCCGCCCATCGACCGCGACAGCATAGACTGGGTCAAAATAGAACAGCAGTGGGGCATAAAGCGCGACGACCTTGAAAAATCAGGGGCACTCGACCAGATGGTCTATAACCACAAGTCGCCGCAGCTATTCACAGTCACGCCCCGTTTCGGCGACGAGACATTCTCCCTTCAGGCGAAGCTCTCGTTCCGCAGCAACCCCGACGGCTCATATTCACTCGTGCCTCACTTCATCCGCAATGAGCCGCAGCTCGATCAGGAATTCAAGGGCTACACTTTCACAAAGGAGGACAAGGCGGAACTCCGCAAGACCGGCAATCTCGGCAAAGTCGTTGAACTCGCCGACCCCAAGACAGGGGAAATGAAGAAGTGCCTCGTGAGCATAGACAAGCTCACCAATGAGATAGAGGCCATGCCGGTGGATAAAATCTACATCAAGCCCAAAGTCGCCAACATCAGCCTCGATATGCAGGCCATCGGCATACTCAAAAATGGCGGCATGATACGCGAGCAGCACGTGGAACTGCCCAATGGTGCCAAATTCACCGCCGACCTGCAATACAACGCCGCAAAACGCGACATCGTGTTCGTCAATTCCGATGTTTACCGCCAGAAGCAGGAACAGAACAGTTCCCAGCAACAGCAAGTCCGGGATTCATGGCATAATCCCGACGGCTCCGTCAAGCGTCTCGAACACTGGTGCAAGCTGCCGTTGAACGAACAGCAGCAGGCCGATTACCTCGCAGGCAAGAAAGTCCTCGTAGGCGAGACCAAGGACAAATTCGGTAACGACTGCACCGTCTATTTCCAGTACAATCCCGAAAAGCGTCAGCCTGAGACCACGCGGGTATATCCCGACCGCGACAAGGTCGTGGGCATCGCCGAGGAAAGCAAGACCCAATATGCAGTGAACAACAACGGAGCGACCAACGAGGCGACCAAGAACGTGCAGGAGCCACTTCAGCGCGGGCAGACCGCACCGAAGGACGAAAACCAGCAGAGGCAGCAACGTAAACCCAAAGGCCCGAAGCCTTGACCGCCACTCACCGCGCATATTCCACAATCAGTTTTATACTGCGATTCACCGACATGATTGCCGCCGCATAGCCGCGATTCCAGCCACTATGTCCACATCAAAGCTATAAGTATCCCAACCTGCGGCCAACCGTGTCAACCCAAACACAACTATCCCCAAGTCACGGGGATGGGCGACCGTCCCCGTGACTTTCATAAAATCACCCCTAAACCCACATTAAATTTATGATTCTTATTATCTGCGAGAACATTCTCGCCACCAAGACCGTCGCCCTTTCTCTGGGCGCGAACACCGAAGCCGCCAACGGCATCTACACATCCGACACCGTCACCGTCGCCAACATCCCGCCACGTTTCATACGCCAGACTCCGCTGTGCGAACTGGCCGAGGGAGAATATCCCTTCATGCCCGACAAGTTCCGTATGTCGGTGACGATGAAAGAGCTGGAGCGACAGCTCAAACCCCTGTTCCGTGAAGCCGGGGAAGTGGTGTTCGCCTCCGACGGCGGAGCCGACGCACAGGCACGCTTCTTCAACATCTGCCGCCACTTCCGTGTCGGATGCCCCCGCAGCAGAATGTGGCTCACGCGCCTCAGCTACGGTGCCATACGCGGGGCCTTCCATTTCCGCGAGTCCGGGCGACACCTGCACCGCATCGCACAGACCGGTCTTGTGTCGAAAGGCATGGATCTGATGTTCACATACAACATCAACCAGACATTTCTCCATATCGGACTGCCCGAATATGACCTTACCCGTCAGGAGGCAATCGCCCTCGATTATGTAGGTGACCTTACCGGCCGTTTCGACAACTATAACGGTATCCCCGACGGACATTCAATCCGTGTGAATGTCAACGGCGGCGAGGGATTTGAATCCGAAGCCGTCTGGGAGGCCGAGGAAGACGCCCTCGCAGTCGCCGACGAAATCCCTGTCGGTGAGACGGTATCGGCCACGCTGACGGTTGACGAGACCGACCGCTTCAATATCCGTTTCCACACGCTGCTCACGCTCCAGATGGATGCCTTCAACAATCTCGGCTTCATGCCCTCCCAGACTCTCAGACTGGCACAGAGCCTTTATGACAAGGGGCTTATCTCGTCGCCCCTGACACGTTGCTCGCATCTGCCCGAAAAACTCCGTGGACATATCCGGACAGTATTCCCCGACACGCCCGGTTACCGCTGGGGCGAGAACGACGCGACCATCGACCACCATGCGATAATCACCCTCCGCGCCATAGACCGGGAACTTCCCGAAAAGGAGAAGCAGCTCTACTGGCTTATATTCAACCGCATGAAGGCGGTTGTGGAGCAACAGCCGAGCCGCAAGTATGCCACCGTCGAGTTCAAGATAGGCGAAGCCGTGTTCTACCGCCAGTGGGAGCTTACCGGCGAAGCGTATGAAGTGACCGAGACGGGCACGTTCCAGACCGGCGTTACAATCGCAGACGCGGCGGTATATCCCTGCGATGCCCCGGTAGCCGAATCCAACGCCTTCTCCGATGTGATGTGCGCCGTGACCTCAAAGGCGGAGAATGTCGATGAAATGATGCACACCAACGTGCCGTACACACTGGAAACCGGCGACTACGGCAGCGTACTGGACAGCCTCATACGCAAAGGACTCGTCACACTCGACGGCGACGATGTGTATCTCTCGCCCGAAGGCCAATATGTCTATGACGAGTTTGCCGGACGCGAGTTCGCCGAAATGCTGCTCACATGGCAGTTCGAGGCCAACGACCTCTACCAAGGCGACCGGTCCGGACGCTCGGTAATCGAGGACTTTTCAGGCTCACTGCTGTGCATGATAGAGACAATCGACCCCGAAGCCGGAGAGTAAAACGCTGCAATCCGCTGTAAATCGCATTTCTATCAAAAATAACCGGCCCAACATAGCCGAAAATCGGATAGAAATCGCTAACTTTGCCACTGAATCGCAGTCATAAATTTTATTTTTGATTGTGGATTTAGTGGTGAGGCAGCGGGAGGGATACCCGCTGCCTTTTTACAGCCCTTATACACACCACGAATTCGCAAACCCACTAAATCCAGTTTACTATCGAACTCGTAGCAATCGACAAGGAGGTGCTTGACGCAATGTTCGAGCGAATGACCTACCTTCATAAAATCATATTCAACCTCTTTGAGAAAATCCGCAACAAAAATTCCGGCGACTGGCTTTCTCTGGAAGAAACGTGTCGGATTCTGAATATCTCCGAGAGAAAAGTTCGTAACCTGCAATCCGGCGGCAGAATCGGTTTTGTCAGATATGGCAAGAAATGCAAATACAAGGCCGATGATGTATATGCCATAGTTCTGAAAGGGGGTGCAGATATTGAGTGAGAGAATATACACCCACAGAGAAGAGGCTGTAAGACTGTTCTTCACTCAATGCAAACTCTCTCTTGACATGGCGGAGCAGCTTGTGACAGAACACACTCCGATGCTGATGAACCGGCGGTTTATCACCGACGCCCAGCTTTCCGAGAACCTGAACATCTCCAGAAGGACACTTCAGGATTACCGTGACAGAGGTATAATCCCGTTTTACCGTCTGGACGGCAAGATTCTATATGACGAAGCCGACATAGATAAGTTCCTTTCGGAACGCTACCGACCTAAATACGAGGATTGACCTCGGTATGACAAAGGCGGCAACAGAGAATTATTACTCCGTTGCCGCCTTTAATCTATGTTCTCAGCTTCAGCCCAGACGTACCCGATTGAACTTGGTTCGCATAACCTCCATATCCTCAGATATGGTATTATCCATCATTTTTGCGTATATCTGAGTTGTCTTGATGTCACTGTGTCCCAGCATTTTTGAAATGGTTTCAAGGGGGACATGGTTATTAAGCGACATGGTGGCGAAGGTATGCCGGGCGATGTGAGATGTGAGGTACTTGGGTATTTTTGCCAGATCAGCTATCTCTTTGAGGTATGCGTTGACTTTTTGGTTAGACATGACCGGAAGAACCACACCTTTGGCAAGCACTATCGGATGTGTCATATACTTTCGCATTATCTCCTGCGGTATGTCGAGCAGGGGTATGACGCTGAGTTCATCGGTTTTCTCGCGTCTTTTGCGAATCCACATCTTGCCGTCGCTGTCGGTAGATATATCCGAGGGTTTGAGATTGTGGACATCTATGAACGCAAGCCCCGTGAAGCAACAGAACACGAAGGTATCCCGGACACTTTCCAGACGCGGGAACGCCTTTAAGTCGAGAGCCATTATACGTTGCAGCTCCGGCTCCGTAAGGAAACAACGCTCCGCTTTGGTACGCTTGAAACGCTTGCCGGCAAACGGGTCGTCGCTTATCCACTTGTTTGCGATGGCATACTGGAGCACGTTCTTCAGGTAGCGGAGATAGCGCACGGTGGTGTTGTTGGCACATTCCTTGCTCATGCGAAGAAAATGCTCGAAGTCCTGAACGAAGCCTGCCGTAACATCTTTTACGGGAATGTCCTTCTCGCCGCGGTTGAGCGTCATGAACTCTTCGAGATAAGTCACACAACGCTCCCAGCGGCTGAACGTGGCATAGCCTATGTCGCCGCGCTCATATTCCTCGCGGCGTTTGATGTTGGTTTCACGGAACACGTCACAGAGCATCTTGGGCTTCTCCACCATCCCGAAATAATGGTTTTTCATTATCTGCGGATTGATGAACTGCCCCTCGTTTATCAGGCGGTTGTGTATCTCGTAGAAACGGGAGCGCACCATTTCAAGATACTTGTTAAGCTCGATGTCACGCCGTGAACGGCCGTTGCTTCTCTGGGCGCGCTGGTCCCATACCGACGGATTGACCTTGCGGCCGATTGTGAACTCCACTTTCTGCCCCTCGGTCGTAATGCGGGCATAGAGCGGATACTCTCCGCTTCCTGCGGAGCGCGGCTTTCTCGGAAAGAAAGTCAGAGTAAAAAAAGAATCTTTCATAAAGGTTGCGGATTTAATGGTTACATAAATATAATCATTTTTTGCCGGATATGCAACCCGCACAGACCATTATGAAGATGCCAGACGCGATAGACAGAAGCCAGTCCCAATCGTGAGTCATTATTTATCCTGCAACTCACGGAATAGCTCGGAAGATAAGCGGCAAATCCGCTTAAAACAGCCCGAATCCGGCTTGACTGAGCTTTAATTCTTAAATGAAGTTAAAAATTAAAGACCATTCTCCGAAAGTGGGGCCGAAAAGTGGAGCCATGAACCCGGAGCCTTCGCAAACTTGACGGCATAACGCCGCAAAATGCTGATTGGCAGGCGACTCACTCGCTGAATTTTCAATCGTGAGTCATTTGGCTCACGATCGTGAGGACTCACGATTTACTCACGCTTGCGTGCCGAAAACCGCTGTATTCTGCCGGGTAGGCAAAAAAGAAAAACGCTAAAAATCAAGTGATTTTCAGCGTTTTGCGGTAGAAGTTCGGACTTCTTGGTGATCCGCTTGGGGCTCGAACCCAAGACCCCAACATTAAAAGTGTTGTGCTCTACCTGCTGAGCTAGCGAATCAATCCTTTGTTATTGCTATTCTTCCGAATTGCGAGTGCAAAGGTAGACGTTTTAGATGAAATATGCAAATATATTACTTGATTTTTTTGAATTATTTTTCGTTAGAATTCTCTTTGTGCTGAAAATCAGTGTGTTCTATCCCTCCGGAAAATTCTTTTTCTTTTATTCGTATGTATCTTTGATAGTAAGAAAGCATCAAGCTGGTACAAGGCAAAGCGATAATCATACCTACAATTCCCATTAATGCCCCCCAGACGGAGAGGGATAATAAAATGATAGCAGGATTCAATCCTGTGATTTTTCCCATAACTTTCGGTACAATCAGAGCGTCTTGTATAATTTGTACGATGCAGAACACAAGGAAGGCGCAAAATAATATCCACCAGAAATTCTCTCCTGTATCCGCAGCCTTCAGTAAGGCTAATAAGACTGTGGGAATAAAAGCGATAAGCTGAAGGTAGGGAACCATATTGAGAAGCCCGATAAACAATCCGAAACCGATGGCTAACGGGAAATCAATAATAAGAAACCCTATGCTGAACAGAATCCCTACACAAAAAGCGACAAACGCCTGCCCGCGGAAATATTTGTTCATGCCGTCCTGTACATCCGTGACAATATGTACTGTCATTTCACGGTGTCTGGCAGGGATCAGTTTTATCCATCCCCGTGCAATGGCTTCATAATCTAATAGAATGAAGAAAGTGTACAGCAGGATGATGAATGAGGTGAATACACTGAATACAATATTGACAGATTGGGTCAGCAATGCCCATACTTGGGGAAGAACATTACGCATGGTATTCGCAAAATTGCTTTCGTTCAGCGCTTCGTGTATTTTCAACATATCTATGTGCTCTTTTATGAAATTGGCCACTGTGCCGGGAATGGCTGCTTGCTTGGATCCTTCGATAAAATAGGCGGTGAGCAATTCTTTCAGTTTGCCGAATTCTTCAATGATTGGTGGTACAAGTCCTACAAATGCTAAAGTGATAATGGACAGTAATACCAGCAAAACAACCAATATGGAGATTACCCGGTTCCTCAGACGCAATTTGTTCTGAAAGAAAATGACCATCGGATAGATAAGATAGGCTATCAGCCATGCTATGAAGAAAGGAAGCAGCACTCCGCTGAGTCGGTTGACCAGATATAGAATGCCGATAATGACCATCGCTGTCAATATTCCGCGGATAAAACTATCGAATGTTATTTTTTTCTGTATCATAAAGTGTGTGTTATTTATTTTCAGTTTCCTCTTTCAAAGCTTCCATATAGCAGGTCCGGCAAAGAGGCTCATAGTCTGCCTTTTCCCCTAATAGGACCCGTTTTTCGCTTTTGGTGATTCGGTGGGTGGCATAGGCCAAGTTCCCACATTTCACACAAATGGCATGAACTTTGGTTACTTCGTCTGCAATAGCCAGCAAGGCAGGTATAGGTCCGAAAGGAACTCTCCTGAAATCCATGTCCAATCCGGCGACAATGACTCTTATCCCGTTGTCAGCCAGCTTGTTGCAGACATCAACCAAACCTTCGTCAAAAAATTGCGCTTCGTCTATACCCACTACATCCTTGTCTGAGGAGAAAAGCAAGATGCTGGCAGAAGAATCAATAGGGGTGGAGGCAATAGAGTTGCTGTCATGTGATACAACTTCTTCTTCCGAATAGCGTGTATCTATGGCCGGTTTGAATATTTCAACCCGTTGACGGGCAAACTTCGCTCTTTTCAAACGGCGGATTAGTTCCTCGGTTTTACCTGAGAACATTGAGCCGCATATTACTTCTATTCTTCCTCTTCTACGTGTTTCCTGGATGTGGTCTTCTGAAAAAACTACCATAATTTAGTTATAACAATTAGATTAATTCTGAGTGCAAATGTACGACTTGTACCCCGAAAAAGGATTATTTTCACTTGGAAATTTATTAATAAAAGATATAATGTTAAACAAAAGTGCAACATCTGTTAAATAATTGGGACAATTAACTTTATGCATTTAAATTCTTTCTACATTTGTTCCAGTATAACAGAATGCAATTGTTTTATGGGAAAACTGTATGTCGTACCTACTCCAGTAGGAAATTTAGAGGATATGACTTTCCGTGCCATCCGTGTGTTGAAAGAGGCTGATTTGATATTGGCGGAAGACACGCGTACTTCGGGTATTCTTTTGAAACATTTTGAAATTAAAAACGCCATGCAGTCTCATCATAAGTTTAATGAGCATAAAACAGTGGAAGGTATTGTGAATCGCATCAAAGCGGGCGAAACTGTTGCTTTAATATCTGATGCCGGAACTCCTGGTATTTCTGATCCCGGATTTTTAATAGTGCGTGAGTGTGTGAAGAGTGGCATTGAGGTGCAATGTTTGCCTGGAGCTACTGCTTTTGTACCTGCGCTGGTGGCGTCGGGATTGCCTGATGAACGTTTCTGCTTTGAAGGATTCCTGCCACAAAAAAAAGGAAGAGTGACCCGTTTGACCTCTTTGCAAGAAGAAAAACGGACGATGATATTTTATGAATCACCCTACCGTTTGGTGAAAACCTTAACTCAATTTGCCGAGTTTTTCGGTGCCGAAAGGCCTGTTTCCGTATGTCGTGAGATTTCAAAAATTCACGAAGAAAGTGTTCGGGGCACATTAACTGAAGTTATAGCGCATTTCACTCAAAACGAGCCGCGAGGTGAAATCGTAATCGTACTCGGTGGGAAAGAGGACTAAAAATGAATAAACTTAAAATGTAAAGCAAATGAAAAAACTAGTATTTTTATCGTTGTTATCTGTAGCTTTATTGACTTCATGCGGTAATGGAGCTCAGAAAGATGCCTTGAAGGCTCAAAATGATTCTTTGATGGTAGAACTGTCAAACAGAAATGCTGAATTGGACGATATCATGGGTGCTTTCAATGAAGTACAGGAAGGTTTTCGTCAGATAAATGAAGCTGAGAATCGTGTAGACTTACAGAGTGGTTCTATTCGTGAGAATAGTGCTGATAAGATAAAAGAAGATATTCGCTTCATCAGTGAAAAATTACAGTCAAACCGTGAGCAGATTGCGAAACTGGAGAAGCAATTGAAGAATAGTCAGTATAATTCCGCTCAGTTGAAGAAAGCTGTAGCCAACCTGACGAAGGAGTTGGAAGCTAAACAGCAGCAGATTGAGACTTTGCAGGCTGAATTGGCTTCAAAAAATATTCGTATCGCTGAGCTGGACGATGCTGTGGCCGGTTTAAGCCAGAATGTAAGTGAACTGACCGCTGAAAATGAGGCGAAGGCTGCAACTGTAGCCAGCCAGGATAAAGCTTTGAATGCTGCCTGGTTTGTTTTTGGTACAAAATCTGAATTGAAGGACCAGAAAATTCTTGAAAAAGGTGATGTCCTGAAAAGTGCGGATTTTAATAAGGATTATTTTACTCAGATTGATATTCGTACTGATAAGGAAATCAAGTTGTATTCTAAACGCGCCGAATTGCTGACTACACATCCGGCTGGTTCATATGAACTGGTGAAAGATGCGAAAGGCCAGCTGACTTTGAAGATTACAAATCCTACTGAATTCTGGAGCGTATCACGCTATCTTGTTATTCAGGTGAAATAAGGAATTTAAATTATTGTTCTGTGAAAGGGTTGTGCCGTGAGTGACGCAACCCTTTTTTAATCTGCTTTATGTTGTATGTATAGAAGTATATTTATTGATTTGGATGATACGGTATGGGCTTTTACTGAAAACGCTCGTGATACATTCCAAGACATGTATGATAAATATCATTTTGATCGTTATTTTCGTTCTTTTTCGCATTTTTATACTTTGTATAGCGGGAAGAATGAGGAGTTGTGGAATGAATATGGTGCTGGTAGGATTACAAAAGATGAGTTGAATGAGCAAAGATTTGCCTATCCGTTGTTGCAGGTAGGCGTTGCAGATAAAGCGTTGGTGAAAGCCTATTCGGATAATTTTTTTGATGATATAGTTTACAAGAAGAAACTGATGCCTCATGCAAGAGAGGCTTTGGAATATTTGGCATCCGCTTATAATCTGTATATTTTGTCCAATGGATTTAGGGAATTGCAAGAGCAGAAGATGCGTTCTGCCGGTGTGGAAGGATATTTTAAGAAAATAGTTTTGTCAGAGGATATAGGAGTACATAAACCGTTTCCGGAGATTTTTTATTTTGCCATGTCGGCTACGCAGTCCGAGCTGCATACTTCTTTAATGATTGGAGATAATTGGAAGAATGACGTTGAAGGTGCGAAAAACGTAGGGATGGGAAATGTTTATTATAATATAAAAGGTGAGAAGAGCTTGCCTTTTAAACCTGGTTTTGATATGAGGGATTGGCGGGAAATCGCTTCTTTCTTATAAAATTGAATGGAAGATGTTGATGGATAAGTCTGTTGGCACAAACAATGTATTTGCATAAGGAATGCCCGATATTTGTTTTAAAGGGATGCTCCTGTGTATGGGGGCATCCCTTGAAAAGCATTTTTTTTTCAAAATAAAAAATGTGATTATTTATTTTGGAAGAGTATTTGTCCAATTGTTCTGAGTTACTCCGAATCCAGCGTTGATTTCTGCACTAGGAATAGGAAATACTAAATTTGATATTTCGTAATTAGTATAAGTAAATTTGATGGCTGGAGCACTGTTGGCATATACACTGACTCTTTCATTCCAGCGACGCAAATCATATAGACGCATACCTTCTTGGAATAACTCACGAGCACGTTCGTCTTTTATAAAACTCATAAGATTTTCTTTTTCGCTTGGTAAATCGTTTGTTGATTTTATATCTAAATTACGCTTGGCTACTACTAATAAAGCTTCTTTGGCTTCATTCAATTTGTTTAATTGTACATTTGCTTCAGCCTTAATTAAATACATTTCCGGAGCATTTACAATATAATTAGTTCCACGAGCAGGGTTACCTGACGAAAAGTGAGCAATTTTACCACCTGTGTAAACAGGTTCAGATTCTGTAGAAGTTTTATCTCTTCCATCAATAAGAATTTTACGGCAATCGTTAGTTGCATACATTGAAATTAGTTTAGGACTAGGACTAAAGTTGTATGTAGACCACAAAGTTCCATATGAATTAGCTGACCAGTTTGTTGTATTAGTAATAGCTAAAGCAAACATACTTTCGGAATTTGATATTTCACTATTATAAAGAGCTTTGTATGCATTAGCATCGTTGGTTAAAGTAGTAATACCCGCTATTTTTAGTGCTTGTTCTGCATAGTTTCTTGCTTCATCCCAATTTTCTAAATATAGGTAGGTACGGGCCAATAAACCATTAGTAGCAGCTTTTCCTAAATATTGGAGTTCTCCTCTGTCTTTACCAGCTGCTTCAAAATGGGATAATGCATTTTTTAGGTCATTGATGATGGCTTCATAGCTTTCGCCAACAGTAGAACGGCTGATTTTAGTCAATGCTTCTTTGGGTTGGTCAATTATGACGATTCCTAGTTCGGAAGAAAAATCTTGTCCATTCACTTTTATTTGGTGCCCATAAATATTAGTAAGCAATAATTGTGCGTAACCTCTTAGAGCATAAGCTTCAGCCATATACATATTAAGTTCTGTTTTTTCATCATCGCTTGCATTGTTATATAGTGCTTGAGAAGCTTGAATTACACGTGCTGCATTATCAGCTGTTTTATAACCATACTCCCAAATACTTTTTAAATAAGTATCTGTATCTGTAAAAGTATAGGTATAAATACCATCAAAATGTCCGGTTTTAGTATTCCAATAAGTAATATCTGTAGGAATATCACCAATAGCTAAAGCATAGTTACCAGCAAATGCATAATAAAATAATTGATAATAAGTTCCATTTAATGCTGTACTAACGTTAGTTACAGTGTTGAGCCCTCCTTCTAGGTCCACTCCTTTATAGTTGTCAGTTTCAAGAAAACTGTCACCACATGAGGAAAGTCCTGTTGCAAATGTAAAAATGGCAATTGCATTTAAAATATATTTTTTCATATCTTTCCTTTATTAAATTTTACCTTATTTAAAAACTTAATTGAATACCTCCGATGAATGTACGGGTTGCTGGATATTGCCACGCAATTACACCATTGGAATAGGTTTCAGGATTATATCCAACAAAATCATTGGATGTAAATGTATATAAATTATCAATGGATATATAAGCTCGTAATTTTTGAATGAATATTTTCTTTGTTAGATTTACGGGCACAGTGTAACCTAAGGTCATGTTACTGATACGTAAGAAATTACTGCTATATAAGAATCTAGAAGAAGTTTGAGTTGCTTTATTGGGATCTCCATAAATATATTGTGGATATTTGGCATCTTTATTTTCTTCTGTCCATGAATTTAATGCAACGTCTTTCAACGGAGTACGATTGGCCATACCAAATCCGGTGAATGAAGCTCCGGAATCGAAAACTTTTCCTCCTAATCTATAGGTAAAGTTCATGTTAAAGTCAAATCCTTTCCAGCTTAAATTTGTACCGAATCCACCTAAAACTTTGGGGTCAGCATCGCCTACATAACGTTTGGCTGCTGCATTGTAGTCGGAGGTCGTTTCGTTGCCTTCTTCATTCAGATACCATAATGGTTTACCATTTTCGCGGTCAACGCCTGCATATTCTTTCATATAGAATTGGCGATAGGGGCGTCCTTCTTCAATAATTTGATAAGTATATTCTATGGGTTCATCTGTAGATAGTTTGATGATCTTATTTTTGTTCCATGTCATATTTGCATAAATATTCCATGTAAGATTATTGTTGTTGATAACAGATGCATTGATAGATGCTTCAATACCACGGTTGCGGATTGCACCAATATTTTGGTATACTGTAGACATACCTGTAGTCATGGACAATGGTACTTCAAACAATGCGTCACTCGTCTCTTCATTATAATAATCGAAAGTAAGATGGATACGATTAATTAAAGATAAATCAAAACCTATATCAAATTTTTTTGAAGTTTCCCATGTCAAATCTGAATTAGAGATGCTAGTGGGAGTCATACCAGGCTTTTCGTTATAATTGTATCCGGAAGAATAGAAACCACGTGCTGCATACCAATCGATATCTTGATTACCTACGGTTCCGTAAGAGGCCCGAAGAGTGGCATTGGTAATAATAGAATTATCTTTAAGAAATTCTTCTCCACTTACACGCCATTTTCCACCAACAGACCAAAAGTTACCCCAACGATGATTTGAACCGAAAACAGAGGAACCGTCACGGCGGAATGAACCAGATACATAATATTTATCCTCGTAAGAGTAGTGTGCATCCATAAAATATGATGCCAATCGAGCTTCTTTCTTATAATATTCCGATCCTTGAGGAGTTCCAGCAGTAGAAAGGTCGGTTTTTCCATCAGCTGCAAATGGGAAATCAGAGCCTGAATAATATTCATAGAAATAATTCTTTCGTTGCATCTCTTGACCTAATAACAAGTTAATATTGTGTTTGTCAAAAGTATAGTTCCAACCTAATACATTGTTCCACGTAATTGTTGTATAACGAGAATTGTACTGTTGACCTAATCCATTATAATCAACAGCTTGTGGATTATATAATGCACTCCAATATTGATATTGACGTAAATCAGCAATATTTACACCTAAGGTAGTTTTTGCATAAATACCTTTTCCGAGATCAATCTGCAAATATGGGTTGAAGTTCAATGTTTGATTATTGTTTTCATTGATTTCACCAGCTTTTTCATCATATAAAGCTAGAGGATTATAATTACTGATATTGGCATAACTTCCATCTTCATTATAGAAAGGCATCATAGGATTCATAGAACTTATAGCTGCTACAGTAGCGCTGGACATAGAGCCACTTGTAGCTTGTGAAAAGCCGTTTTGGGTAGAATTACTGTATGAAGCATTGACACCGATAGTAAAGCAACTGAACTTAGAGTCTAGGTTCAAACGTCCTGAATAACGTTTCATGTCAGAACCAATAATCAATCCTTCAGTATCTAAATAACCTAAACTAACATAATAACCAGTAGAACCAGAACGTCCTTGGAGGTTTACATTGTAGTCTTGGTAGTATCCTTTACGGGTGATAGCATCCATCCAATCGTAGGATGAAACCCCATCCCAACCATAACCTTGATATACTTTTTTCAAATAATCATAGCTCTCATCATAGGTGTTACCATAAGCAACAGAACGTCCGTGAGCAAATAGATTCATAGATTCTTGAGCATTGGCGTAATCCATATTATGATTTCCCATTGAAACAAATCCTTGTTTAATGTCTAAGTTGATGCTCATTTTTCCCTCTTTTCCTTTTTTAGTAGTGATTACAATAACGCCATTAGCTGCGCGTGAACCATAAATGGCTGTAGCCGCAGCATCTTTTAGAACTGTAACACTTTCAATATCAGAAGGGTTGATTGCGGCCATAGGATCAAAATTATTATTTGTAGTCGTACTCATACCATCTGTTTCAGAGTTGACAGGCATTCCATCTATTACATATAATGGCTGAGTGCCTGAATTCAAAGAACCACGTCCACGAACATAAATCTCGCTCCAAACACCAGGCATACTGGTAGAGTTGCTCATTTGTACGCCTGGTACAGCTCCTTCTAGTGCTTTCACAAAATTAGCATCAGATTTTTTGGCTATAACATCTTCACCAATAATAGCAGCAGCACCAGTAAATGAAGCTTTGCGTTGAACTCCATATCCTGTTACTACCACTTCTTCAAGCACTTCGGCATCCGACTTCAAAGTGATATTAACAGTCTGTTTTATAGCTACTTCTTGTGTAGCCATTCCGATAAAGGAAACTACCAAAGTCTTTGCGGAACTAATTGTTTATGTAAATAACTGACAATCAACACAAAAGTATTTCTTCGCTTTACCTGCTTTTCTGCTATATAAATTGTTTGAGAAGTATAAAAGAAATAATTTTCTACCTTTATTCTACTGAAATAAAGTGTTTACTTCATTTTTGTTTTAAATATATTTTGACTATATATTATAAAAGAACTGATATTCTCAATTTAAATGAAAATATCAGTTCTTTCCTTAGTACCAAATAACAATATTTGCTGTATATTAGTTATTTATATGCAGGATTCTGGTCTGCTATTGTTAACGCACCGTTCGCATCAATTTCATCTTGAGGTATGGGCATTTCTAATTTGTCTGAACCGGCAGGAATCAATCCGACTCTGCTCCAATCCAATGTTAAATTTGAACGGTCCATTGGTAAATCTCTGCGCTTAAGATCAAATAAACGGTGACCTTCAGCAAAAAGTTCACGACGACGTTCATTCTGTATCTCTGTTTTTAAAACATCACCTGTGCCTGAATATGCACTTATACCGCGTGCTTCCCTCACTTTATTCAAAGCAGCTAAGGCTTCATCTTCATGATTATTATCAGCGGCTAGTTCAGCTATAATTAAATACATTTCAGAACCACGCATCATATTATAATCACCTTCAGCAAAAGCTACTGTACCAGAGCCTTTTGTACCATCGCTATCGTCATTCTTCCGGCTGTTAATTTTGCATGTGACATAGCTGCCATTGCGTTTGTAATATTTGCCATCTATCTTTACAAATAAAGTTTTACGGATATCTGTATCATCAAAAATATCAATCAACTCTTTTGCAACACCTAGAGAACTGTACCCGTCTTTTACATAAGTAGAATCTTGGTCACAATAGTACCAAAATGCTGGCAACGATAAGAATGATTGCTTGTCAGTAGAGGTACATGTAAAATACCATATTGTTTCAGTGTTATTTTCACAGAACTTGTTTTTATAATCAGCTTTTGACATCAATGTAATTTCTGATAAAGCTTTGTTTGCATGTGACGTTCCATTAGTGTAATCGCCTAAGTCTAAATAAATTCTAGCAGCAATTCCATGAGCTGCCTGTTCTGTTATGTAACATTTTGAAGAAGAGGATGTACCTGTCAATAAAGTACAAGCCTTTTCAATATCATTCACCATTTGAACATAGCAATCTTTTACCGTAGAGCGAGGTATGTCTGTAGTTGAAGATGTTAAACGAAGAATAACTCCTGGATTATCAGGATATTTATTAACAGGTTTTGCATACATTCTAATCAAATAGTGATATGCATAGGTACGCAATGCCAAAGACTCTCCTTCAATACGATTACGTTCACTACTTTCCGGTAATGTTTCTAAATTATCTAAAATAGCATTACAGTTATCAATTAAGCTATAGCAACCAATCCAAGGATCCACAGAATAAGTACTGCTTGGAGTAATAGAGTATTGATAAGGTGAAACAAAACGATTATAGTTACCTGTACTGTTTACCATTGCATCATCAGCCATCACATCAGGCATAAAGAAAATATATTGATTGGTATAATGAGCGTAATGGCCATTAGTAAACCAGTCATAAGCACCAATTAACACCTGCTGTGCTCCTTCAGTACTAGTGAAAACACTTGCATCTGAATACTGGTCAGAAGGAGTTACATCCAAAAAATCATTGCAGCCGCTTAATGAAGCAGTCAACAGTATAGAAGCAAAAATATAGGATATTTTTTTCATATATATCTGGTTTATAAGTTAGAAAGTTAGATTAATTCCCGCAGTAAATGTTCTCGCCAATGGAACTGTACCGCCTCCATCAAGCAAACCATCAACACCACCTAATTCTACATCATAACTTTTGAATTTTTTATCCAAATTCCAAGTTATCAAGTTGTCTGCACTGACATAGATACGTACATTCTGTAATAGAATTTTTTTGATCAGTGATTTGGGTAGTGAATAACCTAAACTGATATTCTTTAACTTAATGAAATCTGCATTATGTAGATAACGACTTGATCTTCCATTAGAAGTATTGGAATTATTTGGAATAAATTTTGGATTGGAAGCATTTGTGTTTTCTGGTGTCCAACTATCTGCTTGTTCTGTTATCAACTGATATCCAGTCTTATTTCCATCATTTAATAAATTTTCCTCATATACATCATATATCTTACCTCCAAATCCGTAAGTAAACATGAATGAGAAATCTACACCTTTCCATGAAACAGTATTAGTCAAACCTCCGGTTGCTGAAGGAAGTGCAGACCCTAATTTATATTTTGTAGCTTTAGAGTATGTATTGGTTGTGGTACGTTCTCCTGTAGGGTTGCCTTTATCATCAGTTACATCCATATACCACAGTGGGTCTCCATTAACGGGGTCTACACCAGCCCATTCTTGCATATAGAATTCATAGATACTATAGCCTACAGTCCGAATTTTGGTGCCAACCACTTCTTCTTTTTGAGGATAAGATGTTATTTTATTATTGTTAAAAGCAATATTAAAGTCCGTTGTCCAAGTGAAATCTTTCGTATTGATATTTGTTGAATGCAAATCAATTTCTATACCTTGATTACGCATACCACCTAGGTTTGATATAGCATTTTCAAATCCGGTTGAGGGCGCCAATGGTTTTTCAAGTAATAAGGCATCTGAAGTTTTATTGTAATATTCAATACTGCCATTCAAACATCCAAATATTCCAAAATCAATACCTACATTAAAATTTTTAGACTTTTCCCATGATAATTCATCATTAGGAATTTGCAAGTGTGTAATGCCATTTTGACCATTGTAATTGTTTCCTGTATCATATAAGCCTTGGAAGCCATACAAATAATCAGATTGTTTGTTACCTGAAGTTCCATAACTGGCACGTAATTTTAAATCATCAACCCATTCAATACCTTTAAAAAAATTCTCTTCACTGATACGCCAGTTGCCACCGATAGACCAGAACGTCCCCCAACGATGTCCAGGTGCAAACCGTGAGGAGCCATCGGTACGAATACTGAATGAAAGAAAGTATTTGTTTAAATAATCATAGTTTATGCGCCCGAAAAATGATTGCATACGCTCGTGATCTTTCTTTGATTTAGTTTCATAAGGAGTAGAGGCCATACTTAATTCAATCATTTCACTATTAGAAAAACCTGTAGCATGGGCATGAAGCATGGAATAAGTGTTCTTATATGCTTCATAACCGGCCAGCAAACCAATATGATGATCATTAAACAAAGAAAAAGCATAATTCAACGTACTGGTAAATGTGGATGTGATGTCACTAATAGCATATTTGCTTAATCGTCCATCTACTGCCGCACCATTACCATGTTCTGGATTATACCAACGCATTTCATCCATATTGGTATAGTCATAAGAGAAACTGTTACGCCAATGTACACCGAAAATATTCAAATCAATAAATGGACTAATTAATGCCCGATGCGTTTTAGTATTGTAGATATCCATTTTCGAAAAAGCCAGTGTGTTCATGTCATTGAACACAGGGTTCACATAGTTATAAACAGGATTGCCTTTTTCATCATAGATTTTATTAAAATCATTATCCAATTTATAGAGCGAGATAGCATTAGGGACAAAAAAAGCATTGGTTAAAGGTGATGAACCACCTCCACCGCCCGGAGGGGTGTTTTGCTCATTGACTGACATTGTGGATGTTACACCGATTTCTGCCCAAGGCTTAATTTTACTGCTGACATTAATGCGGGCAGAATAACGTGATAAATCCGAACCAACGGCCAAACCATCTTGGTCCATATATCCCAAAGATATAAAATATTTAGATTTGTCACTACCACCACTGATGCTTAAATCATATTGCTGGGTAGTTGCTGTCTTAAACAGTTCGTCTAAATAGTCTGTATTTATCATAGCTTTTGCACCACTTGCCAAAATACCCTCTCCAGTAAAAGGATTAGCCATATTAAAAGGATTGGCTTTATACATATCTTGTACAGATGCATTAGCTGCAATACTAGCTGCTTCGGAAGTCATTCCGTCGCTTATGTTTTGAGTATAGAATCCTTTGTAATAAGTCTTATAATGTTCTGTAGAACTCATTAAATCATAGCCATTGGAAGGTAAATGTGAAGAACTTACTTGAGCTTTAAATTCGATCTTTGCTTGTCCGGAAGCACCTTGCTTTGTAGTTATCATGACAACCCCGTTAGCAGCACGCGAACCATATAATGAAGCGGCAGACGCATCTTTCAGAACCGATATGGATTCTATGTCATTAGGATTCAAATTGGATAATGGATTTACAGAAGTTCCATAACTATCTTCATCTGCGACTTTTGATATATTCTTTGATGAAACAGGAACGCCATCAATAACATACAAAGGCTGGCTGGATGCGGACATAGACCCAATACCGCGGATACGTACTTGGCTTACTGAACCAGGTTGACCTGATTGACTTTCTACTTGTACGCCTGCGGATAATCCTTGTAACGCTTTCTCAAAAGAAGCAGTTGGGACTTTCTCTAAAGCATCCGATTTCACAGTAGCTACCGAACCTGTTAATGAATTTTTCTTAGCAGCACCATACGCAACCACCACAACTTCATCAAGAGTTTCAGTATCGGGTTTCAAACTAATATGTAAATTAGACTTGACATCCAATTCTTGACTCTTCATTCCGATAAAGGAAACCACCAAAGTCTTTGCGGAACTAATTATTTATGTAAAT
>ERZ772816.578-NODE-578-length-39690-cov-13.598587_pt1 | contig 39690 bp, 33 predicted proteins | sample MGYA00511359_ERZ772816 | MGnify/ENA primary metagenome ERZ772816 (study PRJEB29015, sample SAMEA2737710) | human gut metagenome | biome: human gut; feature: human-associated habitat; material: faeces | place: China | collected 2012 ...
CCCACCGGCCCCTATTCCAGCTCTATTCCAGCTCTATTCCGGTTTGGTTTCTACCGTGGGAGTCTTGTTCGCCGCGACTGGAGTGCGGGCGGTATCCATAGTTAGGCAGTGCTTGGGGCAGCTTTCGATGCACTCGCCGCACACCACGCAGGCGTACGGATCGATCGACCAGGCGCCGCCTTTGCGATCGACCGCGAGCGCGCCCGCCGGGCAGCGGCGCGCGCACATGCCGCAGCAAATGCACACGTCCATGTCGTTGACGATGTGCCCGCGCAAGCGCTTGGGCGCCGCGAGCTCCTCCTGCGGATAGCACACCGTCACCGGCTGCTTGACCATAGAACCCAAGGTCGTCTTGGCAAATGTCAGTAAACTCACGCCGCGCCTACCTTTCCGTGCAGCTAATGCAGGGGTCGATGGTCAGGATAATCATGGGCACGTTGGCAAGGAGAACACCCTGCAGCGCATGTGTCAGACCCGCCAGGTTTTGCGACGTCGGCGTGCGCACGCGAAAACGGTCCAGATTCTTGGTGCCGTTGCCGCGCACATAGTAGTACGCCTCGCCGCGCGGCTGCTCAATCACAACCTCGCCGCGCGCGCCGTCGGCCGGCGTAAGCTTGGTGCGCCCACCGATACCGTCGTGCGGAATCTTGCTGACAAGCTCCTTAATGATATCCATGGCCTGCGTGACCTCGGCACAACGCACCTGACAGCGGGCATAGCAGTCGCCGTCGGTGGCAATGATGGGCTCAAATGCAGCCAGGTCCGCATAGGCACCGTCGCCGAACATGCGCACGTCGTAGTCCACGCCCGAGGCGCGCCCAAACGGGCCGACCATCGACAGATCCAGCGCGTCCTTCTTGCTAATCACGCCCACGCCATGCAGGCGCTCGCCACAGCTGACGTCGTCCAAAAACGTATGCACCAGGGCCTCGTAGTCGGGACGCATGGCATCGAGCGTCTGGACAATGCCCGCCAGCTCGGAGTCCTCAATGTCGTGCTTTAGGCCGCCGATCTCGTTAATCGACAGAATCACGCGGCCACCGCATGTGCTCTCAAAGATCTTGAGAATCTGCTCGCGCAGGGTCCATGACCGATAGAACAGCGCCTCGAAGCCAAAGGCATCGGCGAGCAGGCCCAGCCACAGCAGGTGCGAGTGGATGCGCGAAAGCTCATGCAAAATGGTGCGGATATACTGCACGCGCCCGGGCACCTCGATATCGAGCATGCGCTCGCAGGCGCTGGCATAGCCGTAGCTGTGACCCACGGCGCAAATGCCGCAGATGCGCTCGGCGATGTAGCCAAACTGGTGCATATCGCGCTTTTCGGTGAGCTTCTCAAGGCCGCGGTGCACAAAGCCAATCTGCGGAATTGCCTCGATAACGCGGTCGTCCTCGATCACCAGGTCCAGGTGAAGCGGCTCGGGCAGCACAGGGTGCTGCGGGCCAAACGGAATAACGGAGCGGTGTGCCATGGACCTTACGCCTCCTTTTTCTGCTTGTCGCGGGCGGCCTTGGCGGCAAGCGCCGCGCGGACCTTGGCCGCTTTCTCGGGATCCATGGCGGCGAGCTTTGCCTCCATCTCGGCAGCCTTGAGCGCGGCCTTGGCGGCAGCCTCATCGTGCTGAGCATCGGAGCCGGCAGCCGCAGCGGGCTGAGCGACGACAGCGCCCGCGGCACCGCCAGCGCCCGCAGCGCCCTCCCCCGCAGCAGCCGCAGCCGCGGCGGCCTTCTCGGCCGCGGCCTTGCGCGCCTTGGCCTCGGCGGCGGCACGGACCTTCATGGCCTTCTCGCGCACGGCCTTCACCTCGGGCGTGATAACGCTCATGGGCTCGGCAGTCGAAACCTGGTAGAAAAAGCCCTTAAAGTCGATCTGCATGTCGGTGATGGCAAGCCCAAACAGATCGTGCGCTTCGTTTTCAAACGGGAACACCGCCGGATAGTACGAGCTGATGGACGGAACCTCCTGGTACTGGTCGATGCCCTCGACTACCAGGTTCTCAATCGCATAGCTGCCGTCCTGCGCAATATGCTCCTGAGCAGCACGAACGTTGATAAACGTATAGACCAAGCGATACGTGCCGTCGTCGACGTTGCGCTCGGCGTGCATTTGCACAAAGCGCGCGCCGACGCCCTTGAGCGCCTGGACATGCGACAGGAGCTCGTCGATCCCAACGGTGGTATAGATAGCCTTTTGCATTACTCGGCCTCCTTTGCAGCGACGGGCGCGGCGGGCGTCCCAGCGGGCGTGTCGCCGGCCCCCGCAACTGCCACAAACCCGTCCTCGCCCAACTCAACGCCACCGTCCCAGGTAGCGGCACCTCCCACGGTGAGCGGGTCGCCACCGGCACGCATCACGGCCTCCTTCTGGTCCAGAATGCCGCACGCCTCCACGATGGCATCGATCACGGTCTCGGGGCGGATGGCGCATCCGGGCGCGTACACGTCCACGGGAATCGCGCGGTCCACGCCGCCGATCACGTTATAGGCATCGCGGAATACGCCGCCCGAGCACGCGCAAATGCCGCAGGCCACCACGCACTTGGGCTCGAGCATCTGGTTGTAAATCTGGCGCACGACGGGCAGGTTCTGGGCATTGACCGACCCCGTCACCAAAAAGATGTCCGCATGCTTGGGGTTGCCGGTATTGACCACGCCAAAGCGCTCCGCATCGAACAGCGGCGTGAGCGAGGCCAGCACCTCGATATCGCATCCGTTGCAGCTCGAGCCGTCGTAATGAATAACCCACGGCGAGCGCGACATTTTATGATCCATGGATGCCGCCTCCTAAATAAACACGTCAACGAGGATGGGCATAAGGTTGAGCAGGCCAAACACCAGCGCCACGCCCCAGCCGAGCTTAAAGCAACTGCGCCAGGTGCTGCGTGCGAAGGTGTTGTCGATCAGCACCTCGACAAAGTACGTCGCAACCATCACGACCAGGGCTACGACCCAGCTCACCGGGTTGTCCCAGACAAAGAACATGCCCACCCACATCAAAAACAGCACGGTCTCACACCAGTGCATAAGGGCCATCTTGGCCAGCGTACCGCCGCTCATCTCGGTGGCGACACCCTGGACAATCTCTTGATGCGCGTGATGCGAGTACGAAAGGTCAAACGGCGACTTGCGCAGTTTGATGGTGAGCACCGCAAGCAGCGCCAAGAAAATGGGCGCACTGTACGCGATGATGGGCGCCGACTGCCCGGTTACGGCGATGGAGTCGAAGCTATCGGTGGCGAGATACAGACCCACGCTCATCAGCAGAACGGCGGGCTCGTAGCTCATAACCTGCAACAACTCACGATCGGCGCCAACCTGGGCAAACGGGCTTTGCGTCGAGGCGGACGCCAACACCACAAAGATCGCGGCGAGCGTCACCATAAAAGCGCACAACAGCGTGTTGGAACCCGACACAAAGATGCCGCCGCCCACCACGGTAAAGATGAGCGCGCACGCCATGTAGGTATCATCCATGGTGTTTACGCTGGCAGGGGCCTTGCGCAGCAGCTTGGCAACGTCGTAGAAAGGCTGGAGCAGGCGCGGGCCCACGCGGCCCTGCATGCGGGCCGAAAGCTTGCGGTCAACGCCGTCGATCAAACCGCCCACAAGCGGCGCAATCAGGGCGAACGCCACGGTACCAATAAATATGCCCACGACGCCCGAACCTTCAAAATACTTACCGCGCAGCACCGAGGGCGTGCTCATGGCAAGTCTCTCGGGCCCGATCCACGCGCAGCACAGCAGCGCAAACAAGATAATGCTGCAGCACACGACGCTGCCCGCGGGGCCGATACGCTTCTCGCCAAGGGCGTCCTCCGAGTACCAATTGCGCTTTTCGGCCTTCACCTCGTGACCCATCGAGCCACGGAAATGGCGGTAATTGTCGGTCCCCACGCCCGAAAGATATACGTTTACGTGCGGCTTGTTGCTCACACGGAATGAAGTCAGCAGCACCACGGCAATAAACGCCACGATAACCACCATCAGATACATGGCATCCTTGCCAATAACGTACGGCACGCGGCCAAACACCATGGCCAAGTAAGGCGACACCAGACCGCTCGAGATAACCGGGAACGCCACGCAACACAGAATCAGCAGCGCGGCGATGGTGTTGAGCGCCATCCATTCGGTCTTATGGACATTGACCTCAACGTTTTGAGCCGTGGGGTCGACGCCCGAAAGCTTGGCAAGCCACTTGCCCCAGAAGAAGAACGTCGCGGCCGAGCCAAAAGCAAGCACCATGATCATGAGCACGTTGCCGGTCTGCGCAAACGCCACCAGGGCGCCCCACTTGGAAACGAGCATGCCAAACGGCGCCACAAACATACCCATGATGCCCAGCATCATCAGACGCGTCAGGTGCGGCATGCGGCTGAACATACCGTCCATGTCCTCAATGTTACGGCTGCCGATATGATGCTCGGCGGTGCCCACGCACAGGAACAGCAGCGACTTGGCCACCGTATGGAACAGGATCAGGAAGATGGCCGCCCATACGGCCTCGGGCGCGCCGACACCCAAGCAGGCACTGATGAGGCCCAAGTTGGAAATGGTGGAGTACGCGAGCACGCGTTTGGCATTGCTCTGCGAGATGGCCATGAGGGCAGCAAGCAAAAACGTGATGGCGCCCACACTCGTGACCATAAAGCCGGTCACGGGATAGATGGCATAGAGCGGGCTCAGCTTGACCATCAGGAACACGCCGGCTTTGACCATGGTGGACGAGTGCAGCAGGGCGCTCGTGGGCGTGGGGGCAACCATGGCGCCGAGCAGCCAGGTGTGGAACGGCATCTGCGCGGCCTTGGTGAGTGCGGCGAGCGACAGCAGAACGACCGGCATCACCAGCAGCGCGGATTGTGCGGTACCAGCGCCGGCAAGATCGATCATGCCCGAGATGGTCAGCGGCATGCCGTTAACGCGCAGGTACATGAGTCCGGCCAAAAACGCGATACCGCCCAGCATGTTGAGGATGATCTGGGTGAAGGCGTTTTTAATGGCCTCGGGCGTGCGCGTGTAGCCAATCATAAGGAACGAGCACACGGTGGTGATTTCCCAACCGCAGAACAGCCACTCAAGGTTGTCGCTCGTCACGATGACGAACATGGCCGAGAGGAACAGGAACATGAGCGCCAGGAACTGCGGGCGACGGTCGGGCGCAGTCTGCCCGCGCAGTGCGGCCTCGTGCTCGTCGTGGGCCTGGAAGTCCTTCATGTAGCCCAAGGCGTACACGCAGATCAGGCTGCCGACGATGCCAACGGCGAGGACCATGATCACGCTCATGTAATCCAGGTAGAGCGGCGTGGCCGTAACGGCTTCGACCGCGGGCAGCGTCATGGCCGCAAAGGCGACCGAACCCACCAGCTGGACGATGCCGAGCACACCGGTAAGCACACTCTTATATTTATGCGCGTTGTACAGGATGACGGCGCACAGGATCACGTCGATGACGGAGCTGATGATCGAGAGCACGTGCGAGGTGCCGGGGGCAACCTCAAAGCTCTGCGGACCCGTGCCAAAAAATAAGACGGCAACTACAACCGTTGTCGCCATAATGACGCCGGAGCCTACAAGCCCTACCGCATCGCGAGCACGGTCACCGCGCGCAAGCAGCATGCCCAGCGCCGGTACCAGCGGAAACAGGGTAAGGAAATACAGTAGCGTCATACCATCACTCCCCCATGCAAAAACGCTATACATGCATTACGTTATAACGCTAATTTGAGCACCTGAAGGCGGGCTTTCGGCCAACTGTGGAACTTTAGACGTGCGAGGTAAGAAGCCTGTCCGTATTGAAGCAATATGGCGGGCCCCGTCGCGGCAGTGCAGGGCGCGCCCCATTAAATGACAACCTCCTCTGCTCCGAAAGAGCCTTTAGAGGGGCATCGCGATAGAAAAAATGCACCCCGTAGGCGCACGTTTTCGCTACTCCGCTTTCTTGGCGCGTGGTTTACGACCGCGCGGCTTATCAACCAGCGCTGCCTCGCCGCCGTCGCGATACTGGCGGCACCAGGCCTTAACCGAAGACTCGCTGGGAATCTGGTGTTTGATCATGGCCTCGCGAACCGTCAGGCCGTTTTCCAGGCGATCCTTAACTACGGCGAGCTTAACCTCGTACGAATACGTGTGATGGTGAGTGCCCGCGTTGAGCACGGCATCGGCACCGCCCACGGCATATGCGCGGGCCCACTGACGAGCCGTTGCCTGGGGAATGCCAAGCTCCGCGGCGAGGGCGCGATGACCGACCCCCTCTTGGAGGACCTCGACGGCGCGCTGCCTAACCTCAGGCGCATGCGTGCGAGTCCTAGTTGCTTCTGACATACCTGCCACTTCTTAGCCTTAACCGTTAATCTGCTTTCTTACGTGCATGTTAGATAGTAGCATTTTGCTGTTCGCGCGTAGCAGTTAATTGAAAATAGCAACGGCGGCATCTGGGCATTTGCCATTTATTTGCGACATTTCTTTACGTTCTATTTACGCAGCTAGTTAGCTCGCAGCTCATTGAGGGTGTTTTACCAACCAGATTGATATCTTTTTGTTTGGCTCGGTATGGTTTGCGTAATTATTAACCCCTCCTAGCCCCTAAGTTAACGCGGCGGGCCTTCCGTTTACTCTCCAGCTTTCCACTTAACTTTCCAGCTTTCCACCCTAGATGTTAAGTTAAGTGGAAAGCTGGAAAGATGCTGGGAAGTCGGCAAAGCTAAAACGCCTTTCTCCAGCGGCAGCTGGACAGTTAGTTCAGATTCGTATTTTTTGACAGCGCCGAAACTCTATTCTGGCCCCCTGAGAAGCCCCGTTGGCAGCTCACTAAATGCAAATCGAGCTCATATCGGCCAGCTAACCATAGTTCTGGACTGTTTTTTGCCCCAAAACGAGCGCCGGATGCGCCTGCTGCGGTCTGGAATTATACGTATCTGAACTAACTGTCCAGCGGAGTCCAAGACTGGGATCGCGCAGACTAGGGGGGCGGCAACTGGGTGGTTGCCGCCCCCCTTGCGAAGCTAGTCGGCTTCGGAATCAGTGATCGATGCCGTTGAGGTTCACCCTCGTGAGCGTATAGGTCACATAGTCGGGCGATTGAGGCGTTGCGCTCGCCATGTCACCCTTAACCAGGCTCGCTGTCATCACCAAGCGATAGTTCGCATAGAACCGACTCGGCTCAACCTGAGTGTTGGGCTCAACCTGCGTGTTGACCTGAACGGTAAAGGGCAGGTTAAACGTGGTGTCGCCGTTCTGTGTTCGGAACTTGCCATTCTCCTTCGTTGAGTCAGTAAAGGTGATCGCATTGCCAGCGGCGTTGACCACGGCAAGCTTACTCTCTGGAACTTTTACGTAGTTGGAAATGCCATCCGTTACGTTCTCATACAAACCATCGGTCCCGCTGCGGACGCACCCGATCACGCCGCCAAAAAACGCGCCCGGCACGCCAGAGGCGTCTTTATTCTTATGTGCAATAGAGGCCGCCTTGCCCGAGTATTCAATGTTCAGATTACTCACAACGCTACCGTAGCTATACGGGATCAACCCAGAAAGCGCACCTGTGTCCTTGGAGTTGCGGATCTTGATAGCCGCCTGCGTAGCTACCTGCGACGAGCCCCTCAGATTACCAACGATAACGCCACGGAACGGGTAACCTTTATTACCCAAGCCCTGAAAAACGGCAGCGTCCAGCTCAAGCGTGTCAATGCTTTCCCCCTTGTCGTTCTCCGGCTCGATGCTGTAGTAGGCACTCTGGAGATAGCTATGCATCGTCGCGGCGACGGACTTAAGAAATCCGTTGGCGATGTAGGCGGAATAGGTAAAGTAACCACCCATCACGAGCGCCACGGCGCAAACAAGTGCGATTGCCGCCACAACCAGCTTGTTCTTGACTAGGCTTTTGCTTTTTGCCAGCTGCTCGCGCTCGGCATCCTGCTGCTTCCCCTGCTTCTCCATGTGCGCCCCCTCTCCTACTTACCGCTCGTGTTGCGCGCGATCAGGTAGATCACATCGGTCTCTTTGGCGCTCTCGTCCCACGAAAGCTTGATGATAAAGTTGAGCGTGTCCTTGCCATTCGAGCCGTCGAGTGTCTTGGCGTTGAGTTCGCTTTTGCTGAACACCTTGAAACGGTAGAGCGGGCGCGCGTTGCGCTGGACGTTTTGATAGTCCTTGAATGTAGGGTCGCTTGCGCCCTCGCCCGGCACGGCTGCCAGGCCGTCGCCCGGGTCGTTGATGGGCGTGAAGCTCTTCAGCAGATCCGTTTCAGACATTTTCATGCTATAGGGCTTGCCACCCGCAGTGCCGCTCACGTCGGGAGTATCACCTAGGCCCTGATTCTCGGCTTTATACAGCTCGATAGTGAGACCTTTAATATTGGTCGTATTCGCAAGCTGCAGCTCAAACCCATCGCCGCCCGTCTGCACGCAAAACGGGCGCTTGAGCGTCACCGTGTTGCCGGTCTTGGTATCGCCGTATTCGGGGTTGTAACTCAGGTCGATCTGCTCGGCGGCCGTAGCGTTGGGGCCCAGCACCTTGAGCTCTGCCGGCTCCTTGATCTTGCCGACGGTGGAGCCGCGATTGGCATCGACAAACCATCCGAGCGTCAACCCCAGCAACACGAGAAGCACGGCCAACAGGCCCATGATGGCCAGGGATTCGCGACGATGATTGCTGGTCCACGTCTTGATGCGCTCGATGCGGCCAACCGGACGCGCTTCGCCGTGCGAGCCGAACCCGTTGCCGCCGGGGTTTGCCGCTCCTTCGTTGTGTTTGATATCGCCCTGCTCGCGGGCATTAAGCTGCTCGTCCATTTATTTATCCGCCTCCTTGGCGGTAAAGCGCACGCGAATGTACTTGATGTTCTTGCCGATAACCTCGTCGGCGTTGTTGTAGTAGCTGGCGCAGGTTTCCACATCCGCAGCGAACATGCCGGCTCCGACAGGCGGAACCGCACTAGGCGCCTGACCTGGCACGCTCGTGCTATCGGCGCGGAAATGGCGCGCGTGGTTACTGTTGATGTCGCCGACGAAGGCTGCGTATCCCGCGGCGGGGTCCGTGCTCGCAAAAAGGTTGCCGCCGTAGCCGGCGTTGCCCGTGCGAACGTAGCTCTTAAACTGCTCCGGCCAAATCCAGTAGAGGGTTTTGGGTACGGTTTTGGTCGTATTGTTTGAGCCCTCAGCGCGAAAGCTCCTCGCCGGAATGGCAAAGCTCTGCGTGATGACGGTAACGCTGGCTCCGTCCTGGGTCACCGTGGTTGTCGTGGGAACCAGCGGATTGGAGTAAAAGCCAGAGGTGTCTTTGCCCTAGAAAACCAGGATATGACCGCGCACCAAATCTTTAAGCGAGTTGATGATCTCTTCGTTTTTCGATGCGTCCGCGGCGGTGCCCGTACCCGCAGCGCTCGTCTGGACAGAAATCTCCCAGGTCATCTCCACCGTGATATCGTGCAGGTCGTTGCAGAGCGGCTTGACGTTGAGCTGGAGCTGGCCCGCCGATCCCGGAGAGAGACTGCCATCGGCACTCGTGTTATTGAGGTTGAAAAAATTGTTCACGGCAAGGCTTGGACTGTCCGACGCGCAGTTGTCCTGGGCGTCGTACTTGCCCGCCGTGTCGTCCTGCGTTCCCGAGAGCACAAACCGCGGGCCCTTCGCCGCGATCGTGCTTCCCATGGCGCTCACTCGGTTATTCGCGGCAAACTAGGCCAGGCATGCAAAGATGGCAACGATGGCGGCCAGCACAAACAGACCGCTCACCAGGAAATCCTTCCAGAAATCCTTGAGGGTTCGCACATGCTCGTCGGCAGCTTGGCGGTACTCGGCCGCCGTCTTGTGCTGCTGGAGCTCGCTATGTCGGTCCATGCCACTCATCGTTTACGTTTGCCCTGCTAGTGGGCATGCCATCCTTTCCGCTTGGTCGTGCTCAATCCATTGCTCGTAGGCATAGAATTCAGGCAGAATACAACACCATACGATAAGGGAAAAGAATAGCATTGACCTGCGGTGTGCTCCACAACACAAGCCTTAATGATGTCTTAAAAGTCGAGCCCTTGGTGCAAAGTAACCTGACCCCCTTGCACCAATCCGTAGCACCGGGCAGCGGACGCACGACGTGCCGCCCCCTTAACACCCCAACGCGCGCACGGGTATCACGTAGATACCGTCCTCGACCTCGCGGGCGTACTCACCCACCCCCACAATCACGGCCATAAACTCCGGTTCGCGTGTGCGTGAACGAGGATTTCCACAGACCTTCTTGCGAACGCGCTTGAGGCTCTCGACGCCGGCGCTCGCCTTATCTTCGCTCACCTTAATCTCAAAGGCGGCCCACCGTCCATCGGCTAGCTGCACGATGGCATCGCATTCAAGGCCCGAATCGTCGCGATAATAGCGCACGGGCGTACTATCCAGCAGGTCGAGCGACCGCGCGTAGACCGAAAGGTCGCGTATGACCATATTCTCAAACACCAGACCAAATGTCTGCCAGTCGGCAAGCAGCGCCTGCAAGGACATGCCCAGCAAGGCGCAAGCAAGGCTTGGATCTGCCAGATAGCGCTTGGGTTTGACGGTAAAGCGTCGTTTGTCGCGCGCGGCGGGAACCCAACCGGGGACCTCCTCGAGAATGAACATGCCTTTGAGGGCATCCAGGTATCTACGCACCTTGGTCTCGTCGGCAAACGCTGCGGGTTCCTCCTCGGCACCGAACATATCCATAAGAATCGTTTTATACGTGGTCGCCCGTCCCAGATTGCGCGCGATCGATGCGGAGACTCGACGAGCAATATCGGGGTCGAGACCAACCGCCGGGAAGCTGCTCGAAAACGTGGTGTTGAGATATTCGCGGGCGATGAGCTGGGCGTCGGCCGAAACCATATCGATCGCCTCGGGCCAGCCGCCGCGGCAAGCGGCTTCGACAAGCCCCGGCGTATCGCCATCGCACCGGCAGGGCTCAAAACGATGCTCAAACAAGCCCGCCAGGCTCACCTTGCCGTTAGACTCACCTGTCTCGACAAGCGTCATGGGGTGCATGCGGACGCGGCCGATGCGGCCGGCTCCACTATGCGCGGGCGCCTCCGCCTTTGAGCCAAACGCAGGCGTGGCGGAACCCGTGAGGATATAGGCGCCGCGCGTACCCCGGGCACGGTCGACCTCGTGTCTAACGTAGTCCCAAATCTGGGGAACGCGCTGCCACTCATCGATAATATGCGGACGGTCTCCCAGCAACATCATCGCCGGGTCGGCACGCGCGAGGTCGAGATTCTCGTCGACATACGAGACGGACGCCCCGTGCTCAAGCGCGGCCCACGTCTTGCCACACCACTTGGTGCCTGCAATCTCGACCGCGCCAAAGACACGAAGGTAGCGCTCGATTTGCGCATCCACGATACGTGGGATGTATCCGTCCCGATGTAGCCTCTCGCCTGCCATGAGCCACCCCCGCAGATTTCCAGTTCCTGCTTTCTGATTCTTCTATTCCACTGTAGCAAATTCGGATTTTCGGGTGGTTGCGATTCGGATTTTCATGTTCTAAAGAGTCGGATTTTCTGGTGCATGAAATTCGGATTTTCTGAACCCACTGGTCAGGGGCGCCCTCATTGACAAAAAGGCGGGGAGCGCCGATACGGCACTCCCCGCCCACTCAATACGCGATAGCTTTCTTACTTAGAGCTCGTTGGCCGCGTGATACGCCGTGCGGATAGCGCTCGCAATGTCGGCGGTGCGCTCGCCCGAGCAGTCGCCCACGCAGGTCACGGGCACCGTCACGCCGTCCAGGTCAAATGCGTTGGCCTTGGAGCCCACGGCCATCACCACGTAATCGCAAGCAATCTTCACCGGCTCCTCGGCACCGTCCTCGGTGGTGCGAACGGCCTCCACGCCCTCGTCGGTAATGGCGGTCAGGCGGGTCTTAACATGCTGCTCAACGCCATGCTCGGCAAAGTCGCTCATAATCAGCGGCAGAATGGTCTCGGACTCGCCCGCGGCAATCTTGTCGAGCATCTCGACGATCGCCACCTCGCAGCCGTGCTGCAGCAGGTACTCGGCAGTCTCGGTGCCCACCAGGCCACCGCCAATGACGGCGACGCGCCCGCTGAGCTCCACCTTGCCGGCCAGCACGTCCCAGCTCGAGACAACCTTCTCCGAATCGGCACCGGGTACGGGAATGACCACATCGTGCGCGCCCACGGCCACAATCGCGGCGTCGGCGGCGTTGAGGTCCGCGGGGCTAGCGGTGTGGTTGAGCTCAACCTTCACGCCCAGGCCGGGCAGAATCTTCTCGTAGTACTCGACCGAGCGCATGATCTCGTCCTTGCGCGGAGGCGCGGCCGCCAGCACAATCTGGCCGCCCAGATGGTCGCTCGCCTCGTAGACGGTCACGTCGTAGCCGCGCTTTGCCGCCACGCGCGCTGCCTCCAGGCCGGCAATACCGCCGCCCACCACGGCGATCTTCTTGTTGCCCTCGCCCGGCTTAATGGCGATGGTCGCCTCGTCGCCGTTCTCGGCATTGAGCACGCACGAGATGTATTTGCGGTTTTGGATCGCGTCGACGCAGCCCTTGTTGCAGTTGAGGCACTCGCGGATGGGCTCACCTGTAGCGGCCTTAAGCGCAATGTCGGGGTCGCACATGAGCGAGCGGCCGTACGCGACGATGTCGGCCGAGCCGTCTTCCAGGATCTTCTCGCCGGCCTCGACCGAAACAACGCGGCCGACGGTTGCCACCGGCACGGAAACCAGGGCCTTGACGCGCTCGGCCACGGGCAGCGTCCAGTTGTAGGGCATGGCGCCCATGGGCGGAATGGTGTCGCCCATGTTGCCGGTGTGGTTTGCCTGCGCAACCTGGATCATGTCGATGCCGGCCCCCTCGAGCAGCTTGGCGAACTCGCAGGCCTCGTCGGGCAGCAGGCCGCCCTTGCCGCGCGGCGTGCCGTCGGGGTTCTCCATGATCACGGGGAGCTTGTACTCCACCATCAGCTCCGGCGCGGCCTCCTTAATGGCGGCGACGACCTCGAGCGCGTAGCGGACGCGGTTCTCGAACGAACCGCCGTACTCGTCGGTGCGCTGGTTGAGGATAGCCGAGCACAGCGAACCCACCAGACGGTCGCCGTGGACCTCGATGGCGTCGATCCCGGCCTGCTGCGCGCGGGCGGCCGAGGCGGCGATGGCTTCCTTGATCTGGGTGAGCTGCTCCACACTCGCCTCGTTCACAAAGTGCTGCATGTCGTGGTGCAGCTTGGCGTAGGCCTGTTTGCGGATCTCGTTGGACTCGGCCATCTTGGCGGCAAAGGTCTCCTCGTCGCCGGCGGCCTTGGCCTCCTGCGCGGCCTTGGCGGCGGCCATTGAGCCCATGACCATGCGGCCGACGCCGGGGACGTCGTACTCGGGGTGGAACAGCTGCAGTGCGACCTTGGCACCGTGCTTGTGGACGGCGTCGGCCAGTGCCTTAAACGTGGGGATCTGAGCGTCGGTCGCCAGCTTGGGCGTGGGGCTTGCGGTCATAACGGGAGCGACGTCGCCGATGACGATGTAACTCACGCCGCCACGGGCCAGGCGCTCGTAAAAAGCCAGGCTGCGCTCGCCGATGGAACCGTCGCGCTCCTCGTAGCCGGTGGTAAGCGGCGGGAACATAATGCGGTTCTTGAGCTCAAGGGGGCCAACCGTAATGGGTTGAAGCAGCTTAGACGCAGGTGTGGTCATGGACATTCCTCTCTTGTAGGCGCGGCGGCGATGATGCCGCGTAGTTGTCTAGAGGATATGGCATGGGGGCACAGCGGCACAACGAAAATCGGCGGATAGCAGGTAGCGACAGGTGGATGGGGCGAGACGACCCTTCGGTTTGTCTCGATCTGTAACAGTTACTCGGCAAAACCGGGTCTTACTGTTACAGATCAAGATGTTCCTCTCGACCCATCCTCAACAATCTAGATCTGTAACATCTAGACCCACTTTTGGCCCCTACCCGTTGCAGATCGAGACAAACCAATCTGGCCTGACGAAAGATCTAAATCTGTAACAGTTACTCGGCAAAATGGGCACCAGAAGTTACAGATCGAGACAAACGGGACCCGCCTGCAAGAAAATCTCAATCTGTAACAACAACTCGGCAAAAACCGTCCCTCGTGTTACAGATTTAGATAAACGGGGCCGGCGCACCGGAAATCTCAATCTGTAACATCTACAGGCCAAAATCGGACCCATCTGTTACAAATCGAGACAGCCCCCGGCAGCGCCGTCCCCGTTCGAGGAAACGACCGCCACACTCACCGTTTTAAACAACCTGACACCGCTCAGCCTGCGATAATTATTTGGTCACGCGTCGACTACGGCGAAGACGCGGCAGAAGGGACACCCATGCAACCGAGTACCACCGATACGTCCACCGCAAAGCAAGCGCTGCTCGAGGCGCTCTTGAGCGACGCAGGACTCAAGAACCTCACGCAAACAGCCTCTGCCGCTATGGACAACCCGGTGCTCGTCGTCGATCCCGTGTACCGCTATGCCGCCCGCGGCGGCTTTGAGCTCGACGATGACGACGACTCCCCCTTTGCAGCCATCACCCGCGCCGAGCTCTCCGAAGGTGACATGCTGCAAGACGAAGCCGTGCGCTACATCATCGAATGCGGCTTAGACGAGAAGATCGCCCGCTCGACAGGCCCGCTTACGCGTTATAACGACATGTTTTGCCTCAACACCATGACCGACGCGATCAAGGTGCACGGCACGTGCCTGGGCCGGGTGATGATGATCGAGCGCAATCACGCCTTTGGCGATAGCGATCGCGAGGTCTTTGAGTTCTTCGTCCGTCTGCTCGCACAAGAGCTGCAGAAAGGCGGCTTTCTTTCGATGGGCGGCCCGCAACAGGGGCCATATTTTCTCTCGCGCCTCCTGGACGACGAAATCCCCAACCCCATTACCTGCACACGCAAAATGCAGCTCGTCGGTTTTACGCCGCTTCCCGCCCTCTACGTTGTATGCCTGCTCAAAAAAGATTCCCAGCTCGAGGCGCGCGAGGCGGAGAGCGTCCGAGGACAATTGCAGCCGTTGCTGCACCATAGCCTTATCACCATGTACGAGGGCGAACTCGTGGCGCTGGTAAGCCGTCCGCCCTCCACGCAGCTACCCGCCAACGACGAGGCGATCCTTGCCCGCGTTGCTGCCACGAACAATTTGTTCATTGGTATCAGCAACGAGTTTTCCCAGGCAACCGATGTGCGTTCGCACCTCAATCAGGCACGCGCCGCCATTCGCTACGGCTCGACCTTTACCAAAATCCTCGAAGACACCCATGTGTATCGCTATTGCGAATACACCTACATGGAAATGCTCGATATCTGCAACGACCACATCAACCTTATGAACTACTGCCATCCGGCAATCTGGGCACTTTGGAAACACGACCAGTCGCACGATTCCGAGCTGGTCGAGACGCTCTTTGCCTTTATGCAACACGGCTGCAACACGGCGCGCACCGCCGCGATCTTGTCGCTTCACAAAAACACGCTGCTCTATCGCATTAACCGCATCAAGGAAATCACCGGTAACGACTTGGCATCGGGAGAAGACCTCTTTTTGTTCCATCTCTCGATTCGCGCCCTGATCTACCTTGGCTTTCTTGAGCCGAGGATTAAGCCCCGCACCAGCGCCGACCTGCACTGCCGCAAATTAGCCGAGCGGGGCTTAAACAAAACTAGTCGCGCTTAATCTCCAGCGTGGGGAACGTCATCTTGGCGTACTTCTCCATAAGCGGCTTTACTTCGTCCATGTGGGCGAAGAACTCGTCGCGGGTCTTGTTGATCTCGTTGAGGTGCTCGGCGCGCGCGTGGTCGTCGTTGCGGTCGCGGATCAGGCCGTTCTCGGCAATCTTGAGTTTGGGGCGACCGGTGCGCTCGTCGGTCACGATGTCGCCACCAGCACCGCAGACCGCGCACTCCCACGGAAACTCAACTCCATCCCAATGCTTGTCGCCGGGGTACACCAGGGAGCTGTGGCAGTTGGGGCACACGCCGTCATCCGGATCGCCCAGCCAGCAGCGCTCGTCAACCGGTGTGCGAATGGCCTTGACGATGTTCTCGCCCATTTTGTGGGCGCGGGCAATCTGTCCGCCCCACTCCACGTCGTCTCCCCACACAAAGGTATTGCCCGGGCGACCATCACGTTGCGCCATATAGCGATCGACGACAGTCATCGACATGGTAAACATAGTCGCCTGCAGGCTCTCGAGCGCCAGGGACTGCCAATCGTGCATGGAGCCGCCAACGGAAATAAGGCCGGCAACGGTATGCGGATTCTCCTTTACGGCACCGATGGCAAGCAAGAACGAAAGCTCGTATGCCAAGAAGCGCTGGGCAAAGCGGGTGTACACCGAGCTGGGCGTAAGGTCGTAGGTCGGAACCGAGAAGATCACGCCCTGGCAGGTTTGCAACTCGCGAATAATCGCATCTACATCGTCTTTGTTTTTAAGGACGCAGCCGTGGTATTCCTTTTGCAGGCCGGCGCCCATCTTTCCCATCTGCATGGTGCAGCCCTCGCAACCGGTGCAGGGCAAGATGTTGTAGTCGAACAAATTGATCAGCTCGACCTCGCCGCCCGCCTCGCGCACCGCGCAAAGGGCCTCTTTGGCCAAAGCCTCGCCGTTGCCACCGTGCCTGCCGGCACAAATCGCCATCACTTTAAACGACATGGTCGCTCCTCTCCAGAGCATTTTGGACACGGATTCTGCCCGTGTGTACTTCGCAAAAAGCGTACGGCAGACGCAAAACGCGTTCACCGTCCAGGCAACCAAGGCCCGCTCGGTATTTGCGGAATACCTCGTGCAGATAAACAAAGGCCCCTCCCGCATGCCTACAAGGGGCAAAACGAGAGGGGGATCGCGCTATTTGCGCTTAAAGGGAATGGGTTTGGGCGGGCACTTGGGCTTCACGGCACCGGCAGTAACGATCGCGCCATTGTCGCAGATATCCAGACAAGCGCCGCACTGGGTGCAGGCCTTTTGGTCAATCACATGGATGAACCGCGGCCTTCCCAGAATCGCGTCCTCCTCGCAAACGTCCGAATCGACGCACTTGTTGCAGGCCTGGCATTTGGAAGCCAAGATATGGAAGGTCAAGAATGCCTGGCATTCCCCTGCGGCACAGACCTTCTTGGTGGTGTGCTGCATAATCTCGCCCTCGAACAGGTCGAGGAACGATTGCACCGTGCGCGCCAGCACGCGACCTTGCTCGCACAGACACTGCGCCTGCATCACGGGGCAAAGGTCGCGAAGAAGCGCCAAGTCGGTCGGCTTACCCTTCTTGCGGCAGATATCGGCAAGAATCGTCGCAATCTGATGAGAGCCCTCGTAGCCAAAGACACAGCGTCCGCAGCTCTCGTGACGGTACAGCGTGCAAATGTCCAAAAGCGCCTTTGCCATGCAGTTTTTGGAGGTATAGACGCGCACGTAGTCGCTGCATAGCTCAATCTTTGAGGTGTCGTCGGGCCTCAGCAGCAGACCGCTGGGATAGCCAATCCCCACCGCTTTGGCGTCATCGGCGCCCGCCGCGGCAACCAGGGATTCCACACTCACGACGCGGTCGACCTCAACGGGCTCATCGGCCCCGTCAAACCACACCCAGCGCTTTCCTTCGGCAGCAAGTAACTCCGATCCGTTCAGGCATCGGTCGGCGCCATCGCCCTCGCAGCAAGATGGGAGAGGCTTTTCGCCGTCGAGCATCTTGGCCGCGGCCGAACCGTTGGCATAGACAAAGCCCCGGCTCGGGTCGCACTCAATCACGCGGCAGGACTCGCCCAACGCATCCGCGAGCGTGGCAGAGACCTCGTCGCCCGCCGGCATCAAAACCGCCTGGGCGCCAGCCTCTGCAATTTTTTCCGCAGCGGCAGCCACGTCCTTCTTAAGGAGCCAAAGCGCCACAGGCGCCTGTCGATGCACAGGCATAAAGTTGATGATCGTCATGGGTTATCGCTCCTTTCCTAGTACTCGTTCCACAGGCGCGGCGTGCTGATCGTTAGGCGCAAATCGCACTGCAAGCAGCGGCTCGCCTCGCACGCGGCCTCATGGTCGGTATAGGGGCACTCAAACGTATCGAAGTTGTCCTTACGCATCTGGGCATCGACAAACTCGGGCTGCACGGCATCGTCGTAGAAGCCCTCGGGGGCATGCCCGACCCACTGCTCGGGAGCATCGTGCTCGGTCAGCTCCTCGTCGATGTCGCCATCGCCACCCAACGCGCGGTCGATGGCCGAAGCACACGTGCGACCTGCAGCAATTGCCGCGATCACCGATTTGGTACCCGTCACGCAGTCGCCCGCCGACCAAATGCCTTCGACGCTCGTCTTGCCCTCGGTGTCGGCCACGATGTACGGACCGTGCGTAAGTTCAAGGCCCATCTGGGCCGTGCCCTCGGGCTTTTGGCCCACGGCAAAGATCACGCAGTCGGCATCGATGGTCTTCTCGCCGCCGTCGAGCAGTTCGGTGACGGCGCGGTGGTTCTCGTCAAAGTAGAACCGCTCGATCTTGTGGATCGTCATGGAACCGACCTTGCCAGAACCGTCCTCGGTCTCGTTGATGCTGGTAAAAGCATAGGCATCGTGCAGCACCACGCCTTCCTCGGCGGCTTCGGCACGCTCCTCGGGCGTCGAGGTCATCGCGTCTTGGGCCTCAAGGCAGGCAACATCGACCGATGCGGCGCCCAGGCGCACGGCGGTGCGGGCGCAGTCGTACGCCACGTTGCCGCCGCCAAGCACCACAACGCGCTTGCCCGTCAGGTCCGGGGCGCTGCCCATACGGGCGGCCTTCAAAAAATCGGTGTTGCGCAGCACGCCTTCGAGGTCGTGACCGGGCATGGGGAGTACCGTTCCGTCATGGGTACCCACCGCAACCAGCACGGCATCGAAGCCCTGGTCAAGAAGGGCCTTGGGCTCGGCGATGCGCTCGCCACAGCGCGGCTCAATGCGCGGCTCGGCGTCATCACCCTGGGCGATTTCCAAAATCGTCGCGACCTCGGCATCGACCGTGGCATCGGGCAGGCGATACGCCGGAATGCCGTAGCGCATCTGGCCGCCGACCTTCTCGTTGGCCTCGAACACCACGACCTTGTGGCCTTTCTCGGCGCAATAGAGTGCGGCGGTCAAACCGGCGGGACCGGCACCCACAACGGCGACCTTTTTGCCGCTCAGCGGCTCATGGCGCACATTTGCCTTCCAGTCGCCCGTATCGCGCACGGCCGCAGCGCGCTTAAGGCGGCAGACCGAAACCGGCGTGCCGTTGAGCTCGTTGCGCTTGCAGGCATCCTGGCAGCTATGGACGCAAATGTCGCCCAGGCTCTCGGGGAACGGGACCTTCTCGCGCACCACCGCGGCGGCGCGAGTGTACTCACCGTTGCGAATATGACGCAGGTAGCGCGGGATATCCACATGAGCGGGACAGCCCGAGCGACAGGGGACCACGTTATCGGCATAGGACTTGTTCTCGTCAAACATATTAAGCGTGTCGACGATCGAGCCCGTGGGGCACACCTCGATGCAGGCACCGCAAAAACGGCATCCGGCCTCTTGCAGGCTCACGCTGCCGTCCGTACCAATGCGAATGCCGTCCTCGGTGCGCTGGTAGTCCAAGACGCCGGCGCCCCGCAGCTCACGGCAGGCGCGCACACAGCGACCGCACCGGATGCAGCGGGTGAACATATGGGTGATCAGCGGGTTCGATTCGTCCGTGGCGACCGGACGGCTCTTGGTGCGCCAGCGCGCAGGCGAAACTCCCAGGTACTGATACATAGACTGCAGCTCGCACTTGCCGTACTTGGGGCAGCCGGTGCAATCGGCGGGATGCGTGGCCAGGATCAGTTCCATCGCCAGCTTGCGCACGCGCTCGGCCTGCTCACCCGTCGTGTTTACGACCATTCCCTCGGCAACCGACGTCTTGCAGGCACACACCGGCTCGTCTTGGCCTTCGATTTCGACCATGCACAGACGACACCCGCCAACGGCCTCAAGATCGGGATGTTTGCACAGATGCGGAATGTAGATGCCAGCATCGAGCGCGGCCTCCAGGACATTCTGCCCCTCGCGCGCCTCGACCTCGGCTCCATTAATCGTTAGCTTCATTCGTTCCCCTCAAAACGTCGCTTTTGTCCAGAAAGGCGCCCGGGACCAAAGTGATCCCGAGCGCCTCGCGTGTAGGGCAAATCCCCGCCTGCACCCAACGCGTGGGTGTCTGCAGACGCGAATAGCTACGGTGTTACGACCACTCCTCGTCGCCAGCGTCCTCAAAGAGGGCTGCGGCGGCGTTTTCACCGGCGATGCGACCCGAGTTAAGGCAGAAGCCCATGGTGTTACCAGGAATGCAGTAGTTATAGGAGTCGCCATAGATGGTGCAGGCATCGGTGCCAACGCAGTACAGACCAGGGATGACCTCGTAGTCGTCGGTCATGACCTCCATCTTGTGGTTGATGAGCACGCCGCCCAGGGTGCCGTAGGCGCCACAGTACTGCTTGCAGCAATAGAAGGGGCCCTTCTCGAGCGGCTTCATAAACTCGCGCTCTTTCTCAAAGATGTCGTCCCAGCCGTTGTCGCACATCTCGTTGTACTCGTCGACGTTGGCGAGCAGGCCCTCCACGTCGATACCCGCCTTCTCGGCAAGCTCCTCCAGCGTATCGGCCTGGCAGATCGCCGGATAGCCAGCCTCCAGGTCGCGGTTCCACTGCTCCTCAAAGCCGTCGTACAGGTCGTGCGGATGAACGTGGCTGACGATATCCGGACCATCCTTCTTCCAGTGCTTGAGCATACGGGAATCAAAGATGGCATAGGCGACCTTGCCTGGAAGATGGTTGATGGCGTTGCCGACAAAGGTGGTGTTGAAAATCTCGTCCTCCGGCATAAAGCGCTCGCCCAGGCGGTTGCACCAGTAGCACGGCTGACGGAATGCGCCCTCGACATAGAAGTGGTTCATGTTGTCGGGGATCTGATACATGAGCTCCATGGTCACCGGGGTGTGGCCGCCGCCGACCTCGTGGCACATGTTGATGCCGTCGCCGTCCATGCCCGGAATGGCAAACGAGAACAGGTCGGTACCCCACTCAAAGTCGAGCTTTTCCTTGATGAGCTTGGCGTTGTGGCCAAAACCGCCCGTGGCGACAATCGCGGACTTGCACGAGATCTGGTACTCCTCGCCGTCCTTGTCCTTGGCGGTCACGCCGCAAATGGCGCCATCCTCATCCTTGATAAGGCCGGTGCCCGGGCACTCAAACATAAACTCGACACCCAGGTCCTGAGCGCGCTCGGTCATGCGTTTGGTCATCGTGGTGGCCGCGCGAGGACCGGGCTCGGAGCCGTCCTCGGGCTGCACGACATGCCAGGTGTACTCGCCGTCGGAATAGGCGCGCGTGCGCTCGCGAGCGCGGAATGCCGGACGCACAGAGTTAAACTCCACGCCCATGTCCTGCAGCCATGCAATGGTGTCGCCCGACTTAAAGTAGTAGTCGCGCACCAGGCGAGCATCGACCTGGTAATGGGTGTAGAACATATGGCGACGGAAGAGCTCGCCAGGCGTGACCTCGATCATCGAGGCCTTCTGAAGCGGAGAGCCAGCTGCGGCAGGCCCCATGCCCATGTTGGCGGCGCCACCGGTAATGGGGGCCTTCTCCAGGGCAATGACGCGAGCGCCCGCCTCGGCTGCAGCGACCGCTGCGGCAAGACCACTCAGACCCGCGGCGACGACAACGACGTCGGTCTCTAACTGTTTCATGCGAATCCTCCTTTATAGGGCTCTTGGACGAGCCCGGGCTTCATGCGAATTGCATGCGTATCGACAGCCATACTTTCGCTCGAAAACAGCCTCAAAACCATGTGCAGGCGCACCGATGTTTGCCCATAGCATCCACGGGCTTTGTGCAGATGAACCATGCGCTTGGGCAACGTTTTCGAGCGCATGGTCTTGGCGCCATACGCACAAAGGGGGCGGTGTGCCTTATGGCACCCGCCCCCTGATAATCGAGTTTTCTTATTTATGATTCTGCTGCGCCTCGAGAACAGCGAGCGGCGTAAGCGCCTGAATAGTGCGCTCTTTTCCAAAGATCGCCGAGCACACGAGCGTTCCCGACATGACCAGGCAAACCGCGAGCGCGATTCCAAAGGCCCAGAACGCAAAGAGGTGGCCAAAGTTGATCGGCTGCTGCAGCATAAACGTGAAGAACGACGTGGCAAGACCCATAAAGACGCAGGGCACATTGGAGCAGATCTTGCCTTCGAGCAGGTTCTCGTGAGTCGTCAGGATACAAAAGATAACGAGGATGGTCGGAACGATATTGCTCATAACCATGTTGTCGGCGCCAAAGGCCGAGACGAATACGCCCATGACCAGCGAATTGATCACACACCAAACCTCACCGACGGCATAGCTCACCAGCATCTCGGGGATCTTCTTAAAATCGGCCCCAAAGGCAAAAAACATCAGCAACGGCAAAAAGCACATCCAGGTGTACTGCCCATACCCAAACACCCCCATCAGCTGCATAAGGAGTGTGAGCACAACGGCACCAGTGGCGGCCTGAACAAGCTTGATGGTTTTACGGCCCTTCATCGAGATCCCTCTCTTCAAAAGAAATTTGCGGTGTTGTCGATACGCACGCAAATAACCGCTCCTAAATCATAAAAGGGAAATCGCTGGGCGTTTGCGCTAATCTATGCATTACGTGATAAGGAAATCTAATGTACGGAGAACCATGCGCATCAAACAGCTGGAGTACTTTATAGCCGTGGCAGAGGCACGCTCTTTTTCGAAGGTCGCCAGGGAGTTCTTTGTTTCGCAGGCAACGGTTTCAAACCAGATAGCGGCGCTCGAGCGCATCGTGGGAAAGCAGCTGTTCGAGCGCGATAACCATCACGTTGAGCTTACGATGGCGGGAGCCCTGTTCCTCGATGACGCCCGTGCAATTGTCGGGCGAACTGCCGAGGCCGTAAGACGCGCGCGGACGGCAGACGACATGCCCGAAGGCGAGCTCAAGGTTGGCTACATAAAGGGATACGAGCGGACCGATCTTGCCGACATGCTGTTTGGGTTTCACCAATGCTACCCCAACGTGCGACTGAGCTTTATGCGCGACAACGTCTCGGAGCTCTACGACGCCCTGCGCCGAGAAGATATCGACGTGTGTATCAACCTGCTCTACAACGAATACCGCATGTCCGATATGCAATGGCAGGTCTTGAGGTCCTATCCGCTGCACGCCGTGGTACCGCTCGATCACCCGCTCGCCCATCGGCAATCGATTCGCATCGAAGACCTTAAGGGGTATCCGATTGTCGATGCCACGCGCGGAGCCAGCGGATACGGCGAATCGGAGGCGATTGCGGCCACGCTTGCCAAAATAGAAGAGCGCCCCAAGATTGCCTATGTGTCCGAGGACGTCGAGACAAGCGTGCTGTGCGTCGCCGCGGGCCTGGGCTACGCGCTGCTGCCAGGGTATCTAACGCAGACCTTTCCCACCAACGGCAAAGTCGTTGCGATTCCCATAGAAGGCAAATCGGCCGAAATGACAATTGCCGCCGCCTGGCTACCACAGCGCAAGAACGACCTGCTCGATGTCTTCCTAGATGAGTTCCTGATTACCAACGACTAGAACCGCCCAGGCGGGAGGTCAGCGTCTCGATCTGTAACAGTTACTCGGCAAAATGGGCCCAAGATGTTACAGATTTAGACAAACCGTCCGGGCGGGGACTCAACATCTCGATCTGTAACATCTAGCCGTCCAAATGGGGTCTAGGTGTTACAGATCGAGATGTTGTTTGAGAGGCCGAGAATTGGACCGAAAACACGGTCCCGGAATAACAAAAAAGCTCGCCGGCTAGGCCGACGAGCTGCAAGTTCTTGGTCGCGGGGGCAGGATTTGAACCTACGACCTCCGGGTTATGAGCCCGGCGAGCTACCAGACTGCTCCACCCCGCAATGTCTGGGCGCCTCATGTGCGCAAAAAAGAATATTACGCGGGAGTTCGATAAACGGCAAGGAAAATCTCGTAGAGCATAGTTCCTTCATATTTAAACCCCTCAGCCCCTATCACCGTAAACGAATCGCAGCCGAGCGCCGTCGACGGCACGTATACAATGGTGCGCGTCCTTTTATGCCGACACCGGGAGTAGACATGCTGCTCGCTATCGATATGGGAAACACGCAAACGGCCATGGGCCTGTTTGACGAAGACGAGCTGGTGCAGTCGTGGCGCATGCCCACCGACCGCTCCTATACCGCCGACGAGATCCACGTGCGCCTGATGGGTTTCTTTATGATGTACGACCTTTCGCTCGATGCGGTCGACGCAATCGCCTTTGCCGGCGTGGTGCCGCAGCTCTCGCGCGAGTGGCACGCCGTGGCCGACCGCATTGCCGCGGACGCCATCGTCATCGGGCCGCAGACGGCTGCGGTGACCAAACTGCGGGCGGCGCGCCCCCAAGCCGTTGGTGCCGACCGCATCGCCAACGCCGTCGCTGCCGAGACTTTCTACGGCGCCCCGGCGATCGTGGTGGACTTTGGCACCGCAACCAATATCGACGTCATCGACGAGGACGGCTATTACATTGGCGGAGCGATCGCGCCGGGCATCCGCATTTCGATGGACGCGCTTGCCGCCCGTGCCGCCAAACTCGCCAGCGTGCCGCTCGAGGCGCCCGAGCATGCCATCGGCCGCGATACCGAGGAGTGCATCAAGGTCGGCGCCGTGGTGGGCGCCGCCGCCATGGCCGAGGGCCTGGTCGCGCGCATGAAGCGCGAGCTGGGCCGCAAGGATGTCACCGTTATCGCCACGGGTGGCCTCGCCGGCATCGTCGCCGGTTCGACCGATGCCTTCGACGTGGTCGACGGACAACTTACCATTAAGGGTATCTGCGAAATCTATCGCCGCATGCAGGAGCTGGGGTAAGGCAGGGGCCTAAGTCGAGCACGGGCGCGAGCGGCGGACTAAGCAATGCATCGGTCCTATTCCTCAAAAACGAAATTTTTTCAGTTTTGGGGAATAGGCTTTCTGCTACGCCTCGCCGCACAACCACCTCGCCAGGTCCACGATCTGCACTCCGTCGCGATCCGTGGCCTCGTGATGCGTGCGGGCGAGAATCATCTTGGGATACGCATCGCCAATGCTCAGCAGTGGCGAAATCTCGCGTTCAAATGTCTTATCCGAGCTGATGTCGTCGCTCACCTGAATGTAGAGTTTCTCGCTCCGCTTGATTGCTACAAAGTCTATTTCCTTTTTATAGAGCACGCCGACGTATACCTCGTATCCGCGACGCAGCAGCTCGATTGCCACCATGTTCTCGTATACGCGTCCCCAATCCATATCACGTGTACCAAGAAGCGCATATTTAAACGCATGGTCCGCCAGATAGTACTTCTCGCCGCTCTTAAGGTATTTTTTGCCGCGAATGTCGTACCGACGAACTTTATAGAAGGCAAACGCATCGCACAGGTACCCCATGTACGTGCCGACCGTCTTGTTCGTAATCTTTAGCCCATCCGCATTTAATGCATCAGTAATGTTGCGTGCCGACGTAATGTTGGAAACGTTGTCCATCATGTAATCGGCAATGCGCAGCAGCGCCGATTCGTTTCTCACGTTATGCCGCTGCACGGTATCTCTCACAATGAGCGTCTTGAAGACATTGGAGAGATATTGATAGCGCTGCTCCTGCAGTGGATAAGGGTAAGAGCCGGACATACCGCCGGTTCTCGCGTACTCATCGAAGTCGCGGTCGACCTCGCCCTCGTCGCCATAGAGACGATACTCCTCAAACGAGAATGGGAAAACCTCAATCTCGAACGTACGCCCCGTAAAGAGCGTCGACAGATCGCTCGACAGCAAAAAGGCATTCGATCCGGTAATGAATATGTCGTACTGCTCGGATGCGTGAAGGCTATTGATCGCACGCTCAAACCCGTCGCACATCTGAACTTCATCGATAAGCAGAAAGTTTTGTTTGCCGGACACTCGATGCTCTTTTACATAGGCGAGCAGCGCGTGATACTCGAGCAGGTTCTCGAACTCATCGAGGTTGTAATTGATATGGATGACATTCGAATTGGACAGATGTGCCTCCACGTAATCGCGGAGGGCCTCGAGCAATTTTGATTTACCGCCACGACGGATGCCCGTGATGACCTTGATGTCCGGCACGCCAATAAGACTCGTCAACGTGTCCATATATGACGTTCTATTGATGAGTTTCATCGGGGCCTCCTCGCGGTCTTTTATCGCTATTCCTCAAAATTGAAAAATTTTCAGTTTTGAGGAATAGGCTCTATAGCGAATATACCTCGCGAAAGACCGAGCTGCCTTAATCCTATTCCTCAAAAACGAAAATTTTTCAGTTTTGAGGAATAGGACGCTGGCAACCCATTCCCCAGATAGGCGGAACCCTCCCCGGCACAGGCCGAAGAGGGCTTCGTTGTCATCGTTATCTTTGAGCGCGGGTGCCTCGCGTTACAGTCCGCGAATCCGTACGGCCTCGGGCGGAAACTCCTGCTCGCCGGCATCGGTCTTGATGGTCGCACGGCCCCAGATATCCAGGCCCGCAAACACACCGACCGCAAGCGGCAAACCGTTGGGCGACACCGCCGCAACCTGACGACCCAGCAGCGGCACCATATCGAAGTACTCACCCAGCACCGGAGCCAACGGGCCGGCAGCGCCCTGCGGCGTGTTGGCAACAACTGCCCAAGCGCCCACGCGGGTCAGCACGGCGGCGGACAGCGCCTCAACCAGCGCCTCGTCGGCCATATCCACGCCAAGCCCGCTCAGCGCCGTGCGCTCAATATCCACCGTCACGGCACCGAACATGCCCGCGGCACCGGCGCCACCGTTCACGGCAACGCGTGCGAACGGCGTCTCGAACGCGGGCGCGCCGCACACGATGTTGCTCGGCCACTCAATACCCACCTTGCCGGCAAGGCCCAGACCCGGCGTCGAAGCCGTGCCCACAAGCGCGTCCATCATGCCCATCGCCGCCACAAACGGCAGGCCGTGGAAGGCATGCATATTCACGTCCGGGCGCACGACCAGCGAAAACGTCAACGACGCCTCACCCGCACTCCAAGCGCACCAACCCGCAGACGCACCCTCGCGGTCCGCGTCGCGCGCGGCATCAAGCTCGGTGCCGGCGGCTACAGCATTCATCTCAATCATCTACATACGCCCCAATTCACCCACGATATGACCCACGCGGTCCTCGGGCTCCTTGACCTCGACGCCGTTGAAGCGGAAGAACCGCGCCGGGTCGTGCATCAGGTCCTCGAGCGGCACCAGCACAAAGTCGCGCTCGCCGATCAGCGGATGCGGCAGGCGCAGCTTCTTGCCGCCGTGCGTCTCACCATCCATCCACAGCAGGTCCAAGTCGATGGTGCGCGGGCCGTTGACCTTGGCCTTCTTGGAGCGGTCGCGGCCCAGCTCGGCCTCGATCTTCATGAGCTCGTCAAGCAGTACCAGCGGCGCCAGCTCGGTCTTGATCTCAATGACGGCGTTGGCAAACGCGTCCTGGCGCGCCTCGTAGGCCGGCTCGCTCTCGTAGATGCGCGAGCAGTTGGACACGCAGGTGAGCGGGATCTCGGCGATCATGTCGCGCGCGGCGCGGATGTTGTCGCAGCGATGTCCCAGGTTGGAACCCACGGCCACAAACGCGCGGCGCGGCTGCGGCTTGGCGACGGCCCAGTAACCGTTCAGGAACTGCGCGAAGCCGGTGACGTCGTGCACGCGCACGATGTTGGCACCGGCCTGGATGGCGCCCAGGCACACACCAAACGTAGCGGCATCGCGCGCGGCCGCCTCGGTCACGCCCGAGACGGCGCCCACAAAACGCTTGCGCGACACGGCGCACATGAGCGGATAGCCCAGCGATGCCATCTTGGCGGTCTCGCGCTGGATGACGATATCCTCGTTGGCCGTCTTGCCAAAACCCGGGCCGGGGTCGATGCAGATGCGATCGCGCGACACGCCGGCATGAATGAGCGTGCGGGCCTGGTCGGACAGAAAGCCCATGACGCGGCGCATGATGGGCGCCGAATCGGGCAGGGTGAAGCGGCGGAGCTGAGAGGTGGGCACGTAGGCCTCCTCGCGGCGGGCGCTGCGGCGCATCATGGCTGCCAGGTGGTCATTGGGCTCCGGCGCGGGCTCGGGGGTCGCGGCAGGCTCGGCGGCAGGGGCGACCCGCTCGGCCGCCGGTGCCGCCTGCTTCTGCTCGTCCGCAGGCTCGGGCGCGGGCTCCGGGTCGCCAAACGGCAGCGAAGGCTGCACCACGCCGCCCGGAAGCTTGGCCTCCGTCTTGGGCTCGCCCAGCAGCTTGCCGCGACGGCGGCGAGCCGGCTTCTCGGCCTCTCGCGCGGCCTCGGCAGCCGCCTCGCGCGCCTTCTCGGCAACAAACGCCGCGGCCGAGGTATCGAGCTGCACCGTTGCATGTGTGCGGGTAGGTGCCGCGACCTCGCCGGCGTGCATCACGATGACGCCGCAGGTGCTTGTCGCGACAAACTCGACCATCTTGGGGTCGGTGAAGCCCGTCACGTCGTTGACGATCGAGGCACCGCAGCGCACGGCAGCCTTGGCAACCGCCACGTGGCGTGTGTCGATCGAGACGATGGCGCCCTCTTTGGCCAGCGCGCGCACCACGGGCAGCACGCGACGAGCCTCCTCGTCGGGGTTGACCGGGGTAAAGCCGGGGCGCGTGGACTCGCCGCCTACGTCGATGATGTCGGCGCCGGCGTCGAGCATCGCCAGGCCGTACTCGATAGCGGCATCCGCATCGAAGTGCTCGCCGCCGTCGCTAAACGAATCGGGCGTCACGTTGAGGACGCCCATGATGCGCGGACGGTCAAAGCTGAGCTCGTACTTTCCGCACCGCCATGTCTTGCTATCGTTCGCCATGAACATCCTCCTAAAATGCCCGCGCCGCCGCGCTTGGGCGCTGGCGGCGGGGTCGTTTTGCAATCAGTCTTTCTATTGTATCCGCGCGCGCGGGCTAGAACGCAAACGCGGCCGCGATGTCGCAAGAAATCAGCAGGTCGGCATTTGTATCCTGATCGGTGGGAGCAAGATTGCAAATGGCCAGCGTATCGCCGGTAAAGTAGCGCGTAAGGCCCGCCGCCGGATACACCACGAGCGAAGTCCCGCCCACAATAAGGGCGTCGGCCGCGGCGATGGCGGCAACGGCACCGGTAAGCACGCGCTCGTCGAGCGGCTCCTCGTAGAGCACCACATCGGGCTTGATGCGGCCGCCGCACACAGGGCACGCGGGCACGCCCGCGGCATCCTCGTGATCGCGCGCACAGATCCACTCGGCGCTATAGACTGCGCCGCACGCCTGGCAAATGTTGCGGTGGACCGAGCCGTGCAGCTCGAACACGCGCTGCGAGCCGGCCATCTGATGCAGGCCGTCGATATTTTGCGTCACCACGGCGCTAAGCTTGCCGGTCCGCTCCAGCTCAGCCAGTTTGGTGTGGCAGCGATTGGGCTTGGCGCCAAGCGCGATCATCTTGGTGCGGTAGAAGTCAAAGAACTCGGCCGGATGCGTCTCGTAAAAGCTATGCGAGAGCATAGTCTCGGGCGGGTAGGCAAACTGCTGATGATACAGGCCGTCCACGCTGCGGAAATCGGGAATGCCGCTCGCCGTGGAAACGCCCGCGCCGCCAAAGAACACCACGCGCTCGTGGGTATCGAACAGCTCCGCCAGCGCCGCGGAGGCCTGCTTGGGGTCCGATATTGCCTGCGTCATACGAGTCCTCCGTCCTGGTTGGTCGGGCAGCGTCGGGCAATATCCCAGCACGCGGCCCTTGGGTCGTCACGCGTGGTGCCCGCTCCGCCCTTGTTGCGCTAATCTTAAGCCTGCCAACCCCGTCGAAAGGACACCATGCCTCAGACTTACACTTTCGCCTCGTGGAACGTCAACGGCCTGCGCGCCGTGCTCAAAAAGGACCCGAGCTTTATCCAGATCGCGCAGGAGCTCGATGTCGACATCTTGGCGCTGCAAGAGACCAAGCTGCAAGAGGGCCAGGTCGATATCGACCTGCCCGGCTATCACCAAACCTGGAGCTACGCCGAGCGCAAAGGCTATTCGGGCACCGCGGTCTTTAGCCGCCAGGAACCGCTGCGCGTGCTGCGCGCCGATGCGCTGCTGCCCTACGCCGGCGAGGGCGAGGCGGCAGAGCTCGTTGCCCAGGCCGCAACCGAGGGCCGCGTCTGCGCGCTCGAGTTCGATAAGTTTTGGTTTGTCGACGTCTATACGCCCAACGCCCAAAACGAGCTCGCCCGCATCGATGTGCGCATGTCGTGGGACGATGCCTACCGCGGCTTTTTAAGCGCACTTGAGCACGATGCCGGTAAACCCGTGGTGACCTGCGGCGACTTTAACGTGGCGCACGAGGAGATCGACCTTAAGAACCCCAAGTCCAACCGCGGCAACGCGGGTTTTTCGGACGAAGAGCGCGGCAAGTTCACCGAGCTGCTCGATGCCGGCTTTACCGATACCTGGCGCGCGGCAAACCCCGACGTCGAGGGCGTCTACAGCTGGTGGAGCTACCGCTTTAATGCTCGCAAAAACAACGCTGGCTGGCGCATTGATTACTTCCTGGTGAGCGACGCAATCGCCGGCAACGTGCGCGACACGGGCATCCGCGGTGACATCTTTGGCAGCGACCACTGCCCCGTTACCCTCGCGTTGGAACTCTAGCCCAGCTGATTCCCAGGGATGGAGGAAAACGGGTCATTTTCGCCTCGCGAGCGTGTTCGCGCAACCCGCCCGCCACGAAACCTGCCCATCTACTACGTTTAGGCCGCCACCCTCAACCACAGCGAACAACGCGAAAAGAAAGCCGCAGGTAGAAAGCCTGCGGTTTTTCATAAAACGCGGTCATGGTCGGGGGTATCAGGCTAAGCGTAGTAGATGGGCCGATTTCGTGGCGGGCGGGTTCAGCTGATTCCCGGGGACGTCTGGGGACGGAAGAAAACGGATCAATTTGGCTCTCTGAGGGCCACGATGCCCGTCATGTCAACCGGCCATTTCAAAACTATGCCGGTTTACGGGGCTAAATCGCAAACCCCCAACCATACGCAATTCCGAAATAATAAAACTGCAGGTAAACGGCTTACTCTATTTCGAAAAAAGCCGGTATGGCCTGCCTGTGCCAATCTAGCCCCGTAAACCGGCATAGTTTTGAAATGGTACTTCGACAGTATTGATTCCCGCCCCGGCACAACCAACCCTACAGCCCGTACTTCACGACGACTCGGTTGATGCGGCGACACCAGGGCTTGTACAGGGCGGCCAAAAACACGCAGGTCGCGAGTCCGTGCGTGATATCGAACGGCACTGCCGTGGCAAGACGCGCCACGGCGCCTGCCCACGTGAGCGGCTGCACAAAACCGATGATGTCGTATGCGTTGATCACGACGCCATAGAGCAGGCCCGATGCAAAACCGTACGCAAGCAATGCCGGCATGCGCACGGTCCCATCCGCACGGTCAAACGCACCCGCATGCGCCCGGGCGCCGCCAACATAGCCGACGAGTCCCCAGGCATACATCTGCCACGGCGTCCACATACCCTGGCCAAAAAAGAAGTTGCTGGTCAGCGCCGCCAGCGCGCCGACCATAAACCCGTTGCGACGCCCAAGCGTCGCCCCCGCGATAATGGCGATGGCACTCACGGGTTTAAAGTCGGGAATGGGGCCAAACAAGATACGCCCCGCCGCGGCCAACGCCGCCAGAACCAGCGTTGGCATAATCTGGCGTAGGCCGGGGCGCGACGCCTCGTAGCCCGCAAAGAACAGCGCGAGCACCAACGCCACCACGACAATCATGGCAAGCGCCGCCTGTTCAACGCCCGCCAGCAACGCCGCAGTCATCACTGCGGGGACCGCCAGCAGCAGCGGGATTTCCATTTTTGCAAGTAGGCGCGAGACGCGATAATCCGCCATTCCATCACGCCCTATAAAACACGTTGTCGGCAAAGAAGTCGGTCGGCGGCTCCACGCAGGCGATCTCGCCGTCAAACATCATGGCGATTTCGTCAGCGACCTGCTCGGCAAAGTCCAGGTCGTGCGTGGCCATGATGACGGTGCCGCCGGCCTGCGCATGCTCACGCAGGGCTCGGGCGATAATGCAGCGACTTGCCAGATCAAGGCCCTTGGTGGGCTCATCAAGCAGCAACAGCTCGGGGCCAATCAGCAGCAGCTTTGCCAATGCAAGCAGTTGACGCTGTCCGCCCGAAAGATCGCACGGGTGGCGCCCATCCAGGCCCGACAGCCCCAGACTTGCTGCGCGCTCCTGTGCCACGGCCTCGTCGTACCCGCAGGTCGAAGCCCATTCCATTAGTTCATCGCGAACCGTCTCGGCAACCAGCAGGGCCTTGGGATTCTGAGGCAGCAGCGCCGCCGAAGCCGTCCCACGCACCATGCGGCCACGCTGCAGCTTAGCCGTCTTGGCCAGCACCGAGAGCATCGTTGACTTGCCGCAGCCGTTTCCGCCCACGACCGCATGTACCACGCCGGCCGAAAACGCCACGTCGAGCCCGCGCAGCACCCAACCGCCCGCGCGATCGTAGCGAAACCAGCCCTCGCGGATAGCCGCCGCCGCACTCGTCGCCGCCCCCTGCGCGGGCCGGCAAGAGTCCAAAGCCAAAAGTCCCTCGCGACTACCCAAACTCGCTAGGTCAACCGCCTCGCGCACGCGACCGCCCTTAATCCGGTACGCATACGTCGCATACTCGAGCATCGGCCGCGGCTGGTGCGTTGCCACAACAACCGTGCAGCCCAGCTCGCGATTCACACGAAACAGCGCATGCAAAAAATTTTTCTCGGCGACGGGGTCCAACTGGGACGTGGGCTCATCGAGCAGCAGCACGCGCGGGCGCAACGCCAGCACGGCAGCCAACGACAGCAGCTGCTTGCGTCCGCCCGAAAGCGTGTCGGTATCGCGGTGGAGCCAATCCTCCAACCCAAAGAAATAGCTGGTCTCGGCCACGCGACGGCGCATCTCGTCGCGCGACATGCCCAAGTTTTCCAGGCCAAACGCCATCTCGTGCCACACGGTCTCGCACACAATCTGGTTTTCGGGGTCCTGAAACACATAGCCCACGCGCTCCGCGGACGCCCGAACGTCCATGTCGGCAACGTTCTCGCCCAGCACGCGCAACTCACCAGCGCATTCACCCGTCGGCGCAATCTCGGGCTTAAGCAGCGAGAGCAGCGTCGACTTACCCGACCCGGTACCACCAACGAGCAGCGCAAACGCGCCCTGGGAAACGCGCCAATCGAGACCATCGAACACCGGCGCCTCGGCCCCGGGGTAGGCAAAGCGCAGGCCTCGCACTTCAATCGCCGGCTCATCCGAGCCGCGCGCCGCGTCCGTCATCATGCTCCCGTCCAACCGAGTCATCAGCCAAACCTCTTTTCGTCAACCGCGTGCAGCACGCAGGGCAGTGCCATCCAAGCCGCGTATACAACATAGCCCGGCCACGGCGCCGGCACCGAAAGCTGCGGGTAAAACGAATACTGCGTCGTCGCAACCCATGCCACCGCTACCGCGGCGGCACCAAACGCCGCAAGCCCAACCAGCGCGGCAACATCGCCGCGCCCCAGCCGATACCGCGCGTACGTCGTGCGACGCGTCGCGACGCCCCACCCGCGCGAGCGCATCGCGTCCGCGCGCTCCAGCGAATCTTCCATGCCCCAGCCCATCAGCACGCTCGATGCCCGCAGGCGTGAGCGCACGGGGTCGGCCGGCGCGCGCCCCGGCACGTCAATCGCATCTTGCACCGCCAGCACCGTGCGGCCGCGGCGCAAAAACTGCGGGATAAGCCGCATGCACATCGAGATCATGAGCGCGATCACCGGCGCGGCGTTACCCAAAAGCGCAAGCACCTTATCGTATTCGAGCATCGACGCCGCGGCCTCAAACCACAGCACGCTCGCCACAAACAGCCCGCCCATGCACAGGCCGTATACCATGCTCTCCAGATACACCGCGCGCATACCAATACGGAACAGCTCCGTCGAGCCCGAGGCGCTAAACAGAGGATTGACCAGCGCGATAATCAAAATCACCGGCAGCTGCCAGCGAAGCGCCCCCAACGTGCGCGCAGCACCGCGCGTCGCAAGCCCGTACGCCAGCCCGCCCGCAAGCGACAGCGCGATCAGCACCGGCTGCATCGAGAACATGGTGAGCCCCAGCGTCAGCACCATATAGAGCGCCGGCACCGCCGGGTGCGACATCGAGAACGCCGCGACGGGCTCACTGCCCGATTCCTCTCGCGTGATGTCCACGGGCACCCCCATCCCCTCGCTCAAACGCCAACGCCGCAGCGCCGCCGACGCCATACACAACCAGCGCAAACGCCACACCGGCGACACCGACATCGGCCGCCATGCGCCAATCGTTACGCGCTCAACATATGCCTGCGGTATCATATTGCGCCGTGTATCGTTTCCAAACACACGTCTCTATAACGTAACAGGAGATCACATGGACGCAACCGCAATTATCCTCGCCGCCGGCGAGGGCACCCGCATGAAGTCGAACCACTGCAAGGTTTCGCACAAGATCCTGGGCAAGCCCATGGTCCAGTGGATCGTCGACGCTACCATCAAGGCCGGCTGCAGCCGCGTCGTGGTCGTCATCGGCAGCCACGCCGACGAGATGCGCGCCCTTATCGACGGCGCCTACGCCACCAGCGCCACCAAAGTCGAGTGCGTCGAGCAGACCGAGCGTCTGGGCACCGGCCACGCCGTGAAGGTCGCACTCGAGGCCTGTGGCATCACGCAAGGCCCCGTCGTCGTGCTCAACGGCGACCTGCCGCTCATCACCGCCGACACCGTCGCAAAGTTCGCACAGACCGTCGCCACCGGCGAGCTCACCTGCACCGTCATGACCATGACCCCGCCCGATCCCTTCGGCTACGGCCGCATCAAGCTGGGCGCCGATGGCCAGATCGAGCGCATCATCGAGCAGAAGGACTGCACGCCCGAGCAGGCCGCCACGCTGCTCGAGTGCAACGCCGGCTGCTACGCCTTCGACGGCGCGCAGCTCGCCGCCCACATTAACGAGATCGGCAACGACAACGCGCAGTCCGAGTATTACCTGCCCGACATGCTCGAAATTCTCAAGGGCCACGGCCAGGCGGTCTCCATCTTCCACTGCGATGATTACCGCGACGGTCTGGGCGTCAACAGCCGCATCCAGCTCGCGCAGCTCACCGCCATCGCGCGCGATCGCATCAACGAGCACTGGATGGCCGAGGGCGTCACCTTCATCGACCCCACGCAGGCTTGGATCGGTCCCGACGCCGTCATCGGCCGCGACACCGTCGTGTGGCCGCAGACGCACCTGATCGGCCACGTCACCGTGGGCGAGGAGTGCCAGCTCGGCCCCAACAGCCGCCTCACCGACACCACCGTCGGCAGCGGCTGCGTCATCGATGAGACTATCGCCATCGAGGCCGTCATCGAGAACGGCGTCGACTGCGGCCCGCGCGCCTACCTGCGCCCGGGCACCCACATGCTCGATGGCTCCAAGGCCGGCACGCACGTGGAGATCAAGAAGTCCACGATCGGCGAGGGCTCCAAGGTGCCGCACCTGTCCTACATCGGCGACACCACCATGGGCTCCGGCGTCAACGTAGGCGCGGGCTCCATCACCTGCAACTACGATGGCGTCCACAAGCACAAGACCGTCATCGGCAAGGACGCCTTCATCGGCTCCGACACCATGATGGTCGCGCCCGCCCAGATCGGCGACGGCGCGCTCGTGGCCGCCGGCTCCGTCATCACCGAGCCGGTTCCGGCAGACGCACTCGGCCTGGGCCGCGCCCGTCAGGTAAATATTGAGGGCTGGGCCGCCGATTATCGCCGCCGTCTGCACGAGGACGACGAGGTATAACGTTTTACCAAGCACAAAAGGAGCTGTTCCATGGGGCAGCTCCTTTTTTCTATCGTGACCTGCGCAACCGGATGAGTGGTCGGTTCGTGTCCGTTGACGGTAAAGACGTTATCAAGACTCGATAAACCCCATCGCGCGGTTACAATGCAACAAGGCATCTATATGGCATTCGATGTATAAAGGAGAAGGGTAATGCCGATTAATGATCCCGAGAAGTCGGAGAATATGCGCAAGTCCATCCGCGTGTATTCCGGTTCCTCCAACCGTCCCCTCGCTCAGAAGATCGCTGAGTACCTTGGGGTCGAGCTTTCGGGCCTTACGCTAAAGCAGTTCGCCAATGGTGAGATTTACGCCCGCTACGACGAGACCGTCCGCGGCGCCGACGTCTTCCTGATTCAGTCCGTAGCCGGCGGCAACGTCAATGACATGCTCATGGAGCTGCTCATCGCCACCGACGCTGCCAAGCGCGCGTCTGCCCGCTCCATCACCGCCGTCATCACCCACTACGGCTATGCCCGCCAGGACCGCAAGGCCGGCCCGCGCGAGCCCATCACTGCCCGCCTCGTCGCCAACCTGCTCGAGCGCGCCGGCGTCAACCGCATCATCACCCTCGACCTGCACCAGGGCCAGATCCAGGGCTTCTTCGATATCCCGGTTAACCACCTGTCCGCACTGCCGCTGTTCGGCCAGTACTACAACGACATGCACTTCGACACCGACAACCTGGTTGTCGTGTCCCCCGACGTGGGTCGCGCCAAGGCCGCCAAGAAGCTGTCCGACATGCTCGGTTGCGATCTCGCCATCGCCCACAAGGGCCGTCCGCGCCACAACGCCGCCGAGGTCATGGGCATCATCGGTGACATCAAGGGCAAGACCTGCATCATCAATGACGACATGATCGACACCGCTGGCACCCTGTGCGCCAACGTCAAGGAGCTCAAGGCCATGGGCGCCGGCGACATCTACGTGTGCGCCACCCACGGCATCTTCTCCGGCCCGGCCATCGAGCGCCTGAACGACGCCCCCATCGTCGAGTGCGTCGTCACCGACGCCATCCCCGTCGAGGTCGGCGGCAAGATCAAGACCATCTCGGTCGCCGAGGAGTTCGCCCAGGCCATTTCCGCCGTTTACCACGAGGAGCCCGTCTCCACGCTCGTCGGCGGCGACTTCGCACTGTAATCCAACGCGCATCGCATCATCTTTGATGCTTTTAAAGGGTCGGAAGCTCGCTTCCGACCCTTTTTCTATCCCTCGCCAACCTTCCCTGGACAATTAGTTCAGATACGTATTTTTTTAAAGCCCCAAAGGGCCGTTCGGAGCCTTCTGAGCTCCCCGGCGGATGCCATGCCGCCCAATGCTCATCGTTTTCGAGCACAATCGCCGCATATTTACCCTCAAATCGCCCTCGAAGGCCCTTAGAAACGCCTCGAACGCCCGCCGTCTTATACGTATCTGAACTAACTGTCCAGTAGCTATCGTCAACCTTCGCGGCAGAGCTCAATTTCCTGCAATCCCCTCAACCGATTCCATCGATTTCATAACACCCAGCCGTTCATGGCGCGCAGCGCCCCGCTGAGCGAAAAGAACGGTATGGCGGTCGCATTCTGCCGCCAACTTAGTACGTTATAGCTATGACGACCGTGATTTCACATCTCTCCGCCCTCCGCGCAATTCGTCGCGCACGACGGGCGTACTCTGCCCTACCCTGGGACTCCGTTGATAGTGAACAGCAAGCACAGGCCTTGGCTAGCTGCATTCCCAATAATGACGCGATAGACTTTGGCGCACTTTCGATACTCGACGCCTGGAATGAAGATGATTCCGAACTGCTCGATCTTCTCGTTTCAAGCGAAGACAACAGACGCCCCGACAAGCGACTTCTTCAGCATATTCTCTCCGCTCCTCTTCCTGAAGGTGCAATTATGCACGTCGAGGCCGACATCTACGCAACGTCTCCTGCCATGACAGCCATGCTTTGTTCCAAAAATGAATCAGTCGCCAAAACCTTGATGCTTCTCATGGAACTGCTCGGAACCCACTCCCTTCCTCCCGGGGCAACATACCCCATTGCCTATGACGACATCTGGCCCAAGGGCGATGGCTACGAAGCGATGGACGACCTCGATTGCCGGGGCGATCGGTCGGCGGCCGAACAGCAGAACGAAACCCGCTACGAACAGGCGCACTACAAATGCGAGCCCGCCACAACTATCGAAGAGCTTGAGGCGGTCGCGCGCTTCGCCAAAAGTAGCTCATACACCTCGTTTCGCACGGCAGTCAATCTCGCCCGACCCGGATCTGCATCCCCAGCCGAATCCCTAATGTTTGCCGTTCTCGGAGCGCCCATGCGCTTTGGCGGATTCGGATGCTGCAGCCTGCCCATGGGAGGCCTGCTACTCAACCATCGAATCGACTTCGACACTCTTGCGGTCAACATGTCCTCCGGCATCCCTTACGCCATCTGCGACCTATATTGCCCGGCAGCCGGAGTCGACAACGAATACAACGGAATTGGGCATGAGCTTCAAAACGCTCGCATCCACGATGGCAATCGAAATAATGGACTCAAAGCAATGGACATCCACGTCCTGGTTATCAATCGCGACCAAATGAAAGACCTTGTTGCACTCGAAGCCTTCGCCCAAACGATGCATCGACTCGCGGGAGTCCGATTCCGGTATCGCGTCAAGGGCTATCGCAAGCGTCAGGCCGCTTGGCTCAACGCTCTGCGGGCCGGAATCGGCCTTGCGCCGGTCTAAACGGCGAATCACCCGTGCGCCATCGAGCAGGGCTGGACAGTTAGTTCAAATACGAATAAATGGACACAGTGAATTAGGCTGTTTTGCAGCTATCTCTATACCATTCGCCCTATTTGAAGGCAGGGTAGACTTCAAAACGGCGCCATATGGACTAACTAAAGCTCCAAAACAACGTTCGGCATCGAATTAAGCACTTCGAGTCCTCAGAACTTATACGTATCTGAACTAACTGTCCACCTCGGATTTTGACGGGCGTCCAAACGCCCCCAAACAACCTCAATTGCCCTCCATTTGACAGTGGCAACAGGGTCGCTCACCATAGCAGGCGACAAATCAACGAAAGGATGAACATGGCAGCTGCACAGCCGCTTAAGATTCGCATGGTTGCCGGGCTTGGCAACCCGGGCGAGGAATATGCCGAGACCCGCCACAACGCCGGCTTTAAGGCGATCGACGAGCTGGCCCGTCAGGCCGGTGTCACGTATTGGAAAAACCAGGCCGGCGCCGAGGTCGCGCTCATCAACATCAACGATGCCGAGGAAGAGGACGGCAAGCGCCAGATCGTGCTGGTCAAGCCGCAGTCGTACATGAATACCTCGGGCGGTCCCATCTCCAAGCTCTGCCGTGAGTACAAGATCAAGGCCGAGGAGCTGCTCGTCATCCACGACGAGCTCGACATCCCCGCCGGCGATGTGCGCGTCAAGGTGGGCGGAGGCCATGCCGGCCACAACGGCCTGCGCTCCATCATCGACAAGATGGGCAGCCGCGACTTTAGCCGCATCCGCACCGGCATCGGCAACCCTCCCGGCAAGATGGCCGTCACCGACTATGTGCTCAAGCAGCTGCGCGCCCGCGAGGCCGAGGACTTCCAGGACACCTGCGCCCGTGCCGCCGAAGCTGCCGGTCTGGCCATCGTCCACGGCGTAATCTACGCCCGCGATCACGTAAACGGCGCCGCTTCCGCCAACGGCAAGCACTAAAACCTGCCAAAATAAACCTGTCCCTTTTTGGGGCTCTTCGGGGGTTTGTGTGGGTTAGCCGCCCGGTAAAAGTGCCCGCCTAGCAG
>ERZ772816.579-NODE-579-length-39647-cov-35.844893_pt1 | contig 39647 bp, 24 predicted proteins | sample MGYA00511359_ERZ772816 | MGnify/ENA primary metagenome ERZ772816 (study PRJEB29015, sample SAMEA2737710) | human gut metagenome | biome: human gut; feature: human-associated habitat; material: faeces | place: China | collected 2012 ...
TTAACCGAAGAAGGTTAGGTTTGCAAAAAGAAACGGATAGAACGAGAGTTATCCAAAGGATAATCGGATGAAAAAGAATTTTAATGTGCAGTTTTGAAGGAACAGATTTTTTGTTCTTATCATATAGGGGTGTGGTGAAGTGGTATCATAGGGGTCTCCAAAACCTTTGGTGGGAGTTCGATTCTCTCCACCCCTGTTTATAAAGTTTAGTGATGAAGCGGTAACGCTTCTTTTTTTTATATTTTTATAATTTTAGCAAATACGGCATACGCATCTAGTGTATATATATTTGCTGAAATATATATTATTCAGCCGTATTCGGGCAGTTATTTCCCAATTTACATTTATCAGAACAAAATCTATAACAGATGTTACATTCTCATCTTCTTTAATTACAAATTATTAAACTGTAAATGAATATTCATTTAGGTAAATTTTGGTTCTTTACAAATAAAAGATTATATGTTATTCTAACTAACGTTAGTTTAGACAAACATAAATTTGGAAAAACTAATATAAATTAATTAGAACTAATATGAACATTAAAGAGGAATGAAAACGAAAATGAAAAAAACATTATATCGATTAACTGCCGCATTTTTTGCGATTGTAGTATCATTTGCCGCAGTACTGGCACTGGCAGGCTGCGGTTCATCAAAAACAACAGATTCAAGTAACAGCAGTAAAACGGATAAAAAAGCGGTTGAAGCTGTTGCAGGAGATTATTATCTGGATTTATCAGAGCTGGGAATGAAACTGGTGATTTATCTGCGGCTGACAGAAAACGGTACATTTCAGTTTTCTAATACAACGGATTTTGAAATCAATAAAAGCTCAGGTGTCGTTCAGAAAGGTGCAAATGACTATGTAATGGTTTATGAATCGGTAAACGGTGCGGATAAGAGCATTTCGGATGGTTTGACAAGCAGCTTTTTTGTGGATGACGAGGGCAGACTGGATTTTACCCATTGTGAAAAAATTTATTATGGTTCGGCATCAGCAACAACAACGAGCGACAGCTCCGATGCGAAACTGCTTGCAGTAAAGATTCCGGAAGGATATGAACAGCCGGATACCGAATCAGCATTTACAACGGGAACTTACACGGCAACGGGTGCGGACAGAACGTATACAGCAACTTTTTATGTGGACAATACATATGTAGTGACAGAAAGCCGGACGGAAAACGGTGAGAAGCAGTATTTTTCGGAAACGGGAACATACGGTGTGAACACATCACAACTGGCATTGACACCGGAGGGAAAAGAGCGAATTTCATGTGAGGTGCTGAGTGATTTGGAATTACAGATTCAGGTTTTAACAGGAGTGGATACAGACAGCCGCGAAACATTGACATTCAAAAAGCAGGAAGTTAAGGAAGTTACGGCAAAACTGACAGGAACAGGAACGGTTACGGGAACGAATGAAAGCTTTGATGTGACGGTGCTGTTATATTCGGACGGCAGTTATACCAGCCGGGCAGGCAGTTTTACGGAAAATGGTGTGATTGTCCCGGACAGTAAAGACGGAACATTTAAAATTTATCCGGATAACAACGAAACCAAACTGCGCGGTTTAAATCAGATTGCAACCGTACCGGCAGGTACATTAAGCAGTGAAAGCGGCAGTTTAAAGCTTGAGGGCTTCCGTGTCAGAAACTCAGACAATCTGACACGATATAAGTGTGAAATTTCAGAAAATTGAAATAAAAGAAACAAAGAAACTAAAATAAAGGAGAATACTATGCAGTCATCAAAAAAATTTTTTAACTGGGCGTTTAATACGAGGGCAGAAAATGTTATCAAATTACAGAAAGGGGAAATGACATCACCGGAGAAGATGTTTTTAAGCTTCTGTTCACATGAACCGGCATTTATATCCTACGGTCCGGCGGGCTTAAACGCATCGGTAAAGGGTGTCGGATTTTTACCGAAGGACGAATATCTTGAGGAAACGCTGGAGATTTATTTAAAGCATATTGCAACATATGAGCCGGGCGATAAAAGCTACGGTGAGCGTGGTTTAAAGCTTTTAGTGGAGCAGATGTACGGCGAAGAAGCCAGAAAGCGGATTGATTTTACAAAGCTTGGCAGTCTTGAAATGGCAAAAAAGCAGAGCTGGACAAACTATCAGGTAAACCCCGAAGCGTGTCTGATTTTTCATCAGCCGCCGATGATTTCCTATAAGCTGAAAGGAAAAGTAGAGATTTACGATGAGAATTTATCCGGAAAGCGGGAGCTTTACCAGCAGTTTATCAATGCACAGCATGACGTATACCACAATCCGACCGGAATGAAACGCTGGAAAGAACAGCCGGCATACATTTTCAGAATTGAAGAAGTTTACGACAACAGTGCAACAAAAGACGGTTTTGGAGAACGGTTAGAATATCCGTATGTGGAAGAATAAAATGCAGAGATTAAAAAAACTGGCGGGAGTGCTTGCCATGGTATTTGTGGTGTCGTTTTTATTTAGCGGGTGCGCGGACGCCTCGATTGCGGAGCGCAGGCAGGATACGTCATCGACCTTGTATACAGGATACGTGGGAACGTCTTTTCCGACTTCCTTTATGCCGTGGCTGTCGAGGGACGGTATTGCGCCGACCGTTGCCAGCATGATTTACAACACACTGTTTTCATATGACACGGACAGCGGCACGTATGCGCCACTGACAGCAAAAAGCTGGTGCTATGTGGATTTGGAAGGGCAGCCGCTGACACAGGATCAGACATTTCAGACTGCGAATGACAATGAGGCAGTAGAAAATTATTACAGCACACGCAAAGAAGATTATATGGCGGTGCGGATTGAACTGTATGACAATGTGTACTGGTCGGACGGTGAAAAACTGACAGTGGAAGATGTGTATTATTCCTTTGACCTTGCAACCGATTATGCGCTGTCTAATCATGCAGGCGCGTTGGCGTGGACTGCCGATTTAAAGCATGAATCAGACGGCGGAAAGCTTGTCACACAGGGCATGTTTACGGCAAAACACCCGGATTTAAGCGGTACATACGGGATTCTGCCGGGTGAGGAAGATACGGTGATGTATCTTCTGGTGAATAAATCTTTCGGTGCGGTAACAACGCTGTTTAATACGATTCTGATACTGCCGGAGCATATCTGGGAACCGATTCTAAGCAGTGAGTGTCAGTTAAACAGTAAAAATCCGCAGGGTGAGCTTTTAAAACGGTATGAAAATCCTGTCGGAAGCGGTGCGTGGATATTGGAAAAGGACGAAACGAATACGCAGGTGATTACATTGGTGCAGAATCCCAATTATCATCTGAAAGCGCAAGACGGTTCGGCACTGTATAAAGTGGATAAAATCAAAATTTTATTGTATCTGGATTCCAATACCGCCATTTTTGCCCTGCGCAAAGGCTATATTGACATTCTGGATTCGGCGGTAAGCAGTAATTATCTGAATCTGCTGTCCGGGGAAAAAGACATTTTCGTATCGAATGCACCGGGAAACGGTATCAGTTGTCTGGTGTTCAATGTCAATCCGTCAAAGCCGTATGATTCCGGCATGAAAATGCTGTTACAGGATATTGAAGTCAGAAAAGCGATTGCACTTGCGGTTCATCAGGAAGAACTGATTGCAAATGTGCTGGACGGTGCGGGAAAAACGGCATCGGCGGGACTGATTTCGGTAAATGACGAACTGCTGTATGAACCGCAGGCGGATATTTTATCCGGACCGGTTGAGGAGAGGCTTACTCAGGCAAATGCGATTTTAGATGAACGTTTTCAGGATAAGGATGAGAGCGGATACCGTTTATACAACGGGGAGCGGATTCATTTTCAGATTGTGACGGCGGCGGCAAATCAGGATTTGGTGTCTTATTTACAGCGCCAGTTGCAAAAAATCGGAATTGAAGTGACATTGCAGGCGGCGGGCTCAACACCGGAAACAACGTATCTGTACAACAGTAATTTTGACATGACGGTGCAGCCGGTGATTTTGTCCATGGCAAATGCAGATGTCATGTATAAAGCGCATTTTGTGACGACAGAGCATTCATCCAATTACGGAAAAATACAGGATGAAGAATTGACAGATGAAATCAATGCCATGCGTAAAACGTTGAATCAGGAGGCGCGTATTGCAAGGATTCACCATTTGCAGGTGCTGACGGCACAGCAGTATTACAAGATTCCGCTGTATTCGTCCAATGTATTGTCCGTTGCGCGTACCGACAGATTTACAGGGTATGTGGTATCGGACGGCCAAACGGTTTTTAACAATGAAACACTAAAGAATCTGGTACAGGTAACAGGAGAGTAAAAAGATGAAAAATACTTATATCATACAGCGCATTTTATATACGCTTTTTATCTTTGCACTGGTTGTTACTTTGTGCTTTTTTATTCCGCGGATCGGCGTGGAAGACCCGTGTGCAAGATATTATCCGGCACAGGGCAATATGAGCAATGAAAATTATGAAATGATTAAGGAGCTGACAAGACAGCAGTACGGGTTAGACGGCTCGAACTGGTCGCAGTATGTACGGTATGTCAAAAATCTTTTAAAGGGTGATTTAGGCACGTCCTATCAGGCGGGTTCGCCAAAGGTGTGGAGCCTGATAGCACAAAGACTGCCGTGGACACTGGTGCTTTCGGTGTCGAGTATGCTTATCAGTCTGTTTTTCGGAATCCTTATCGGTGCGGCATGTGCCGCAAAACGCGGCGGCATGGCAGACAGGATGCTGATGAATGCTTCCACGGTAACAACGGCGGTTCCGTCCTTTTTTATCGCACTGCTGTTGTCCTTTTTTCTGGGATTTCAGTTAGAGTGGCTTCCGGCATATACAGACCAGAATATGGTATCGGAATTTGCATGGAATTTAAAAAGCGTGGAAATGGTTGCCTACAATGCCGCCCTGCCGGTGTTATCGACAGTGGTTGGCGGTATTGTATCGTATGCGCAGAGTACCAGAAACAGTGTGATTGCCGTTGCCAATGAAAATTTTATTGTTACGGCAAAAGCAAAAGGTGTATCGCAGAATGGTGTTGTTTACAAACACATTTTAAGAAATGCACTGCTTCCGATTGTGACGGGGCTTGGAATGGGGCTGTCCGGACTGATTGGTGGTTCGGTGGTTATCGAAAAAATATTTAACTGGCAGGGAATCGGCATGCTGTATCTGGAAGCGAATAACAATAACGATTATCCGCTGATGATGGGCATTATGATATTTATGGCGGCGGTGGCACTGCTTGGCAATCTGATTACCGATTTGTGTCTGGGGCTGTTAGACCCGCGCGTTACGGTAGAGTAGGACTGAGAAGTTACAAAGAAACGAAAATAGAGGATTAAGATGAAGGGATTCAGACTGATAAAAAAGATTGCACAGAATAAACAGGGCAGAATCGGACTGATTATTTTGCTGGTGCTGGCGGTAACTGCCGTATTTGCACCGCTCATTGCGCCGTTTGACCCGTATGATGTGACCATGCGTGATGCAAAGGGGCTTGCCCCGGATAAAATCCATTGGCTGGGGACAACGATTACAACCGGACAGGACGTATTCAGCATGTTAATTTACGGAACGCGCGTGTCGCTTGGCATCGGTATTATTACCGGGATAGCAATTTCTGTGCTGGGGTCGCTCTTAGGCGTTGCCGCAGGGTATCTGGGACGAGCCGTCGATATGATTATCATGCGGATTGTCGATGTGATGTTAGTCATACCGACACTGCCGCTGACAATTCTTATCACTAACATTTTTGGCAAAAGCTATGTTGTGATTGTGCTTGTTTTTGTGCTGTTTGGGTGGCCGGGGCTGGCAAGAACCGTGCGTTCCCAGGTTTTGCAGATGAAAAATGCGGATTACGTCAAGGCAGCGGAGCTTTCGGGTGCGAAAAAGGGCTATATTATGTTGAAACATATTCTTCCCGGTGTATCTAACCTTGTAGTCATGAGTACGGCACTTACCAGTGCGGGCATTATGATTGCAGAGGCGGGATTGAGTTTTCTGGGACTGGGGAATCCCACAATGATTAGCTGGGGGAAAATGCTTTCGGAAGCGCAGAGCAGTGGCGCGGTGCTGTTTGGACAGTGGTGGATGATTGTTGCGCCGGGAATCGGAATCTTTTTATCGGTGTATTCATTTATGCGTGTCGGATTTGCGATTGAAGAAGTCTTAAATCCGAAAATGCACGGACAGGGCAGTGTAAAAAAGCTGTGGAAGCATATGAACGGCACTTATTTGGACGAGGTTTTTGACACAATGGAGGAACCATGCAAAACGCAATCGAAGTAAAGAATTTAAAAGTGGTATTTCCTGACAGGGGCAGAATGATTCGTGCGGTCGAGGGTGTAAACTTAACGGTAAAAAAAGGGGAATGTCTTGCGCTGGTGGGAGAAAGCGGCTGCGGTAAAAGCATGACTTCCTTATCGTGCATGAAGTTACAGCCGTCTTTGGCAGCGGTGCGGCTGGATCAGCTGTGTATCTGCGGGGAAGATGTCACAGACTACACAGACCGTCAGATGCAGGCACTGCGCGGCAGTAAGATTTCCATGATTTTTCAGGACGCACTGACGGCATTAAATCCTGTGATGACGATTGGAAAACAGATGGACGAGATTTACCGCTGTCATGAAAAAATCAGCAAAAAAGAAGCAAAAATGCGTTCGATTAAAGCTTTAAAAGCTGTCGGAATTCCGGATGCAGAACTGCGGTATCACGCATTTCCACACGAATTATCCGGTGGTATGCGCCAGCGTGTACTGATAGCCATGGCATTTGCCTGTGAACCGGAGGTTATCATCGCAGATGAACCGACAACGGCATTGGACGTCACGATACAGGCGCAGATTCTGGAGCTGCTTTCAAAAATGCAGAAGGAAAAGCAGACGGCACTGCTTTTGATTACGCATGATTTGAGTGTGGTACGCAGTATGGCGGACAGAATCGCCGTGATGTACAGCGGAAAGATTGTTGAGGAAGCACCGGCAAAGGAACTGCTTGAAAATCCGCTTCACCCGTATACAAAAGGGCTTATGGCGGCAGTGGCGCGCCTTGATGACGACAAAAAAGAATTTGTACAGATACCCGGACATCTGCCGGACCCGGCGGATAAGCCGGCAGGCTGTTATTTCCACCCGCGCTGTCCGTATGCGGCGACAGCGTGTAGAAAGGCAATGCCGTTACTGACACAGAATGAACAGGGAAGAAAGGTGCGCTGTTATGAGGCAGGAAAATTTAAAGAATAACAGGGATATTTTGCTGGAAACCAGAAATTTAAGCGTTGAATTTCCTCTGAAGAAAAAGTCTTTTTTTGAAAAACAAAAAATGCTGTCTGCTGTATCGGACGTATCCATACAAATCCGGAAAGGAGAAACGTTTGGACTGGTCGGGGAGAGCGGCTGCGGCAAATCAACGTTTGCCAATGCAACGCTTGGTTTTGTAAAGCCCCGGTCGGGAGAAATTTATTTTAACGGACAGCCGCTTTATGCCGAAAAAAAGGCGGTGCAGGAAGCAAGACTTCACATGCAGAAGATTTTTCAGGACCCGGCATCGTCTTTAAATCCCCGCTTTACGGTGCGGGAAGCGGTCTGCGAACCTATGCGGATACGCGGTGGATTTGACAAAAATGAGGTGGAGCAGAAAGCGCGGGAAATGATTACGGCGGTCGGACTGACCGGGAAAGATTTAGACCGCTATACTTCGCAGTTTTCGGGCGGACAGCAGCAGCGTATTGCAATAGCAAGAGCATTGATATTAAACCCGGAATATATCGTGTGTGACGAACCGGTCAGCGCATTGGATGTGTCGGTTCACGCACAGATTTTAAATCTGCTTATGGAAATGCAGGAAAAGACACAGACGACCTATTTATTCATTTCCCACAATCTGGCGGCGGTGAAAAAGCTCTGCTCACGACTGGCGATTATGTATCTGGGCAAGGTGGTGGAATACGGTGACGCGGCAAAAATATTTGCAAATCCCGTGCATCCTTACACGAAAGCCCTGTTATCGGCGGTGCTTACGGTGAATCCAAATGAGGAAACGAAGCGTATTGTGTTAAAGGGCGATGTGACAAGCCCAATCAATCCGCCGTCCGGGTGCCGTTTTTGCAGCCGGTGTTATCAGGCACAGGAGGACTGCGCAGACAGGGAATGTGTGCTGACGGAGGTCGAGGCGGAGCATTTTGCGGCATGTCCTGTGGTGACAGGACTAAAAGCAGATATAGAACAGTAAACGATAAGGAGAAAAAGATGAGAAAGACGACATTGGTGGCGGCAGGACTGGTTATTGGTCTGAGTATGGGACTGGCGGCATGCGGCTCAAAAGATACGGCAAATCAGAACACTTTAAAAAGCACAACTGCGGCGGTAACGACAGCAGAGAGCAAGACCGCGGCGCAGGCGGCAGGAAAAGAAGGTGCTGAGGTCAGTAGTGAAGTTCTACAGGGCGAACAAGGGGATACAGAAGTGTCCGGGCAGGAAGCGCCAAATCCGGATACACAGCCGGCAGAGGGTGAAGCAGGGAATGAGGAAAGAGCAGTAGTTGTATCCGAACCGGAAGCCCCGGTGGCAGAAGAAGCGCCGCAGGCTCCGGCAGAAGAAGCATCTGCACCCGCACCGGAAACACCCGCACAGGAAGAAAAACAGGAGCGTAGTGTGGAGGGTACTTACACCGGTTCGACCGATAAATACGTAGATGCCATGGGCAGTTACATTCACTATGATGTAACGCTGACACTGTCCGGCGGAAGCTATCAGTATGCGGTGAGCATTACGGTATCGGGAAACCAGCAGTACAACTCAGGCGAGAATTATGACGGCAGCTATACGGTAAACGGTGACAACATTTCTATGACGGGAAAGTTAGAGAGTGCGAAAGCATATGACGGTGCAATGATCGTTACGGGACATTTGTCCAGCTTTGCGGGAAGCAGTGACAGTATTACCGTGTATCATCAGTAAAAACATGCGGCAGCGGTAATATTTATTTTGGATTTCCGCTTTACAAATCACACAGATAATGATAAACTTAGCCATGACTAACAGATATTAGAAATATCTAACAAGAAAAACAGCAAGGAGAAAGAGGTTTATGAAAAAAAGAGGAACAGCCGGTCTTTTAGGCGGTGCACTTGCAGTCGTTTTACTTGCAGGCAATGTACTTGGCGGCAGTTATCCGGCTTATGCGCAGGATACACAGTACCATGACGGAAATTATACGGCTTCGGCACATGTAGAATTTCATGAAGTGGTCAATTATGATTTATACGTAACAGTCAGTATGAAGGACGGTGTGATCAGCAAGGTTGCCTTAAACGATGAAAAAAATGCAGACATTGAGGCGGTCAATGTACCGTATATCAATTATGCGATGAAGGGTATGGCGGATTCTTATATCGGAACAACCGGCACAGCAGCAGATACCGTCAGCGGTGCAACGTATTCAGCCAATGCCATTAACGAAGCGGTTGCAAAGGCAATGGTTAAATCACAGGCAAATGAAGCCGAAGCCGATACGGCAGATACCCCTTCCGGTGACAACGGACAGAACGATAACCAGAACGGCAGTGACAACACAAATGATACACAAAAGCCTTCTGATGATAAAACCAATTCCGGCGATACAGGAAACGACAGTTATGAACGTGTGTTAAAGACAGGTGCTTATGAACTCACAGCGGACAGCTATGATGCTTCAGCCATGATGAAAATGCCTGCATTTATCTGCATTGATGCAGAAAATAACACATTCAGCGTACATCCGTATAAGAACGGCGTTGTAGATTATGCAACGAATAAGGGTTCAGGTTCAATTTCCTTTGATTCTGCAACCGGTGTATACACAATGACCTATGAAGCAGGTGTAACGGTTGTGGCACTCGGCAGTACAACAACATTTACGGTTTCAGACAAGGGCATTACATTTACAAGTCCGTTACGTTACGGTGCGGCACAGATGAATACAACCGATGCAGACGGTAATTTCCTTTCTTATACGGCAGTGCCTTATACACAGGAAATACCGGACGGTGATACCAATGATGACACACAGGGCAAAGGAGATTCAGGAAATACATCAGGCGGCACATCCAATGACAGTACACAGTCCGGTGAATCCACAGGAAACAGTGCATCAGAGAGCAGTGCCAATGCGTCTGAACAGGACTCAGGCAGTATGCAATCCGGCGCACAGACATCAGGCAATAGTACCGTAGAGACAGGTGATGCAGCAATGACAGGCATTTATGCTGTATCAGCCGTTGTATCAATTGGTCTTCTCATTGCGGCGGCAGTATTGAAGAAACGTAAAAGAGTACTGTAGGACATGATACGCAGACAGAGGTATGTTCAAAAAAATAAAAAATATAAAACAGCACAGAGGTGTAATGGCAGCAGCGTCCGTATGGTTATGCGGGCGCTGTTTTGCACATTTTTTTTCAGAAAAGAATTGAAGTTATGCGGCTGATACGGTATAATTCAATATGAAAATTTATGTTTAAGTTTGTTGATAGATGGAGGACAAAGAAATGACAAGAACATATCAGGTAAAATATAAGAGCAAGAGTAAAATGCTGACAACACCGGAGAAAGTTGAAGATACAAAAAAGACGATTTTAGAAGTACCGCGTGTAAAATCCGTAGAAATTAAAGATGACGGACAGATTGTCAGCATCGAAGTAGAAAAAGAAGAAGATTTTGAAGAAGTGATGAACCGTGTGGTAAATGTATTCAGAAGAATCGATGACAAATCCGAGGTTTCTTATAAATTTGCATTAAATGCATAGTACTGGGCGAAGAACAGTGAAAAGGGCTGTCACACTAAGGTGAAACATTGCGTTAGTGCGGCACCCTTTCATCATTTCAGGCAGACAGAAAATAAGAAGTAAAACAAGGAGAAATAAAATTGGCTGACATTAGAAGCGAGATTGAAAAAAGAAGAACATTTGCCATTATATCCCACCCGGATGCCGGTAAAACCACACTGACGGAAAAGTTTCTGCTCTACGGCGGAGCGATTAACCTGGCAGGGTCGGTAAAGGGTAAAAAGACAGCAAAACACGCGGTTTCAGACTGGATGGAGATTGAAAAGGAAAGAGGTATTTCCGTAACGTCATCTGTATTGCAGTTTAATTATGACGGATACTGCATTAATATTCTGGATACGCCGGGTCATGAAGACTTCTCGGAAGATACGTACAGAACCTTAATGGCAGCGGATTCGGCGGTCATGGTAATTGATGCGTCAAAGGGTGTGGAAAAACAGACGATTAAGCTGTTTAAGGTCTGTGTTATGCGTCACATACCGATTTTTACATTTATCAACAAAATGGACCGTGAAGCCAATGACCCGTTTGAGCTGTTAGATGAAATTGAAAGTGTATTGGGTATCAGTACCTGTCCTGTCAACTGGCCAATCGGCTGCGGCAAGGAATTTAAAGGTGTGTATGACCGCAATACAAAAGACGTTTCCTTATTTAAAGCGGCAATGAACGGACAAAAAGAGGTTGAAACGAAGGAAATCGCCGTAGATGATGAAGCACTGCTTGCGGAAATCGGACAGGGCTATTTTGACAAACTCACAGAAGATATTGAACTGTTGGACGGTGCGAGTGCGGAATTTGATTTAGAACAGGTGCAGGCAGGAAACTTAACACCGGTATTTTTCGGTTCGGCGCTGACGAATTTCGGTGTGGAAACGTTCTTAAAGCATTTTCTGGACATGACAACCTCTCCGCTGCCAAGACATTCTTCAATTGGGGAGATTAATCCGTTTGAAGAAGACTTTTCGGCATTTGTATTTAAGATTCAGGCGAATATGAATAAGGCACACCGTGACAGAATCGCATTTATGCGAATCTGCTCCGGAAAGTTTGAGGCAGGCATGGAAGCCAACCACGTACAGGGCGGCAAAAAAATCCGTCTTGCCCAGCCACAGCAGATGATGGCACAGGAACGCCACATTGTTGAAGAAGCCTATGCGGGAGATATTATCGGTGTATTTGATCCGGGTATTTTTTCTATCGGAGATACAATCTGCAAGTCCAACCAGAAGTTTGAATTTGACGGAATCCCGACCTTCGCACCGGAACATTTTGCACGTGTCAGACAGATGGATACGATGAAAAGGAAGCAGTTTATCAAGGGAATCAGCCAGATTGCACAGGAAGGTGCGATTCAGATTTTTCAGGAATTTAATACCGGTATGGAAGAAATCATTGTCGGTGTTGTCGGTGTCTTGCAGTTTGAAGTGCTTGAATACCGCCTGAAAAACGAATACAACGTAGAGATTAAACTGGAACAGCTTCCGTATGAATATATCCGCTGGATTGAAAATCCGGAAGAAATCGATGTAAACCGCATTGTCGGTACTTCCGATATGAAGAAGATTAAGGACTTAAAGGACAATCCGCTGTTAATCTTTGTGAACAGCTGGAGTGTCAATATGGTACTGGAAAGAAATGAAGGCTTAAAGCTTTCTGAATTCGGTAAGAACAATTAACTTGTAAACGGCAGAGTAAGTGCAGGAAACAGTACAGAAATGAGGACACTATGGGGAAGAACGTACATGAAAAAAGAAAACGTTTACTGACAAAAATGAAAGCTGCGTGTCTGGCGGTGGTGATGTGTGTTTCAACGCTGCCGGTGCTTACGGCACAGATACAGCCGGTGACGGCTTATGCACAGGAGAAGACGGGAACGGTCAATGCCGGTGTCACAGGACTTCGTATCCGTTCATCGACAGATACCTCCAGTACGGCAAATGTCATTACAAAGGTCAGCGGCGGATTCCATTTTGAAATTCTGGATACGGTGCAGACGAGTGATACCTACGCGTGGTATCAGGTGGGTTTTTATTTAAACGGTACTTACACCAAGGGCTATGTGACGAGTGAATATGTCACGGTAGACAGTACGGATATTGACTATTCGGACGATACGGATTTTGAGAGCTATCTTTCAAGTCAGGGCTTCCCGGAATCTTATAAGGAAGATTTGCGCAGTCTGCATGCGAAGTATCCAAAGTGGATATTTGTTGCGGATTTTGTGGACAAGGACTGGGATACGGTCGTTGAAAATGAAAATGTACTTGGCCGGAGCCTGATTTATGCTTCGGCAAAAAGCTCGTGGAAGTCAACGGCGGATGGCGCATACGACTGGGAGAGCGGTTCGTGGTATGAATTGGACAGCGGCGGCTGGGTACAGGCTTCAAGCGCATTGGTGCAGTATGCCCTTGACCCGCGTAACTTCTTAAACGAAACAAATGTGTTTATGTTTGAGGATTTGTCCTATAACAGCTCCGTGCAGAGTGAAACCGGCGTAAGCAGTATTATTGAAGATACGTTTATGGACGGTTCGTCCCATGACTTGTCGTATGACGGAACGGATTTTAATTATCCTTCGGCGCTGATGTATGCAGGACGGGCATCGGGTGTCAGTCCGTATCATCTGGCAACGCGCATTATCCAGGAGCAGGGCAGAAAAGGACAGGGCAACAGCATTTCCGGAACGGTGAGCGGCTATGAGGGGTATTACAATTACTACAATCAGGGTGCTTATAAAACCGCAACGGCAAGTGCGGTGGTCAACGGCTTGAAGTATGCCGCCAAAACCGATGCGGCGACATTAAGACCGTGGAATACCCGTATGAAATCTGTTATCGGCGGTGCGATTTACATAGGAAGCCGTTACATTAACCGCGGACAGAATACGATTTATTATGAAAAGTTTGATATGGTAACACCGTATACCCATCAGTATATGACAAATGTCTTAGCACCGAGAAGTGAGTCTTCGACCGCTTCACAGGCATACAGCGATACGACCAAGAAAAATACGGCACTGGTGTTTAAGATTCCGGTTTATAAAAATATGCCGGACAGTGCGTGTGAGCTTCCGACAGGGGAGGGCAGTCCAAACAATGCCTTAACAAGTCTTTCGGTTTCAGGTTATTCGCTGACACCGACGTTTGATATGTTTACAACTGAGTATGGTGTAATTGTGGAAAATGAAATTTCTTCTGTGGATATCGAAGCACAAACAGCAGATTCCGGTGCAAAACTTACAGGAACCGGCAGTCATGCGCTAAAGGTCGGCACGAATGAGATTGAAGTGACGGTTACATCACAAAGCGGCGAAACAAAGACGTATATCATCCGTGTTGTGCGCAAAGAAGCGGCTTCCGGTGATAGTGGAAACAACAGTAACAACGGCGGTACAGATTCCGGAAACAGCGGCGGTGACAGCGGCACGGATAACGGAAACAGTGGTGACGATTCGGAAAAGGGCGGATATTCGACAGATTTTTTGCTTGAAAACGGCAAGATATCCAGAGTCGGTGTCGGGAGTGCCGCACAGGACGTTTTAAATCACATTTCCTTTACGGGCGGCGCATACGGAAAAGTAACACACAGTGACGGCAGTGCCAATGACGGTATTGTGGGAACTGGCGATGTGCTTACGATTTACGATAAAAACGGCGGTGAAATGGCACGCTACACGTTTGTGATTTACGGTGATGTCAACGGCGACGGAGCGGTGACGAGCATGGATTTACTGTATGTGAAGCGCCACATTTTAGGAACAAAGCTGCTGGAAGAACCGTATCTGACGGCGGCAGATGCAAACCGTGGAAATGACGGCATTACATCAATAGACTTGTTATATATTAAAAGACACATTTTGGATATCCGGTACATTGAACAGTAGGATTCAGACAGTAGTGGGAGTTGCCAAAGAAATGTGATTGAGGTGAAAAATGACGGGAAAATGGAAAAAGGCAGCCGCAGTGCTGCTGGCAGCAGTAATGGCAGTTTTGCTGGTACCGCTGCCAACGTATGCAAAAGAAACAGCAAAGATATCCGTAGGCTCAGGCTCTTGTGATATTGGTGATGAAGTGACGATATCGGTCAGTGTCAGCAGTAGTGTGGACATTTATATGTGTGACATCTGGCTCAGTTATGATTCAGGTGTGCTACAGCCGGTTTCCGGCTACAGCGGTGGGGGCGGCGGCAGTGTGCGCCTGCTCTCTACTGACAGTACCTCATTCAGCGTGCGGTTTAAAGCAGTATCGGCGGGAAGTTCTTCGATTTCTGTAAGCACTTCCAATACGATTATCAGTTCGGCAGATGAGGATTATATGGCAGTCAGTGCCGGTTCGGGTTCAGTAACCGTAAAAGCACCGGTCAGCTATTCAACCGATAATACGCTTGCATCGTTAGATATCAGTCCGGGCGTGTTATCTCCGGCATTTTCACCGAATGTCACATCGTATACGACGACAGTCGGTTCAGACTGTTCACAGCTGGTTGTCAGTGCGGTTGCAAATGATGAAAATGCTTCGGTATCTGTCCGCGGAACGCGCATGGACCCCGGCAGTAATACGACAACGATTACGGTAACGGCACAGGACGGCTCTAAAAAGGTCTATACGATTTCAACAACAAAGGACGATTCTGCGGCGGCGACAACCAAAGCAGACGAACAGGAAACGACCAAAGCCGGAGAGCAGGAAACAACGACTGTCAGTTCGGAAGAACCGACACAGAGTGAGGAACAAATCCGCAGTATACAGGTAGCAGGTGCACAGTATGAACTGGCTGATGACTATACGGCAAATCCGCTTCCGTCCGGTTATGATGAAGTGGATTATGAATATAACGGCATTACCGTTAAAGCCGGAAAAGGCGTGAATACGAAGCTTATTCTGATGTATCTGAAAAATACGGACGGCAAAGGCACATCGGGCTTTTATGTGTATGATTCAGTTGCAAAAACATTTTCATTATATATAGAAGCAAGTGAACCGGATATTACTTATGCGGTGCTTCCGATTACGGATTCCATGGAAAAACCGGATGGATATAAAAAGACGACTTATACGATTGGCGGACAGACGGCAGATGTATTAATGTCTGAGGATGGCAGTTACTGTCTGTTCTATGGTGTCAGTTCGCTGGGCGTTACAGGGTGGTTCCGTTATGACTGCAATGACAATACAATACAGGTATACAGTGTGATGTCCGCTCCGGCGGCAAATCTCACGACACAGACCGAATCACAGGGAGTAAGCGCTGCTTCTGACAGAATGTGGAAAGTAGTGGCACTGGTGCTTTCGGCAGTTGTGGTTCTTTGTATCATTGCGATTGTAATGCTTGCAGTGAAGCTTTCAAAGAGTAAGCGGGCATTTGCAGCGGCGGCAGATGACGGCTATGACAGATATGATGACGATGAATATGATTTTGATTCTTATGAAGAAGATGATGATGAAGATTTATCGGAGGACGTGCTGGCAGATAAAGAAGATGAAATCCAGGAAGACGATGAAGATGAGGTCGTACGTTCGATTTCAGAAGCATTGAAAAAAAATGAGGATGATCTGGAAGTGTTAGACATTCAGGATGTAGATGACGTTGATGATGTGAAACGGACATAACAGAAAAAGGAACAGACTGCTGCAGAAATGCGGTGGCCTGTTCTTTTTTTGACATTTTTCGGTATAAAGTGTAATTTACTGAATATATTACTGAAATATATATAATACAAATATTAGATTGCCGCCTGCCAGTGTTCTGCCTGCGCCTGATAATCCTCAGCCTGTGCTAAAAAAGCGGCAGAAAGTTCGGCATTTTTATCCTGTTTGGCTTGTGCGGCAAGCGTGCTGTAACATTTTGAAAGACAGGCAAGCGGCGCATCGCCGGACGAGTGGATGTCGATAATGCTCGGTGTTTCGGAAGCTGCGTTTAAATACCAAAGAACAGCTTCTTCATAATCCTTTAATCCGTAAAAATAGTGTCCGAGTTCCATGCAGATTTCCGCACACGGATTCTGTGCCATATCCTTTAAGCAGATTTTAAAGAATTCATTGTATGCATTTGTCAGGCGGTAAATGCGCGCCAGCACGCAGGCAATGTTTTTGCGGCAGTCTTCGGGACGGTCTTCCTTTGCAAGCACATTTTCAAAAATTTCACGGACACTTAAAAAGTCTTCATCTGTTCCCGAAATAAAAAGTTCCTTGCAGAACATAATCACGACATAATTTTCAAGGCGCACACCGCGGCGGACAGCATCGGCAAACACACCGAAATCCCGTTTGGTATGGCTTTGTTCAGGCAGATGTAAAATCTTAATATCACTGTCAAATACAACCGGCTCTAATCGTACGGTTTCGTGAATCGGAGAAATCCATTCAAACGTACGCAGGCGCTTAAACAGCTTCGGGCGGTATTCTTCTTCAAAATTATAAACGGTGTTGTGCGATTTGCTGTTGACGTAAATCATCTGTACAATGTCAATTTCCGGAACAAGCACCTGTTTTAAATTTAAAAACTGGCGGCGGTTTTCCTCGTCTAAGACCTCGTCCGCATCGGCAGAAAAAATGTAGTCGCAGTTTGCTTTTGAAAAGGCAAAATTTCTTGCGGCGGCAAAATCGTTGTTCCATGGATAATCATAAATCAAATCCGTATATCCGGCGGCGATTTCTTTGGTGCGGTCGGTTGAGCCGGTATCTACGATAACAATTTCATCGCAGACCGGACGGTACGAATCCAGACAGCGTTTTAATAACTTTTCTTCATTTTTAACAATCATGCAAAGACTGATTGAAATCATAACGTACTCCTATCTGCCAAACGGCATATATTCCAAATCTTTTATTACTGTAAGTATGACATTTTTGTGGGAAGACTGTCAACGGGAAGTTTCACAATGTGGAAAAGTATGGTATACTGTTTTTAGTTTAGAATAAGTGGAAAGTGAGGCACAAAAGTATGAAAAAAAGAAAGGCAGCAGTGCTGGCGGCAGCTGCGTTTGCAATGACGGCGGCATTTTTTTTAAACGGCATCCAGAGGGCAGAAGCGGCAGACAATGTTGTAGTGATGTTAGATCCCGGACATGACAGTACACATACAGGGGCGGCAGCATATGGTTTAAAAGAGCAGCAATTAAATTTAAAAATCGGACTGGCGTGCCGTACAGAGCTTGAAAAATACGATGGCATAACCGTTTATATGACACATGATACCATTGCGTGTCCGTTTGAAGGCAGTACAACCAAACAGGACTTAATACAGCGGACAGAATATGCAGGAGAAGTCGGAGCGGACCTTTTTGTAAGTCTGCATAACAATTCGGGCGATGACAGCGGATATGAAATTTATTATCCCAATAATCACTATGTATCAGAATTTAATGATATAGGATATGCGGTATCTGAGCATATTGCGGGTTACCTGAGTGAAATGGGCATATACCGGAATGGATTGTATACAAGAGATAGTGATGGCGAAGAAGATGATGATACCAACTGGTATCCGGATGGAAGCCGCGCGGATTATTACAGTGTCATCAGAAATTCCAAGTACAACGGTGTACCGGGAATTATTGTAGAACATGCTTATCTTTCAGATGCGGGGGATACACATGTATTTTTGTCCAATGACAACATGCTGGTACGTATGGGACAGGCAGATGCCAGCGGAATTGCAGATTATTTCGGACTGCATAAGAAAAATGGTCTATGTACGGATAAATACGGTGACTGGCATTATTACGAAGACGGTGAAGTATCGGATTACACAGGAATGGCGGTCAATGAATATGGCTGGTGGTATGTTACAGACGGTGAAATAGATGATTCTTATACAGGTATTGCAGAAAATGAGTATGGCCGCTGGTATATGCAGGACGGTGTTGTAAACATGGATTATACCGGAATGCTTTGTGACGGAGCAGAATGGTACTATGTTCAGGGCGGTTATGTAAATGATGCCTATACGGGAATGGCATGTAACGAGTATGGCTGGTGGTACTTTGAAGACGGAAAGTTAAACTGGAATTACACGGGAATGGCGTTGAATGAATACGGCTGGTGGTATTTTGAGAATGGCGTATTAAACTGGGATTATACCGGAATGGTATGTAACGAATATGGCTGGTGGTACTATCAGAATGGCAACTTGAATCGTGAATATACGGGAATGGCGTTGAATGAATACGGCTGGTGGTATTTTGAAAATGGATTTTTAAACCTGAATTATACGGGAATGGCGTTGAATGAGTATGGCTGGTGGTATTTTGAAAATGGCAATTTAAATGATGCCTATACGGGAATGGCGTTAAATGAATATGGCTGGTGGTACTTTGAAAACGGTCAACTGAATCGTGAATATACGGGAATGGCGCACAATGAATACGGCTGGTGGTATTTTGAAAATGGTCTGTTAAATGAGGAATATACCGGTATTGGCGCAAACAGTTACGGTGAATGGTATTATCAGCAGGGCAGAATCGGATATGACTTTAGCGGAAAAGTGAAATTTGATGATACAGAATATACCATTACAGAAGGTTATGTCGTAGAAAAAAGGATTGTAAATGAAACAGAAGCAGATACAGCAGATACAGTACATACAGCAGGAACGCTTCCAGCAGGCGAAGAAAGCAGTACTCTCGGCAAATAGGCATAATAAAGGGATTGGAACACTTTCCGAAAAGACGGTACATAGTGTACTGAAAAAATTTTTTGAGCCGGAAGAAGACAACCATGAAGTTGCGCTTGAGGGTTATTTTGCGGATATTTACAATGAAAACGGGGTTATTGAAATCCAGACAAGAAGCTTTGAGCGGCTTCGTGAAAAGCTGGCAGTCTTTTTGAACCACTATCCGGTAACAATTGTCTATCCGATGCCCTGCAACAAATGGGTGTTCTGGGTTGATGAACAGACAGGGGAGGTGAGTGAACCAAGAAAATCACCGCGCCACTACACGGTCTACGATGCTTTTACGGAGCTGTATAAAATCAAACAGTATCTGCATCACCCACAGCTGACGGTCAAACTGGTACTGATGGATATGCAGGAGTATAAGACGTTACAGCAGCGGATTCGTACCAAAAAAGGAATCCGCAGGCACGGCGAAAAAAAGGACAGAATCCCGATAGGCATACGGGAGATAGTGACAATTGAGCAGCTTGAAGACTATATGCAGTTTGTGCCGTATGAACTGGATGGCACGTTTACTTCAGCGGATTTTGCAAAAGCTGCCCATATTCCGGTGGATACGGCAAGGATAACGCTTAATATTTTAAAGGATACGCAGACGGTTACAAGAGTAGGAAAGCAGGGCAGGTCGTATCTTTACGAGGTGAAGGAAAACAATAGATGTATGTAATAAAGGACAACGTAATTAAACTTTCAGTCCGCGGACTGGTTGAATTTATTTGCCGCAGCGGTGATATTGATAACAGAACCGGCGGATTTTCAGATGTGCGTCTGATGCAGGAGGGTACGCGCATGCACAAAAAAATACAAAAAAGCATGGGCGCATCTTACAGGGCGGAAGTTCCGTTAAAAATTGAACTGCCGGAAACGGTGGAGAATATTGATTACATCATACGTCTGGAGGGCAGGGCGGACGGTATTATCAGTGATTTCCACGAAGAAGCGGACGGCAGTAAGACACCGGTTGGAAAGGTTATTATTGATGAGATTAAAACCATGCAGTCCGATGTGGAAAAGTTAGAACAGCCGGTGTCAGTACATGAAGCGCAGGCAAAGGTGTACGGCTATATTTATATGGTACAGAACCATCTTTCCGGTATCGGCGTACAGATGACCTATGCCAATCCTGAAACAGAAAAAATAAAGCGTTTTACAAAAGAATATTCAAAAGAAGAACTGACAGAATGGTTTGAAACGCTGATCAACAGCTTTAAACGGTGGTCAGATTTTGTCTTTTGCGAACGTGAAAAAAGGACGGCATCGATTAAGAAGCTGTCCTTTCCGTTTGAATACCGCAAAGGACAGAAAAAACTGGTAACAGGTGTTTATCACTGCATCGGGGAAGCAAGAAATCTTTTTATTCAGGCATCAACCGGTGTTGGAAAAACCATTTCCACTATTTATCCGGCAGTCTGTGCCATGGGACAGAGTAAGGCAGACAAAATCTTTTATCTGACCTCTAAGACGATTACAAGAACCGTTGCCGAAGAAACCTTTTCAATTCTGCGCAGGCAGGGGCTTTCTATGCGTACGGTGACACTGACGGCAAAAGATAAAATCTGCATTCTGGAGGAAAGAAACTGCAATCCTGTTAAATGCGAGAGGGCAGCAGGACATTTTGACAGGATTAACGATGCGGTCTATGACATGATCACACATGAAATGGTAATTGACCGTGAAAAAGTGATGGAATATGCAAAGAAACATTGTGTCTGTCCGTTTGAGATGTCGCTGGATATTTCATACTGGTGTGACGGCATTATCTGTGATTATAATTATGTTTTTGACCCAAATGTGGCACTCAAGCGCTACTTTGGCGAAGGAAACAGGGGCGAGTATATTTTTCTGGTGGACGAAGCACACAATCTGGTTGACAGGGCAAGGCAGATGTACAGTGCTATTCTTGTAAAAGAGGATTTTCTGACAATAAAAAAATATGTAAAAGATACAGACAGGGCATTGTATAACAGCCTTGAAAAGTGCAATGCCGGATTGTTGGAATATAAAAGAAAATGTGATACAATAGATGTGATTGATTATCTGGGAACTTTTCCTGCGGCACTGGAACGGTGTTATGTAAGATTACAGCATTTTCTGGAACATCATAAAAATCATCCGCAGCAGGAGGAAATTTTGCAGTTTTTCTTTACACTGCGGCATTTTCTGAATATGTATGACTGCATGGATGAAAAATATCTGATTTATACAAAGCATGATGAGAACAATCATTTTTATATGAAATTGTTCTGTGTAGACCCGTCAACGAATCTGTCGGAAAGACTGGCACAGGGAAGAAGTGCCGTGTTTTTTTCGGCGACGCTGCTTCCGGTCAATTATTTTAAAGAAATGCTGACTGCAGATACACAGGATTATGCAGTGTATGCACAGTCTTCGTTTGACAGTAAAAAGCGCAGAATTGTTATCGGAAAAGATGTCAGCAGCAGATATACAAGAAGAAATGCAGGGGAATACCGGAAAGTATGCCGCTACATTGCCGAAACGGTACAGGTGCATCCGGGACGGTATCTCGTATTTTTTCCATCATATGGATATTTGCAGCAGGTAAAAGAAAACTATGAACAGATGTATAAACCGGATGAAATCATCATGGGCGCAGAGGGCGGTACACCAAAGCTTACAGCAGAACAGAATCTAATTGTGCAGCTTCCGTCGATGAAAGAACAGGAAAAAGAAAATTTTCTGTCTTTATTTGAAAATGTGCAGGGAAGCGGAAGCCTTTTAGGATTTTGTGTAATGGGCGGCATATTTTCAGAAGGGATTGACTTAAAAAGAGAAAGTCTTATCGGAACGATTATTGTCGGTACGGGAATTCCGATGATATCAAAGGAAAGAAATCTGTTGCGGGATTACTTTGACGGATGTGGAAAGGATGGTTATGCGTATGCCTATATCTATCCCGGCATGAATAAGGTATTACAGTCGGCAGGGCGCGTTATCCGCACGGAGGAAGACTGTGGAGTGATTATTTTACTCGATGACAGATTCTTGACACCCGGATATGAAAAGCTGTATCCGAGGGAGTGGAATGAGGTTTATCCGGTAACAAAGCACAATTTTAAAAATATATTAGCAGATTTTTGGAAAAATTTAGTGCAATAAAGTTAAATATATTGTATAATAATTAAAAGAATTAATGTAAGCTGTATATACAAGTGTGGCTCGTGAGTGAAAAATCCAACGCAATATTAGGAACGTCTGACAAAATAATTGGCAGTGAGTGGAGAATAGCATATGGAGAATAGTATTAAGAATCAATTAGAAGAAAGCAGAAAAGATGGTACTTTAAAGGAAGCACTTCAGGGGATGGGGTTTAACCGACTGCAGTCCGTAGAGATTGCCAAAGGCTTGAACAATGAAGTGGATATTACAAAATATGCGGATAAAAAGTATGACGCAGCGCAGATGAAGTCTATCCGGCTGGCGCTCGAAGAAGGCATGGATATCACGCCGTTTGCGGATAACCGTTATAATTATATGCAGATGGAGGAAATTAAAGCGGTTATCAGGGAACATATGGATTTAGATGCGGTATGCAATCCGGCATATGATTATTCGGTCATGAAAGAAATCCGTTTATCGGAACGGATGAATTATGATATTACAAAATACGCAAAACGGGGATTCTCAGGGAATGTTCTTAGACAGATCCGCAAGGCAAGGGAAAAAGAGATTGATTTATCGTTCTTTGTCAATGAAGGATTTGATGAATATCAGCTGCGGGAAATCCGTCTTGGTATTGAACACTGTGTAGATATTACAAAATATCTGCTGCATGAATATACGGGGGACCAGATGAAGCAGCTGCGGCTTGGATTACAGGCTGGTCTTGATGTCAGCTGGTATTCGATGGTTGGATTTTCATCCGCCCAGATGGAACAGGTACGGCTGGGACTGGAAGCCGGAATTGATGTTTCAGGCTATGCAGATCCGTTTATCGATGCACTGGAAATGGAAGATATGAGGTTAAAGCTTGAGGGCAAATCCGAAGGCGGCGGGCTGGATGAATTGCAGAGCCAGGAAGTCCTTTTGGGACTGGAAAGCGGTGTGAATGTTAATCTCTATGCAGATGCAGCATATGATTTTAAACAGATGGAGCAGATAAGACTTGGGCTGGAACATGGGATTGATGTGACAAAGCTGCTCAATCCGCTGATACCAAGTGATGTTATGATGAATATGAGGCTTGAGTCAGAAGCATTAAAAAAGTAGGATATTGATGAAATAGGATATGAGGCCTTTTGGGGCAGAATTGAGGTACATATGGGAACACCTGAACTTTTTGATGAAATGGGACAACTTAATAAAAAAGATATTCAGGTCATAATAGCCGATGACAATATGTCTGCGACCCTTTTTTTAAGTGAACCTGCAAAAGAGGAAGACCCCTATACATATGAAGAAGTGATGCGGGCTTTGTCTAATGCCGGAGTAAAGATGGGGTTGGATGATGCCAGGATTCATCATATGGTGGAGGAGCAGATTTATAATACAGCGGTGGTCGTTGCACAGGGGAAGATGGTGCAGGATGGCGCAGACGGTTACTATGAATTTGAATTTGAAACGGATTTGAAGGCAAAACCGTCTGTGCGTGAAGACGGCTCGGTTGACTATTATAATATGAAGCTGTATGAAAAGGTGAGTGAGGGTGATAAGCTTGCACAGTATTATCCGCCGACGAAAGGTGTGTTTGGATTTGATGTAAAGGGGAAACTTTTAGCACCGAAGGCGGGCAAACCAAAATCCAATCTGCGAGGCAAAGGATTTACCGTGTCAGAGGACGGTAATACCTATTATGCAGCCATTGACGGTAAAGTTGAATACTGTAACTATGATTTGCGTATCGTGAATGTATTGGACATCAGTGGTGACGTTGATTTGAATATTGGTAATATTGATTTTAATGGGGATGTCAATATCACCGGAAATGTTATTACCGGTGTAACAATCCGGGCAATGGGCAGCATCTATATCGGTGGCTATGTAGAGGGTGCGGTGATTAAGTCAAATAAAGATATCGTTTTAAATAAAGGCGTCAACGCCAATGGCATCGGACAGATTGAAGCCAAAGGGAATATTTCGGCACGTTTTTTTGAGAATGCGATTGTTTATGCGGAAGGCGATGTCAATGCAGGCTATATTTTAAGCAGTAAGATTATGGCACTTGGCAAAGTCATTGTACAGGGAAGCAGAGGAACGATTCACGGCGGTGATGTAACAGGTGTTATGGGGATTGAAACCTCCAATGCCGGTAATGCATCTTATGCACCGACCAATTTAAGAATCGGAGCAACAAAGAAACTCCGTATGGATTATGCCAATATTATTGTACAGTTAAAGGATATTGATTCCCAGATTGAAATGTATGAGAGTGCATTGAAGAAACTGACGATGGTAAGGGATGTGAAACCTGAGGCATTTGACAGCGTTTCTTATACGAAAATCTGTCAGTCCAAGATTATAAAGAGTGCGGAGAAGGCTAAGTGTGAGCAGGAAAGCAAGCGGCTATACGATTTGATTAAAGAGTCCGGAAAAGCTGTTGTAAAGGTTGATTCCAAAATCTTTCCGGGAGCACGTATTTATATAGAAGCCAAGGTTTATGAACCGGCGGATACACTGGTACATGTTTTAGTCCGAAAGGTCAATGACAGTATCGTTGTAAGGGATTATGAAGAATAGTGGAGGAACAATCCGATGATAGAGGAAGTTGTATCGGTAGATTTGGCAGTTCATGAAAGACTGACGGTGAGAAAAAACAGACTTGCACCGAAACAGCTTACAGGAAATGAAAAGCGAATTTCCATTGTGACGGGTACGCATGGAGATGAACTGGATGGGCAGTATGTCTGCTATGAGATTGTGAAGCAGCTGAATGCTCATCCTGAGAAGTTGAAAGGAATTGTTGATATATATCCAGATGTGAATCCTCTTGGACTTGATACAGGTTCAAGAGGAATCCCTATGTTTGACCTTGATATGAACCGGGTCTTTCCGGGAGATAACAATGGTGCGATTACGGAATATCTGGCTGCCGGGATTATTGATGATATTATTGGAAGCGATATGTGTCTGGATATTCATTCCAGCAATATTTTTGTCAAAGAAATGCCGCAGGTGCGTTTAAATGATGACAACGAGGAGAAGCTTCTGCCGTATGCAAAGCTGCTCAATGCGGATTTTGTCTGGATTTATTCATCTATTACAGTGTTGGAAGCAACACTTGCCTACAGCCTGAATAATATGGGTGTGCCGACTTTAGTGGTTGAAATGGGTGTGGGACACCGTATCAATAATGCATACTGCCATCAGCTGATAGACGGCATTTTTAATATGCTGATTCATATGGGAATATGGGAGGATGAAGCACCGCAGGTGAAACAGCCGATTATTTCTACCGAAGGAGAAGTCAGCATTATCAATGCTGCTCAGACCGGTGTGTTTGTTGCAGCAACAGACCATATGGGAGCAATTGAGATGGGAACGCATATCGGCGATATTATTGAGCCGATAGAAGGAAAGGTGATTCAGAGAATTGAGTCACCGACAAACGGAATTATATTTACCCTGCGGGAAAATCCGGTTGTATACAAAGGTGCGTTAATTGCCCGGGTATATGGAGGAAAAGCATGAAAAAGATTGAGTTATATAGATTAAAAGGCCTCTACCGGGAAGATTTTGTTGTAGAGGGCTACCGGTTCGGCGGAGAGGAGAATTCAGCCTGTATCGTCGGGGCGTTGCGGGGAAATGAAATGCAGCAGCTCTATATCTGTTCACAGCTGATTAAAGTTTTAAAAGAGCTGGAAGCACACGGGGCGATTACACATGGACACGGCATTCTGGTTGTGCCAACGGCAAACAGTTATTCCATGAATGTTGGCAAACGGTTCTGGGCAGTGGATAATATAGATATTAACAGAACCTTTCCGGGCGATCTGCGTGGAGATACCACAAAGCAGATTGCGGGAGAACTGTTTGAAAAGGTAAAAGGATACAGCTACGGTATCCAGTTTGCAAGCTTTTATATGCCGGGGGATTTTATCCCGCATGTGCGCATGATGGAAACCGGTTATCAGAATGCAAGCCTTGCGAATCTGTTCGGGTTACAGTATGTAGTTATCCGAAAACCAAAGCCGATGGATACGGTAACACTAAATTATAACTGGCAGATGAACGGAACAAATGCATTTTCGATTTATACCAACAGCACTGATCTGGTGGATGACCGTTCAGCAAGGCAGGCTGTGTCATCGGTGCTTCGTTTTCTGACCCGCATGGGCATTTTAAAATATAACAACCACAGCGGCTATATTGCCAGTGTGATTAATGAATATGACCTGCTTCCGGTAAAAACATATGATGCCGGATTTTACAGGCATTTGAAAAATCCGGGAGACCCGGTATTTCACGGCGATCTGATTGCACAGGTAATTGATCCGTATGAGGGAGAAGTCAAAAGTGAAATCTATTCCCAGACGGACGGTATCGTATTTTTTGCGCATACGGCACCGATGGTTACGGGAAATGAGGTTGTATATAAGATTATACGAAGAATGCATGAGTAGTTATTGTTTAATTTTGACAGATATGCTACAATGATACTTATTTCAATAATACATTAAAGCGGGGCGCGGTAAAGTTTGCACCCGGCAGAATTTTAGGAGGAAAAGATGAGCGGCGTTAAAAGAGTTTTTGTTGAAAAGAAAAAACCATATGCTGTAAAAGCAAAAGAGCTTCATGATGAGATTGCAGGATATTTGGGAATTAAGACGATTTCACAGGTAAGGGTTTTAATCCGTTATGATATTGAGAATCTTTCAGAGGAAACTTATACACAGGCATTGACAACGGTATTTTCAGAACCACCGGTTGATGATGTATATGAAATGGAATTTCCGGCAGATGCTGATGATTTCGTATTTTCCGTAGAATATCTTCCGGGACAGTTTGACCAGAGAGCAGACTCCGCAGAGCAGTGTGTGCGTTTTTTCAATGAAAATGAAACACCGGTTATCAAAACAGCAGTTACATATGTATTGACGGGTGCGTTAACAGCTGATGAAAAAGAAAAGATTAAGGAACTCTGTATCAATCCGGTAGATTCAAGGGAAGCATCCAGTGAACTGCCAAAGACACTGGTGACAGAATTTAAAGTGCCGGCAGATGTAAAGATTTTTGACGGATTTAATGAAATGTCAGAACCTCAGTTAAAGGAATTATATGATTCTTTAGGACTTGCTATGACTTTTAAGGATTTTGCATTTATCCAGCAGTATTTTGCGGGAGAGGAAAAGAGAAATCCTTCCATGACGGAAATCCGGGTACTCGATACATACTGGTCTGACCACTGCCGTCATACGACATTTGCAACCGAATTAAAGAACGTTACATTTAAAGACGGTTATTACAAAGCACCAATGCAGGCAACTTATGAAAAGTATCTTGCAGACAGAGCCGTAATTTATAAAGACAGAAAAGATAAATTTGTCTGCTTAATGGACCTTGCCCTGATGGCAATGAAGAAGTTAAAGGCAGAAGGAAAGTTACAGGATCAGGAAGAATCTGATGAAATCAATGCGTGCAGTATTGTTGTGCCGGTTGAAATTGACGGAAAAACAGAAGAATGGCTTGTAAACTTCAAAAATGAAACACACAACCACCCGACAGAAATCGAACCGTTCGGTGGTGCGGCAACCTGCCTTGGCGGTGCAATCCGTGACCCGCTTTCAGGACGTACCTATGTTTATCAGGCAATGCGTGTAACCGGTGCAGCAGATCCGACCGTTCTGATTTCACAGACCTTAAAGGGCAAGCTTCCGCAGAGAAAGCTTGTAACAGGAGCTGCACAGGGCTACAGCTCTTACGGTAACCAGATTGGTCTTGCAACTGGTTATGTAAAGGAAATTTATCATCCGGATTATGTGGCAAAGAGAATGGAAATCGGTGCCGTTATGGCAGCAGCGCCAAGAAGTGCCGTAAAGAGAGAAACCTCTGATCCGGGCGATATTATTATCTTACTCGGCGGACGTACAGGACGTGACGGCTGCGGCGGTGCAACCGGTTCTTCAAAGGTGCATACAACAGAATCCATTGAAACCTGCGGTGCAGAAGTACAAAAGGGTAATGCACCGACAGAGCGTAAGATGCAGAGATTATTCAGAAGACCGGAAGTTACAAAGCTGATTAAGAAGTGTAACGACTTTGGTGCGGGCGGTGTATCCGTTGCAATCGGTGAACTTGCAGACGGTTTACGCGTATCCTTAGATAAAGTGCCAAAGAAATATGAAGGTCTTGACGGAACAGAACTTGCAATTTCCGAATCACAGGAGAGAATGGCGGTTGTCATTGATCCGGCAGATGTAGAAGCATTTTTAGCATATGCCGCAGAAGAAAACTTAGAAGCAGTAGAAGTTGCGGTTGTAACAAAAGAGCCTAGACTGGTGCTTGAGTGGAGAGGCAGGGAAATTGTCAACATTTCAAGAGCATTTCTGGATACCAACGGTGCACATCAGGAAACTTCTGTATTGGTTGACATTCCGGAGAAGGAAGACTGTGTCTTAAATGCAGGCAAGGTTGAAGATGTAAGAGGTAAGTGGTTAAAGGTTCTTTCAGACTTAAATGAGTGTTCACAGAAAGGTCTGGTAGAACGTTTCGATGGCTCTATCGGCGCCGGTTCGGTACTCATGCCTTACGGCGGTAAGTATCAGCTGACCGAAACACAGGCAATGGTTGCAAAACTCCCTGTATTAAAGGGTAAGTGCGATACTGTAACGATGATGGCATATGGATTTGATCCATATCTGTCAAAGTGGAGTCCATACCATGGTGCGGTTTATGCAGTTATTGATTCTGTTGCAAAGATTGTGGCAGCAGGCGGTGATTACAGCAAGATCCGTTTTACGTTCCAGGAATACTTCAGAAGAATGACAGAAGACCCGTCACGCTGGAGCCAGCCGTTTGCAGCACTGTTAGGTGCTTATGAAGCACAGTTAGGCTTCGGACTTCCGTCAATCGGCGGTAAGGACAGTATGTCAGGAACATTTGAAGATATTGATGTTCCACCGACACTCTGCTCATTTGCAGTTGATGTAGCAAAGGAAAGCGACATTATTACACCGGAATTAAAGACAGCAGGAAATGTATTGGTACGGTTTGATATTACAAAGAATGAATATGATTTACCGGATTTTGAACAGGTAAAGGCTTTATATGCGGCTGTTCATGAACTCATTGTAAAGAAAGCAGTGGTTTCTGCTTATGTATGCGATGCAAACGGTCTGATTCCTGCACTTTCAAAGATGGCATTCGGTAATATGAAAGGCTTTGCGTTAAATAATGATCTCAAGGAAGAACAGTTATTTGCACCGGCTTACGGCTGTATTGTGGCAGAAGTAGAAAAGAGCCGTTTATCAGAAATTACAGTACCGTATACAACGGTTGGTACAGTAACAGATGAAGCAAAGTTTACTTATAAAGAAGTGGCAATTAATGCAGAAGAAGCATTAAGCGTATGGAAAGAACCGCTTGAAAATGTATTCCCGACAAAGGTTTCAAAGGATGAAACACCGGTTGAAAGTAAGCTCTACAAGGCAGACAGTGTTTATGTATGCAAGAATAAAGTAGCAAAGCCGACTGTATTTATTCCGGTATTTCCGGGTACAAACTGCGAATACGACAGCACAAAGGCATTTGAACGTGCAGGCGCAGATGTCATCGTAAAGGTATTTAAGAACCTTTCTGCACAGGGAATCAGAGAATCTGTGGATGAATTTGAAAAGGCAATCAACCAGTCACAGATTATCATGTTCCCGGGAGGATTCTCCGCAGGTGATGAACCGGACGGTTCTGCGAAGTTCTTTGCAACGGCATTCCGTAACGCAAAGATGAAGGAAGCTGTTGAAAGACTGTTAAATGAAAGAGATGGTCTTGCACTGGGTATCTGTAACGGTTTCCAGGCATTAATCAAGCTGGGACTTGTGCCAAACGGCTCCATTACCGGACAGAACGACCAGTCACCGACACTGACATTTAACACCATCAACCGCCATATCTCAAAAATGGTTTACACAAAGGTTGTATCCAATAAGAGCCCATGGCTTGCAAAGGCTGAATTAGGCGGTGTATATACAAACCCTGCTTCACACGGCGAAGGTCGTTTTGTAGCACCGAAGGAATGGTTAGATAAGCTGTTTGAAAACGGACAGGTAGCAACACAGTACTGTGATCTGGCAGGAAATGTTTCTATGGACGAAGAATGGAATGTCAACGGTTCTTATATGGCGATTGAAGGTATTACAAGCCCTGACGGAAGATGCCTTGGTAAAATGGCACATTCCGAAAGACGCGGTGATTCCGTTGCAATCAATATCTACGGCGAACAGGATTTGAAGATATTTGAATCCGGCGTGGAATACTTTAAGTAAGATTCGTTTTTGTCTAAGAAAGAATGAAATAAAAGGTTGAAAACCTTGCAGAAGGGAAAATCTTCTGCAAGGTTTTCTTTTTTGTAAGGGAATTGTCACGTTCCTGTGATAAGATAAACATATAAAAACAGGGGAAGGGCAGGTGACGTGCAATGCAGATTCTTCAAAATGTGTTACACAGTCTGACAAAAAGAAAGAAACAGGCGGGAAAGGTAACGGTTACAGCGGCGGTTGCGGCAGTTTTCATAGCGGTTATCGTGGTAAGTGCAAATGGCATTTTAAGTTATCAGAAAGCAGTGACCAAGAAAACATTTGGCGGCTGGTTTATAATGGAAAACAGCAGTAACGGAACGCAGTCGGAGGAATTAAAGACACATCCGTATCTGGCAGGAAGCGGAAAAGCTGTGAATACGGCAGTATACAGTGTCTCCGAATTGTCGTCAACAGAGATAAAAATAGGTTATATGGACAGTATGGCGGCACAGCTGGCATCACTTACACTGTTGAAAGGAGCAATGCCGCAGAATAATGATGAAATTGCAGTAGAGCGGCATACATTGGAAACACTTGGATATTCTGAAGAATTGGGGCAGACAATAACTGTTTCCTATCCTGATAAAAACAATAAGACCAGTATTTTTGAGAAGCAGCTGACAGTCAGGGAATATACGCTGACAGGCGTACTGGAGGATTATGCGGCATACTGGGACAGCGGAAGTTATATGCCGGTCATGCTTGTTACGCAGATAGAGGCGGAAAACTATGCGCAGACGGAATCGGTTACAACGCTTTACGCACTTAATGAAGATATCCATACAGCGGATTACAGGCAGATATATCAGGGCATGTATAAGGCATCAACCGCAGATACAAAATTGATTTATAACAGTAAGACATATGACAGTCATGAAACGGATTTCGGGAAAATGAGTTTCTATGCGGGCTGTTTCGCACTGGCAGCGGGAATTTTTGTTACGGCGGCAGTTTTGTGGACATATCAGCGGGAGCGCAGAACAGCTTACCGGCAGTTTGAGAGAATGGGCATGACACGTTTTTGCCGGGCATGGTACCAGCTTACAGAACTGTGTGTGTTGATTGTACCGTCGGCGGTTGTCGGAACGGCAGCAGGCATTGGAATCGTGTGGCTGATTCTGTGGATTTTGTTACAGCGGCAGAATGCACAGGCACAGCTTACGCTGACTGCCTTTGGCAGTGTGGCGGCATGGACGGCGGTTTTTTGTGTGATAACGGCTTTGTGGGGACTGTATGCGGCGCAAAGAGTGGACAGGGAAAAGCAGAAAAAGAAGCTGTCCGTGTGGACAATGCGGTACGGACAGCATGTTATAAAAGCGGGATTTACGGGTATTGTTGTGCTTGCGGTGCTTGTCTGCACACAAAAAATGTCGGCGGTACAGAAAGCATACACCCATGAAAAAAGACAGCCGGATTTAATAATTACACCGGACGGTATTATCGATGAAGGAAATTCAGATACAGCAAGTGAAAGCAGCGGCACAACATCTTCCGAGACGGTACTGGACGGGGAGAAGGTAATGATGGATTACAAATATGATACGGGGAAAATGCGTGTAATTCATGGCCTGCCGCAGTCACTGACGGCATATATCGGACAGATGTCCGGAATTGACAAAACAGATACCGCATTGGTGCAGAACTGGATGGTTCTGTATTATAAGACTAAAAATGATACTGAATTTTATAAGCAGTACATCGAAGAAAACGGTCTGGAAAATTTTTTAAACAAGGGTGTTATGAAGTATGAAATGCCGGCATACAGCGGAACACGTACAATGACACATTTTGTTTTTAGTAAATTTAACGGAACGCGCAGTCTGGATTATTATGTGGCGGAAAACAGGGCAGTTTATGAGGAGCTGGAAGATTATATCGATGAGGAATACAGAGATTATGAAGCCTTTGAACGTGGAGAGCAGGCTGTACTGGTGATTCAGAAAGGGGCTGCCGGGGAATATGTGGACACCTGTAAGGCAGGTGATACACTATCGTCATCTTTGGACTACTTTTATTGGATGAATAATAACCACTCAAGTTATGCTGTATCGGAATTGTATCAGGAATACGCGGATTATATGCAGAAAATGCGTTTTTCAACAGCAGAGTTTGATGCGGCAGAAGAAATCCTGTCAGATATGGATGACAAGCAGGAAGATGAAATCAGACAGGAAATTCAGGAACTTCCGGAAACGTTACAGGAAAAAATTTTATATAGATACCGTGCCGGTAAAAATATATATAAATCAGAAAATCCGGTGACAGTGGCAGCAGTTGTCTATCTGGATGAAGAAAACGAAACGGCATTTTATGAGAAGTTTCCTATATTAAAGGAAATGAATGCACAGGAATACTGGATTATGCCGGAAAGTGTCGTTTATAATCGTTATCAGTTGTCTGCTAAAAGAATGTGTACGGTCATGGAAAAAGAATATGACCCGGAGCAGTATCGGGATTTAGGTCAGAATGTGATGACGGTATCCTACGGATTATCGGCATTGTATCAGGCAACAGATGAGGTGTTAAGAGCATATCTGGATTCCTACGGCTATTCTTATGCGAGCCATTTTGAAGAAAACAACGTGTACAGGATACAATATCTCAATCAATTGTTTTTCTATGGTATTACAATCGCCGGGATTCTTTTACTGTATGGATTGATTCTGGTGGTATGGAGTCTGTTTTATCTGCAGGAGCAGAAAAAGAGGATACGTCTTTTAATGGAACTTGGAATGGAGCGGAGTGCCATTTATACAGATGAAATGCAAAACTGTAGTCTGGCAACGGTGCCGGGGGCCGTCATGGCAGGCATTTTGTTTTATGCAGCAGGGACAGTGCAGGGCGGACCGGCGCTTGGAAGCTTACAGACCGCGGGAATTGCTGCGGCAGTTGCCGGTACAGGATTGTTGCTAACGGCGCTGATTTATGTCAGAATAGGGAAAAGCAGTCAGACAGGAGCAGATAAATGGAACAGGATACAAAAATAAAAATACTTGTCGTAGAAGATGACATTTCATTAAAGGATAGTCTGGTACGGCTGTTACAGAACAGGGATTTTTTGGTACAGGCAGTTGAAAATAAACAGCAGGCGGTGGAGCAGATAAAGAGCGGGCAGCAGTATGACATTTATCTGCTGGATGTGTGGCTGCCGGACGGCAATGGGTTTGATATCTGTCATGAAATCCGGAAAATTTCACAGGCGATTGTGATGTTTCTGACTTCATGTGATGACGAGGAAAGTATCACAAAGGGACTGGATATCGGCGGAGATGATTATATTACAAAGCCGTTTCGTGTCGCGGAGCTGATTTCAAGGATTCATGCAAACCTGCGCAGGCTGACAGTACAGGTTATACCGGAAGTATCAAAAATATCCGCAGCGGATTTGTCCACGCTGCCGCAGGGATACAACCGGCGGAAAATTTTAGCCAGCGGCGATATCAGGGCGGATTTTGAAAGAGCGGAAATATTTAAGGACGGACAGCTGTTAAAGCTGACACCGTTAGAAGCACAGCTGTTAGAAATTTTTTTAAGAAATCCCGAAATTATTATTAAAAGAGGACAGTTCTTAGAAAAGCTGTGGGACGGACACGGAAACTTTGTAGAAGATAATACACTAACTGTTTCGGTGAGCCGGTTAAAAAATAAACTGGGCATGTATACAGAGGGAAAACAGCAATATATAGAAACAATCCGGGGATATGGCTACCGGTGGAATTTGAGGTGTGTAATCAGTGAAGAAGAAAGCGGCGGGACGGACGAAAAATCAATTTGGTAAAAATGAAGTCAGAAAGCGTGCGGCAGTCATGAATCTGACATGGCTTGTAGTATGGCTTTTAAGCTTTGCGGGAATGGCGGTGTTTTATGAATTAAAATGTCAGGCGGTGATTGGCGCGGTCTATCAAAGCAATCCGTCCGCGGGCATATTAGTCACCAATCATATGTTTATGGCAAAGATAAATTATGAAAATCTCATTTCTGCGGCATCGGCGGTTTATGAAAGCGGTTACACGGAACAGGGAATTTTGTGGCTGACATGGTATGCGGGCGGAAAGGGATTTCTGCTTGCAGGTATTGTTATACTGGCTGTTATGGGGCTTCTTTCATGGCGGTATGTAAAAAAGATTGGCGGCAGTGACGTTTATGCGCTGTTGGAAAGTGATAAAGTGCAGATAAAAAAATGCCGTGAGGAATTGGAAGCAGCACTGCGGTATACCAAAAGAAAAGAAGAACAAGTACAGAAATTCACAGAAAATATCGCACACCAGATTAAGACACCGCTTGCGGGATTAAGTCTGTTACTTGATGTTATCCGGGAAGAAATTCCGCAGGAACAGACGATACAAAATGACATTGCGCAGTGCTTTTTACATGTGGAAAGAATCAAGGAATTTATCCGTCAGTTACTTACAATCAGCCGCATTGAAGCCGGAAAGGTGCGTTTTATAAAAGAGCCGGTCAGCATTTCAGGTCTGTTTGAAAATGTCAGACAGGCAGTACAGACAGACTGTAAACTGACCTTTGACTGTGAGGATAAGGACGCACAGATTTATGCAGACGGACAGTGGATTACGGAAGCATTGATTAATCTTGTGGAAAATGCCTGCCGTGCGGCACGGGCAGCACAACAGATGCAAGAACAGCCGGAGGTAAAAATAGTTGCCGTGGTGCATGCGGATAAGTGTGTTATTAAGGTAGTGGATAACGGAAACGGATTTGCGGACGGCGACACGACACATTTATTTGACAGGTTTGAAACGCAGGGAGATTACGCATCGTTTCAGACAGGTATCGGCTTGAATCTTTCCAGGCTTGTGGTTGAAGCACACAGCGGGACGATACAGGCATATAACAGACAAGACGGGCAGGGCGCGGTTTTCAGGGTGGTACTGCCGCAGTTTGCATTAAAGCAGGGTAAAATCTAGTACCTGCGGAAAAGAGGAAATTATGGGAGAAATTTTACGGGCAGAAAATATTTCAAAGACCTATCAGGCGGGGCGTGTTGTCGTAAAGGCACTAAACCGGTGCAGTTTTTCGGTAGAGCGTGGAGAATTTGTGGCGGTTGTCGGAAGAAGCGGTTCAGGAAAGTCTACCTTGCTTCGGATACTGGCGAGTTTTGATAAACCGGATGAAGGAAAGGTTTATGTGGAAGGTGAAGAAATTTCGGGGCTGAAGGGGAAAAAGCTGGCACAGTTCCGGCAGGAAAAAATCGGGTTTATTTATCAGGACTACAGTCTTTTTCCGGAATATACGGCATATGAAAATGTACTGCTTCCGCTAAAGATTGCACACCAGGCGGTGGATAAGGAGCAGCTGGAGCGGCTCTTTGAAGAACTGGGAATTACGGACTGCAGGGAGCGGTATCCCGATGAAATGTCCGGCGGACAAAAACAGCGTGTGGCAATTGCAAGGGCGCTGGTTACAAGACCGGCGGTGCTTTTTGCCGATGAACCGACCGGAAATTTAGATGCAGAAAATGCAGAAAGCGTGGCGGCGATTTTATCAAGAGCGTCTATGCGGTACGGACAGACGATTGTCATGGTTACGCATGACAGGCAGATGGCAGATTATGCCGACAGAATACTTTCTATGGAAAATATTGTGGCGTGCATGAAATGATTGCATTTGACGGTATGGGTGTGTATAATGAAAATGTACAGCAATATATAGTAAATAATGGATATGCTATAAATGCATAGGCAATTGTTAAGAATCATTTGTAGATTTTTTACTTTTGCGGAAGAAAACAAGGATGTAAGGAGGACAAGCGATGAGATGTCATATGAAAAAATGTATCAGAAAAGCTGCCGCTGCGGTATTAAGTGCAGCACTTCTGGTTACATCGGAAAGTCCCGCATTTGCGCAAAACATACAGCAGACCGCGGTACCGGCAGATGTAATAACAGAGCAAAGCAGGCTGGAAGACGGCATTGCACAGACAGGTTATATTTCGGACAGCTTTTCTGAAAAAAGGCAGGAAGTACAAAAAGAGGATACAGAAGGACTGTTAAAATCAGCAGCAGAACAATTACCGGGACAATACCGGACGCAGCAGCTGCCGGCGGTCAGAAATCAGGGAGGTTATGGAACATGCTGGGCATTTTCAACGATTGCATGCATGGAAATCAATCTGATGAAAAAAGGTTACGGGGAAACGGATTTGTCGGAATTGCAACTGATTTATTTTGCAACGCATTCTGTGAAGGATAAGCTGGGCGGACTGACAGGTGATGATTACGTGTATACGGATACAGATATAAATTATCTGATGCGTGGCGGAAATTATGAGATGGCGGTTAATACGCTGTCAGACTGGCTTTCAGCGGCACGTGAGGAAAGCGCACCGTATGAAACGGCAGCCGATGTACTGGATACAGGACTTTCGGATGAACTTGCTTATGCAGATGTGGCGCATTTACAGAATTATAGAAGTTATAATTTGCAGAATATGGAAGATGTAAAACAGGCTGTGATGGATTATGGTGCAGTCGGAATCAGTTATTATGCATATACATATTCAGGGTTTGCCAGCAATCAGTATTATAATGCAGATACAGCCGGATATTATTGTTATGACGAACAGACAACCAACCATGCAGTCACTGTTGTAGGCTGGGATGATGATTATCCGGCACAGAATTTCCCGACAGCACCGGAGGGAAATGGAGCATGGATAGTCCGTAACAGCTGGGGAAGTGATTTTGGCGAGGACGGATATTTTTATATTTCATATTATGATCAAAGTCTTTCCGGTTCAGCAGTGGCATTTGAAGCAGAACCTGCGGATAATTATGATAATAATTATCAATATGACGGAAGTGCATTTGCAATGATGACAGGAAAGCAGCAGTTTAAGGCGGCAAATGTATTTACCGCAAAAGCCAATGAGAATGGCACAGAGCAGATTGCGGCAGCATCTTTTGAGGTTATGGCAAAACAGATGGATTATACCGTCAGTATTTACACCGGTCTTACAGATGTGGACAATCCTGAAAGCGGCGAGTTAAAAGCACAAAAAAGCGGCTCTTTTTCAAGCGGCGACAAGGATAATCTTTTAAAGACGGTTGCGTTTGACGAACCGGTAACAGTAAATCAGGGAGAGATATTTTCAGTAGTAGCAGCATTTGCCGGTTCGGGCGGTCAGTCAGTTATGCTTTATTATGACTGTGCCAGAACATTAAACGGAATACAGGCCAATTGTGCTGCACAGCCGCATCAGAGTTATATTTATCTGAATGAATATTATGGCTGGAGCGACTATGGAAATACTAATAATACAAACTTCAGAATTAAGGCATTTACAAATAACGTTGCAGAACCGGACACAGCAGTAACGGCGGTGAAGTTAAATAAGCATGCATTGGAACTGAACTGGCAGCAGAGTGAGCAGCTTACGGCAGAGGTGCTGCCTGAAAATGCTGCCAATAAAAATGTAATTTGGACATCTTCGGACAGTGGTGTGGCAGAAGTGTCACAGGAAGGTGTGGTTACAGCCAAAGGTGCCGGAAGTGCGGTGATTACAGTTGAAACAGAAGACGGAAAAATGCAGGACAGCTGTACGGTTACAGTAAAGAAACCGATTACAGATATAAAGATTACAGGAACAGGAGAACTTAAAGCCGGAGATAAAGCGGCATTATCGGTTGTCATTCTTCCGCAGGATACAACAGATGATACAACTGTTGTGTGGACAAGCTCGGATACCAATATTGCAGCAGTTGATCAAAACGGTCTTGTCACGGCACTTTCAAAAGGAACGGTTACAATTACCGCAAAAGCAGGAACACATACGGCAGAGCATACACTTGTAATAACGCAGGCAGCGCCAAAGCCGACGGAAAGTACAACGGAAGCTACAACAGAAGCTACAAAGCCGACGCAGAAGCCAACGGAAAGTACGACGGAAGCCACGACAGAAGCGCCAAAGCCGACACCAAAGCCAACGGAAAGTACAACGGAAGCTACGACAGAAGCGCCAAAACCGACACCAAAGCCAACGGAAAGTACGACGGAAGCGCCAAAGCCGACACAGAAGCCGACGGAAGCCACAACAAAACCAACAGAAAGTACGACAGAGGTGACAAAGCCATCTGAACAGCCGACGGAAACGCCAACGCAGAAACCGGACACAGAACCGACAAAGCCTGACACAGAGGAAAAAGTTGTCTATGAAATGCGTCAGGATGCAGAGGGGGTATGGCACTATTATGCAAATGATGTGATTGCTGCAGACTATTGCGGCATGGCGTGCAATGAGTACGGCTGGTGGTACATTCAGAATGGTGATGTTAATTTTACATACACAGGTATGGCGTGTAACGAATACGGCTGGTGGTATTTTAATAACGGGCAGCTGGATCTGACATTTTACGGACTTGCGAATAATGAATATGGAACATGGTTCTATACAAACGGACAGTTAAACTTCGGATTTACGGGAATGCTGATACCGGATGACAGATGGCTCTATGTCCGGAATGGACAGGTGCTGACAGATTATACGGGAATGGCAGTGAATGAATACGGTTGGTGGTATTTTAAAGACGGACAGCTGGATTTTAGTTATACGGGTATGGCATGCAATGAGTATGGCTGGTGGTATTTTAATAACGGGCAGCTGAATCTGACATTTAACGGACTTGCGGATAATGAATATGGAACATGGTTCTATACAAACGGACAGTTAAACTTCGGATTTAC